>Ga0364859_10321_pt1 | contig 24605 bp, 20 predicted proteins | sample ExccelAu500001D3_FD_206911 | JGI IMG/M metagenome (GOLD analysis project Ga0364859, IMG submission 206911) | Enriched cells from Trout Bog Lake Hypolimnion, Wisconsin, USA - BchlTB.Aug20.5000.01 .D3 | ecosystem: Environmental > Aquatic > Freshwater > Lake > Hypolimnion/Profundal zone | place: USA... | reverse complement strand
GGGTCAACCATCGTGTAGGAGATATCCGTCAGAATCAATCCCACGATATAAAGCACCGATCCGAGAAACACCATGGCACGTACCACACTGAAATCCTGTGCATTGATCGCGTCAATGGTGTAGCTGCCCAATCCCGGAATTCCAAAGAAAGATTCCGTCAAGAGGCTGCCCAGAAACAGGAGTGGAATGACGACCACCACACCTGTCAAAATAGGAATCATCGCGTTTTTTAATACATGGCGAAAAAGTACATGCAATTCGGACACGCCTTTGGCTCGGGCAGTGCGAACATAATCCTTGCCGATTTCTTCCAGAAAAATCGTGCGGTACCAGCGACTGCTTGCCCCCACGCTTCCGGCCACCCCGATAATAATCGGCAATACCACAAACTTGATGCTATCCAATCCCCCCGCATAGCCTGAAATCGGCATCCAGTGCCACAGTTTGCTTGCCATGAACTGGCCGCCAATAATGTAAAACAATCCCGATACCGACATCAGCAACACGCAGAGTGCAACGCCGGCAATATCCAATGCGGTTGCGCGAAACAAGGTCATCAATAGTGCGAAAGTAATGTAGATAAGCAACCCGACCAAAAATGTCGGCAAGGCAATGGCAAGACTGGGCACCATGCGCGTCTGAATCTCCCTGGAAATATTTCTCCCGTCGTCGGAGTAACCGAAATCGAACACAAACATTCGGACCGATTTCTCGACAAAAATCGTATTCGTCAACTTGCTTAATCCGTTAACCTGGTCATTAAACCAAAGTGGCTTATCATAGCCGTGCTGGCCTTTCCATTTAACAATGGCCTCGGGCGTCACCCGTTTGATTCCCAACTGCATGCGCGCCATATCGTCGGGGGTGTTCACCACAAAGAACAGCGCAAAAGTGAGCAGATTGACCCCGATCAGGATCGGGATTGCATAAAGGATACGACGAATAAGGTAGGCAATCATTTTGCTTCTTCCCTCATCCGTAATGCATGCCACAACCATCCGCAAAATGCCGCCAGCGCCAACCCCACCAACCCAAGCGGCCACAGTAAGGGTTGGTTCCATTTCTTGCGCAATTCATCACGTTTTGCGGCATCGATGCGCAAATACTTCAGACTATTGGTCGCCATCTTGTTGGGTTTACTGTTGTGTAACCAGCTATGATGCAACACATAATCCTTGGGATTTTCTCCCCACATCCAGGGTGCATCGCGGCGCAGGATTTCCAGCATATCGTCAATAATTTTCTGTCTGGCTGTATTATTCGGCATGTTCTTCATCTGCTCGAATAAGCGGTCATATTCCGGATTGTTATAGTTTGCCGCGTTCTCGCCGCCCTTGCTGACCTTGGCCTGGGCACCGTTTAACAGGAAGAGAAAATTTTCCGGGTCGGGATAATCCGCATTCCATCCATAATAGAACATTTGCGTATCGCCCTTCTGGACCTTATCCTGAAAGCGATTGTAGTCGGTGCTGCGAAGTACCAGTTGCAGATTGAGCTTATCAAACTGTTTACGTAGCCAATCCAGTCGTGACTTCTCTCCCACACCGGACGAAGTGGTATCCAGGTTGATCACCAGTGGCTGTTTGGTTTTTTCGTCCAGTCCATTGGGATAGCCCGCCTCGGCAAGCAGTTTTTTCGCCGCCTCGATTGGCTTGCGTTTTGGCGCACCGTTGACCCAGTCATACACATAATGATTGATACCGGCTTCTCCCTCGCGGTAGCCGAAAATTCCCGGTGGAATGGGCGACTGGGCGGCGATCCCCCGCCCGTTGGCGAAGATGGAAATATATTCTTCCCAGTCCACGGCAATCGAAATAGCCTGGCGCAGCTTGCGCGACCTTTCGGGATTGCAAGTTGCACTTCCTGGTTTACCTGTCCGCCCTTCGTTGAGCGTTTGAGAAGCGGGTGCAGCTTTTGAACTTTCGCACGCCCCGCCAAGTATGGGATCAAGCCAATTAAAGCCGAGGTAGAAAGTTGAAGTCGCTACGGATGTCGAAAGTGTAATGCCTTGCCCTTCCATTTCATCCGTCACATTCGCTTCGCCGGTGACATTCACCTGCACTGCCTGATCAAAGCTTTCCGAGCTAATACCCGATGCGTCGTAATACCCTTGGAGGAATTTACTCCAGTAAGGAATGGTTTCCTTTTCCAGACTGAATACCACTTTATCGATCAATGGCAGAGGCTTACCAGCATCTTGCAGCAATCCGGCTTCACGATCTCCCGGATTACCCTCTGACGGGTAAAACTCACCGGAGAAATTTGGATTTTTGGTCAGCACCATGCGCTGATTGGGATTATTTTCAGAAAGATAATACGGCCCGCTACCCACCGGCCACCAATCCAGCGTGAGATTACGTTCGCGCATCCCTGCCTGTGCATAAAAGCGCTCGGCCTCCACAGGTATCGGTGCAAAAAACGGCATCGCCAGCCAATAAGCAAACTGCGGATACTTGCCATATACCTTGATACGGTAAGTATGCTCATCCACCACCTGAGCACCTTCGAGCGTGTAGTCATGCAAATTCAAAAAAGCATCCGGATGGGCCTTTTGAGCTTGTTGCAGCGTGCCGGCATAGTCTTTAAGGCCGACGATGTAATCTTCCATCAGCCCAAAAATAGGCGAGTGCAAATTCGGATGTGCAAGTCGCTTAATCTGGTAAACATAGTCTGCCGCGTGAACTTCGCGTGACCCGCTATGCGGAAAATCGTTCAAGCCATAAATACCGTTCAAGTCCTGCTTCGTCAGAGACAGATATTCCGGCTTACCCTGCGCATCCCGTGCAAATGCGGGATGCGGTTGATATTTCAATCCTTCCCGCAGATGAATTTCGTAGACGCTGAACGCCACTTTATCCGCAGACACATCATCAGGCAGAGGATGATTGTTTTTGTCCAGATAGCTCACCTTGGGCAGATTACTGCTCGCCTGAGGTATCAGGGTATAGGGCCGTTTCAGGTAATGATATTGCAGCGGTGGCTGATAAATCTGGGCGATGAACTCATACTCGTTCTCGCTGTATGCCTGTGCCGGATCGAGGTGTTTGGGACGTTCGGTGAAGGCACTATAGAAAACCGACTGCCCTTTATCCGCCGCCGGATAGGGGTTATTCCACAAGCCGCCATCGCAGGCAGCAAGCAATAACAGTAACGGTAACCATTTGCCAAACCCCATCATTAAGTTTGGCCTTAAATTGTCGGCTCAAGAAAACTACCTGATCTAAACGTCAGCACCAGCGTGTCGCGATGACCTTGCGGACCGGTGGGTTGAATAGGCGTCGATTCGTGGATAACGCGCTGATCGTCCAGCAAAATCAATGTCCAGGGTTCAGTCAAGGTAAAGCGCTGACCATGGGGGCCTTCAGCCTCGAAGATACGACTTTCACCGCCACTGACATTTTCACGCGCCGCCAGCAGAATCGCGACAAAATCGACTCCATCCCGGTGCGCTCCTTCAGGTGTTGGCCGCCCGATACCATCCGTGGTATCGATTCGAAACTGGTGCGCTTCAATGTACCATGGGCGATCCCCTTTTACGGTCGAACAGGTACGACTGATTGTTGTTAACAATTTTGACCACACCGACTGCACAACTGTTGAAGGGGAGACTGGCTCGAATAAACGCAACATTCCCCCGTGTAGTGCGTTATATTCCAACGGCTGATAATGTGCGCGATGGGCAATTTGTGTAATACTCTCCTGCTCAACAACAAAACAGGAATGACGCCGACGCCGATATCGTCCGCCGTCCTTGAGGAAGTTATCGGGAGGAAGATCGTCCCAGCTCGGTCGAAGCGCGTCAAAACTGGACAAATCCTCTCCAATAAACGAACTCACCCCGGCTGGACTTAAAACTCCATACCCTTGGGTTTTCACTGCGTTGGCAAACTGCGACGGCTGAATATAGGTTGGATCAAGTGTTGTAACGGTCATGGCGAATTTCTCTTAAGCTTGTTTTTCTCATTCTACGTCAGCGACCGGTTTGCAACCAGTACAAAATGCGCCAACAGCTTTTCGAATAATCTTATGAAGAATAAGTCTAACGAGTATCTGTGTGTTTTTGAACTTTAATTCATAACTACTGCCGAAGGCATGTTGTATTCTGTATCAGCAAATAGCAATATATAATCATAAATCGGTTTCCGGGGATAAGTTTAATGAAGAATAGATTACTGTGGGTATTGCTGGCCTTTATTTCGGTTGCGCACAACTTTGTGCTGGCCGCGTCCCAGCTTGAACCGGCACCGCAACAAGCACAAGCTGCTCATTTGTCAGCTGAATTCTTGAACCGCTACCACTATAGACACATTCCCCTTGACGATGTTTTATCCACAAAAATATTCGACAATTACCTGAAAGCCCTGGATGGTGAAAGAGTGTTTTTTATACAGTCTGACATTGATCATTTTGCGAATGCACGAAACAAACTGGATGATGCCATCACCAACGAAGACCTGAGCATTCCTTTTGCCATTTTCAATCTCTATGAACAGCGCGTGACTGAGCGGTTTAACTATGCCCGCTCTTTACTCAAAAACGGGTTTGATTTCAAAGTCAATGAAAACTATCAATACGAGCGCAAGAATGCCCCCTGGCAACAGAATGAAAGCGAATTAAATGACTTGTGGCGTAAACGCGTTAAAAACGATTGGCTCCGCCTTAAGCTGGCCGGCAAAGAAGATAAAAGTATTGCCGACACTTTGCGAAAACGCTATGAGACGTCTTTGACCGGTCTAACCAAGATCAAAAGTGATGATGTATTCCAGAATTTCATGAACGCCTATGCGATGTCGATTGACCCGCATACCAATTACTTTGGCACACGAGCTTCGGATGAATTTGATATTTCCATGAAATTATCACTGGTCGGTATTGGTGCCGTACTGCAGGATAAAGATGAATACACCACCATACGGGAACTCATGGCTGGCAGCCCGGCCGCACTATCAGGCAAACTAAAAATAGGAGATCGCATTGTGGGAGTCGGGCAAGGTGAAAAAGGCCCGATTGTCGATGTCATGGGCTGGCGCATTGACGATACGGTTGCCCTGATTCGCGGGACGGAAGATACGATCGTGAACCTTGATATTTTGCCTGTCGAAGCGGGACCCGACGGCAAACATAAACTGATTTCGCTGGTTCGAAAAAAAATCAGCCTGGATAAACAGGCCGCCAAGAAATCAATTATTGAAGTTAAGGACGGCAATACAACGCATCATATTGGCGTCATTTCTTTGCCGGGGTTTTATCAGGACTTCGCTGCGCGCCAAAAAGGTGATAGGGACTTCAAAAGTGCGACGCGCGATGTGTCACATCTGCTGGACGAGCTCAAAAAAGATAAAGTGGATAGTGTTTTGATCGATCTGCGAAATAATGGAGGCGGCTCATTAAACGAGGCGATCGAGTTAACCGGGCTTTTTATCGGCAGAGGTCCGGTCGTCCAGCAACGAGATTCCAACGGTAGAATTTCGGTAGAAAATGACGCCGATGCAGATATCGTCTGGAATGGCCCCCTCGGTGTATTGATTAATCGTGGATCCGCCTCCGCATCCGAAATTTTTGCCGCCGCCATTCAGGACTATGGTCGTGGAATTGTGATTGGCGAACCCAGTTTCGGAAAAGGTACAGTGCAGTCAGTCATCAATCTGGATCAGATTGCAAAAAATGACAAACCCAAATACGGCGAACTGAAAATGACGGTTGCCCAGTTTTTCCGCATCAATGGGGGAACCACACAATTACGCGGAGTGACGCCTGATATCAGCCTGCCCATGATCAGCGATGCAGAAGACTTTGGTGAATCCAGTTTCGACAATGCCTTGCCATGGTCACAAATCAAACCGGCCGACTACAAACCGGTTGCTGATTTGACGGGCCTGCTTCCCACACTGATAAACGACCATGATGTGCGTGTGCACAAGGACAAGGAATTTAAATACTTACAGGAGGAAATTACTGAATTCAATGCCCAACGCAAAAAAAATCTGATTTCTCTAAATGAGGCTGAACGACGCAAAGAAAGAGAAACTCAGGAAGCACGACTTAAACTTAGAGAAAATGATCGGGCAAAAGGGAAGGCAACCGGCTCATCCAAGACTTCTGTATTTCAAGATGACGGCCTACTGTCAAGCGAACGTAATCTCGCTGCCGATTTGGCGCTTGAAAAAGCCAACAAAGAAGCAAAGGATATTTTATTGAACGAAGCAGCACATATCCTCAGCGATGAAATTGGACTACTGAAACCCAACCCACAAGCTTCAATCAGCCACTTGCCCAGATTCGGTTTGTAACTCGCCCCGAGAATGGCCTTTGAAATTAGTTTTAAAGGCCGATATCTTTTAATTTACATATTCAAATAAGGTAGTCTTCCCAGATGTGGATTGTTGAAACAGCGTTAAGACGGCCATACACCTTTATTGTTTTGGCAATCATTATTTTGCTTGCCACCCCTCTCGCGATTTTTCGCACCCCGGTCGATGTCCTGCCGGAAATTGACATCCCCGTCATTAGCGTGATCTGGAACTATACCGGACTTCCCCCTCAGCAAATGGCGGACAGAATCTCCCAGATCCATGAACGAATATTAACCACGACCGTCAACGACATCGAACATGTCGAGTCACAGTCGTTGAACGGGATTTCGGTAGTCAAAATTTACTTTCAGCCCAACGTCAATATTCAGACCGCGATTGCCCAGATCACGGCAGTCTCACAGACTGTACTTCGCCAGATGCCTCCCGGATCCACTCCGCCGCTGATTATCAAATACACGGCATCAAGTGTTCCGGTAATACAAATCGGGCTTTCGAGCAAAGAGGTGCCCGAACAGGATATTTTTGACCTTGCCGTCAATACCCTTAGACCGCAATTAGTCACGATTCCGGGGGTCGCTATTCCCTTTCCTTATGGCGGAAAACAACGTCTGATATCGGTTGATCTGGACACTCAGGCAATTCAGGCAAAAGGAATGACTCCCGCAGATGTGGTCAATGCGATTAGCAGCCAGAATCTGGTATTACCTTCCGGCAGTGCTAAATTCAACGATACCGAATATAACATCACCCTGAACAGCTCACCTTCAACGCTTGCCGGATTGAATAACATCCCCATCAAAACCGTGAATGGCGCAACAACCTTCCTGCGGGAAGTCGCCCATGTGCGTGACGGGTTTTCACCGCAGACTAATATTGTTAAACAAAACGGCCAGCGTGGCTTGCTCATGTCTGTTTACAAGAACGGTGGGGCCTCAACCATCGACGTGGTCAATGACCTCAAGGCCAAGCTACCCACCTTGATACCCCTGTTACCGAAGAGTGTTGAGGTCGCACTTCTGGCCGACCAGTCAACATTCGTCAAAACAGCAGTCTTGGGAGTCATCCACGAAGCGCTGATTGCGGCGGTACTCACGGCAATTATGTTGCTGCTCTTTCTGGGAAATTGGCGTACCACTTCGATTATCGCTGTTTCAATTCCGCTTTCCATATTTTCATCGGTCGTGTTATTGCATGCTGTCGGAGAGACGATCAATATCATGACACTCGGCGGATTGGCATTGGCTGTCGGTATTCTGGTTGACGATGCGACCGTGACTATCGAGAATATTGAACGTCATTTACATATGGGTTCTGGGCTTTATAAGGCGATTCTTGATGGCGCAGGTGAAATTGCCATTCCAGCTCTGGTCTCGACGTTGTGTATTTGTATCGTATTTGTTCCGATGTTTTTCCTCGAAGGGGTAGCGCGCTTTCTGTTTGTGCCGCTAGCCGAAGCCGTCGTTTTTGCAATGTTGGCTTCGTATGTATTGTCTCGCACGCTGGTGCCCACGCTGGCTTTGCTGCTGATGGGGCATCAAACCCGCACCGGCAAAATCACACTGTGGATACATGACATTCACGGAGGATTTAACAGGCACTTCGAAAAACTGCGCAATGCCTATATTCTCCTGCTAAGCCACCTGCTGACGCATCGCCGCAGTTTCATGGCCAGCTTCCTGGGGTTTTGCCTGCTTTCGTGCAGCCTGTATCTGATGCTTGGGCGGGACCTTTTTCCCACGGTCGATACAGGTCAAATTAAATTGCATATGCGCGCACCGACCGGTACCCGGATAGAAAATACCGCGCTGCTGACTGACGCAGTGGACAAGGCTTTGCGCGAAATCATTCCCGAAGCGGAAGTAGCCTCGATCATAGACAACATCGGGCTGCCCTACAGCGGCATTAATCTCTCTTATAGCAACTCGGGAACTATCGGTACGCTGGACGCAGAAATTCTGATCTCGCTCAAACCCGAGCACCATCCCAGTAGCGAATATATCGACAAAATCCCGTCCATACTCGGCAAACGCTTTCCGGGTGTCGAATTCTTTTTTCAGCCGGCCGATATTGTTGCCCAGATTCTCAATTTTGGCATTCCGGCCGCGATTGATGTACAAATATACGGCAATAAAACGGCTGAAAATACTGTTTTTGCCGGCCAGTTAATGAGCCGGATCAAAGCGATTAGCGGCGCGGTCGATGTGCATGTTCATCAGCGTTTCGATGCACCGGCCATTGCACTTGAAATGGATCGGCCCCGTTTACAGAGCATAGGAATCAGTCCCTCCGACGTTGCCCAAAACATCTTGTTGCCGCTTTCGGGAAGTCTGCAAACGCAACCGATTTTCTGGCTCAATCCCGCTAACAGCGTGGTTTATAATATGACGGCGCAGACTCCGCAATACAAAATCAGCTCACTGGACGACATGCTGCATTTACCCGTGAACATTCCCAATGCGTCGGCAGGCAATAGCTTGCAGACACTCGGCAATCTGGTGAAAGTCGCCCCAACCCGGGACGCGGCAATCGTGACCCGCTACAACATTCTGACCGCTGTTGATATTTATGCGAATGTGCGCGGACGTGATCTGGGGTCGGTCGCCAAGGAAATTCAGGCTGCGATTGATGAAGTTAAACCTAATCTGCCGAAGGGTAGTCGCATTTCAATGCGCGGTCAGGTGCAGACGATGCAGTCGTCTTACGTTGGCCTCGGCTTGGGCATTCTGGGTGCCATTGTTCTGGTTTATCTGTTGATCGTGGTTAATTTCCAATCCTGGCTGGACCCATTAATTATCATTTCTGCCTTGCCTGCTGCCTTGGCAGGTATTGCCTGGATGTTGATGTTGACCGGTACGGATTTGAGTGTCCCGGCACTGACCGGCGCAATCATGACCATGGGTGTAGCCACCGCCAACAGCATTCTTGTAATTGCCTTTGCCCGGCAACGGCTGGATGCTGGCCTGCCCCCGCTATCAGCCGCACTTGAGGCGGGTGCCACACGACTTCGCCCGGTGTTAATGACCGCTTTGGCAATGATCCTTGGCATGATTCCAATGGCAATCGGTATCGGCGAGGGGTCGGAGCAAAATGCGCCCCTCGGTCGAGCCGTCATCGGCGGTCTGTTGTTTGCGACCGTTTCCACCCTGATTTTCGTACCTGTGGTTTTTGCCACGTTCCATCAACGACTCGCTGCGCGTAAAGTGCATGGCAAAAATGATGACGCTACAACGTCAACACCTGCTTCTGTATAGGACTCAAACATGACCGATCAACGACATACTCATCAGGGCCTGCCGGAATTTCATCTGCATGGTTCGACACAATCAACCAGCCGCAGCAAAGTGGTTCACACGGCACGTTGGGTAGCCTTAATCGCCGCAGCGCTACTAGCATTGGGCTTGTGTCGTGCGTTGCTGATACGCCATGCCAGTGCGGATGACCTGGCAAAAAGAGCTGCCGAAAATGCTATTCTGCCGGTACGCATCGTGCAACCCGGCATAAGTGGCTACGAATCAAAATTGACGCTTCCCGGCACGCTTCAGGGAATTAACGAGGCCCAAATATATGCTCGCACCAGCGGGTATGTAAAACAATGGTTCAAGGATATCGGGCAACCGGTGAAAAAAGGCGAACTGTTGGCGACGCTCGATATCCCCGATGTCAATAAGCAGGTTGATGAAGCCAAAGCCAATTTTGATCTTGCGAAAATCGCTTACGAACGGTGGGGCAAGCTGCGCGAACAGGATGCGGTTTCGCAACAGGAATATGATGAGAAAGTAGCCGCCTATCACCAGACCGAAGCAGTACTTAAACGCTTGCGCGATCAGCAGAGTTTCGGAAAAGTTCTGGCCCCCTTTGAAGGAGTGGTCACGCGACGCAATATTGAAAACGGCGATCTGATGAACGCCGGAAATGGCGGTACCGGTCAAACGATGTTCTCCATTGCCCAGATTGACCGGCTGCATCTATATGTCTATGTCCCGCAAACTCGGGCATCTCAGGTTCATGTTGGCGAAACTGTAGATGTATTGCGACCTGAGGCTAGCGACAAACCTATTAAAGGACGAATTGTGCGTACGGCGGGGGCCATTGATCCCGCGACCCGGACACTACAAATTGAAATTCAAGTTGCGAATCCCGATCACAGCCTGCTACCCGGCTCGTATGTCGATGTCGCGCTCGCATTTAAATCTGCTAAAGGCTTAGTCCTCCCAACCAATGCATTGATGTTTAATTCCGCAGGCAGCCGAGTTGCAACGGTCCAGCCGGATGGAAAAATAAAACTGCAAGTGGTGACCCTGGGAACGGACTATGGCCACGATGTCGAAATCAAAACCGGCCTGAAGGCAGAGGACAAAATCGTCATGAATCCACCCGATTCAATTGTTGACGGACAAGCGGTAGCAATCGTTACAGAGGCAACAAAGGGAAATTGACCGTCATGCGCCCGATTTTCATTCTTTTCGGAATACCATTTCTTTGTGCCGCCTGCGCTTCGATAGGCCCCGATTACAGCCGCCCCGCAGTTGCCGACTTGCCTGTGTCGTGGAAATCCGATCCGGCCTGGAAACCAGCCTGGCCTGCAGACTCATTACCCAAGAAAGAATGGTGGAAGGCTTTTGGCGATACGCAGCTCGATGAACTCGAAGACCATTGCCTGAAAGACAACCCGAGCTTGAAGGTTTCCGTGGCGCGCCTTGATCAGGCACTTGCACAAAGCAATGCCCATGGGGCAGCTTTATTTCCAACCGTTGCCCTCAATGGAGATGCTACACGCAGCCGCATTTCACCTAACCGCCCCTTGGCAAATTACGCGGTGCCTAACAGCAGTACGCTGCAAAACGACTTCAAACCCAACCTGACCGTAAACTACGAAATCGATTGGCTGGGCCGCGTGCGCCGCGATATTGAGAGTGCACGAGCCAGCGCCGAACAGGCACAGGCCGATAATGAGAATGTTCGTCTGGTGCTGACCGCCCAAGTTGCATCAGCCTATTTTCAACTGCGCCAATTCGATGAGGAAATCGGCTTTGTTTCCGACTCGATTGGGTTACAGGAGAAAGTGCTGAATTTGACCCGTATCCGACGCGAGCAGGGCGCCTCTGCTGAAGGTGATGTGGTGGTGCAACGTGCCCTGGTCGAATCGAGCAAAGCGCAACTCGAATTACTGATCAATCAACGCAAGCAAACTGAAGATACACTGGCAACACTCACCGGCGTTCCTGCAACCAATTTCAATTTAAGCACAGGCCCGTTGCCTTCCAATCCCCCGGAAATACCTGTTTCCCTGCCGGCACAATTGCTTGAACGGCGACCCGATATTGCCTCTGCCGAGCGCGCCATGGCCGCCGCCAATGCTCAGATAGGAGTAGCCAAGGCAGCCTATTTTCCGGCACTCAATTTAACCCCTGTGCTGGGCGGATATGAATCAAATGAGCTGTCTAATCTCATCTCTGCGCCTTCGCTTGTCTGGTCGATTGGCGTACAAGCCAGCCAGACGGTGTTTGACGGTGGCAGAAATCGCGCCGGTGTTGAGTTTGCACAGGCAGGTTATACTGCGGCTCTGGCCAATTACCGCCAGTCAGTGCTGATTGCCGTTCAGGAAGCGCAGGATGCGCTTAGTACCCTGCACGGGCTTGCATCCGCCAAACAGCAACAGGACGCGGCAGTCCATGACCAGAATAGATCCTATGATCTCACCTTGCTTCGTTACAAAGAAGGACTGGATAATGCTTTTACCCTCGCCACGGTCCAGCAAAACCAGTTATCTGCTTTACGCACTCAGTCACAAATTCGCGGCAGCCAGTTTATCTCGTCAGTCAGTTTGCTCAAAGCACTCGGAGGAGGCTGGCAACAAACCGACAGCCCACAGCATTAACCACCGATGAGCGCTGTTTTATTTTCTCTGGCAACTTTCTTTTCGACGTGTATCGGCGGATTGTTTGCACTCAAATTTCGCGACCGATTGCATTTTCTTCTCAGCTTCACAGCCGGAGTGCTCCTGGGTGTGGTGAGTTTTGAAATTCTGCCCGAGATTTTTAAATTGTCACATGACAGCCAAGTAGATGCGACGGGAGCAATGATAGCTCTGGTAGTTGGATTTCTGGTTTTTCACAGTCTTGAGAAACTGGTATTAATTCATCATGTCCACGAAGCCGATTATCCAGCCCACAAGCACCCGCATATCGGTCAGCTTTCGGCTCTTTCTTTAGTTGGGCACAGTTTCATGGATGGCGTCGGAATTGGCCTGGGATTTCAGGTTTCAGTATCCGTCGGGATCGTCGTCGCTATTGCAGTAATTTCTCACGATCTGTGTGATGGCCTTAACACGGTGTGTTTGATGCTGGTTAATCACAATACCACTCGCCGGTCGATCGGCATGTTGCTGCTGGATGCGACTGCACCTGTTTTGGGAACGATTTCCACTTTGTTTTTTCAAGTTCCGGCCTCACTCTTAATGCTGTATTTGGGATTTTTTGCGGGCTTCCTTTTGTATATTGGCGCTTCCGACATTCTCCCTGAAGCACATTCCCAGAATCGTTCCTCCACCACCTTAAGCCTCATTGCGTTAACCTGTCTGGGAGCGGGATTCATCTTTTTTGTTGCCCACTTGGCCTAACATTTAAAGAAAATAAATCAAACACACACGGCATCAATTGTTGGGAGCCTCTATTAATTCTATTGCTTGCCCCAGTATCTTGATATGATGGCGCCTATTATGAAGATTCATCGCCTCATACTTGTTCATTTGCTCCTTGCCCTATCCCTGCTGTTTGCACAGCAGGTGGGAGCCGCGCATGCGTTGCACCATGCCCTTGAGAATTTAGCTCAACAACAGGAAGATAAACAATCTCCCACTTCCAATGCCTGCGAAAAATGCGATGCTTATGCCCAACTGGGTAGTGCACTGAACGTTGGAACCTATGATTTAGCCTTGCTTCAAATCTCGAATGAAATAGTCGAACAACGCCTCATTTCATCCCGCTCAATCCCCTCACTTGCGTCTGTTGCGCGCGGGCCGCCTCACACTTCAAAAACCGCATAAATCTGTCCCTGCCCAAAGCGGAGTGTATGCCATTTTTGGAGAATAACCATGTTCAAAAAATCCGTACTTTGTGTCGCGCTATTCGCGCCCTTGTCCACACTTGCAGCAACCGATATTTCGCCTTCAGGCAATGAAGATTTACGGGCCATTCGCGAGCAGATTCGGCAACTTAAAGAAAATTACGAGCAGCGCATCCAGCAATTGGAACAGCGACTGCAGCAGGCCGAAACTAACAGTAAAAACGCCGAGAGCACGGCAGCACAAGCCGAAGCTACGGCACAACAAGCCAATCGCCCGACAGCCAGCAGTGAGGGAGCGTTTAACCCCGCCATTTCGCTGATTCTGGAAGGGACGTATGGGCAACTCCAGCAAGACCCGGCCATTCCGACAACCGGTTTCGCGATGTCCCCACCCAACAACACCGGTTACACCAAGGGGTTTAGTCTGGGGGAATCGGAAATCAGCATTGCAGCCAACATCGACCCGCAGTTTCGTGGCATCGGTACGTTTTCGCTGGAACCGACCGGCGGAATCAGCGTGGAAAATGGTTTTGTGCAAACCAGCGCGCTGGGCAATGGCCTCAATCTCAAGTTCGGAAGATTTTTCTCCGGCCTCGGTTATTTGAACGAGCAACATTCACACACCTGGGATTTTGTCGATCAACCGCTGGTGTATCGCGTGTTGTGGGATAACCAGCTTGCCGATGACGGCGTGCAACTGAAATGGCTGGCACCGACCGATATGTTCGTTGAAATCGGTGGCGAGTTAGGGCGCGGGCGTGGTTTTCCGGGAACGGATAAAAACCAGAATGGGTCGGGAGCCGAGGCTCTATTTGCCCATATTGGCGATGACGTCGGCATTGAAAACAGCTGGCGCGCCGGAGTTTCGCTGCACGAAACCAAACGTGAAAATGCGCTTAGCAATGCCGTGAACTCTCTGGGTATTCCATCCAGTTCTCTAACTAATACTTTCAATGGTGACACTCATACCAGCGGACTGGACTTCATCTGGAAATACTCTCCCAACGGTAATATCCGCGAGCGCTACCTCAAGGTTCAGGGAGAATATTTCCGCCGCACAGAAAGCGGCCAGTTGACGTATGGCAATGCCGGCCCCACGGACAACTATGCCGTCACACAAAGCGGCTGGTATCTGCAAAGTGTGTATCAGTTTATGCCGACCTGGCGCACCGGCCTGCGCTATGACCGGCTCGATCCGGGCAATGCCAGTATTGGAGGAACGATTGCGGTCACCGACAATAATCTCATTAACAATTACGCGTTTAACCCCTCCCGAGTCACCTGGATGACCGATTACAACCCCAGCGAATTTACCCGCCTGCGCTTGCAGCTGGCACACGATAACTCGCGGCAAGGATTACCGGACAATCAGTTGTTCCTGCAATACATCATGAGTATGGGTGCGCATGGCGCGCACCAGTATTGAGATGCCCATTCAAAAGGAAAAAATCATGAAAAAAATTCTCTACGCTTTTCTGTTTCTGGTGATCAGCAACAATGTCCACGCTGCACTCAATGTGTTTGCCTGCGAACCGGAATGGGCGGCACTCACCCAACAACTGGCTGGCAATCAGGCCAATATTTACACCGCCACCGGCCCCCTGCAAGATCCGCATCAAGTTCAGGCACGCCCCAGCCTGATCGCCAAGGCGCGCGGTGCACAGTTACTGGTCTGCACCGGAGCAGAACTGGAAATTGGCTGGATGCCCGTTGTGTTGCGCGAATCCGGCAACAGCAACATCCAACCGGGCAGCCTTGGGCATTTTGAAGCCGCGCAATATGTCTCCCTGCTGGAAATACCCACGCGACTGGATCGCGCCGATGGTGATGTGCACGCTGCCGGCAATCCCCACATCCAGACCGATCCTCGCAATTACCTGCCGATTGCGGACGCGCTCAGCAAACGCATGATCCAGATTGATCCGGTCAACACAGCCTATTATCAACAACAACTCGCTACGTTTAATCAAAAGTGGCACGCAGCCCTCTTACGCTGGGAAAAACAGGCCACTCCGCTAAAAGGCGTGGCGGTCGTTGTGCATCACAAGGGTTTTCCCTATTTGAACGGCTGGCTGGGTCTAAAGGAAGTCGCCGAACTGGAGCCCAAACCCGGTATGGAACCCAGCGCAGCTTATTTGGGACAAGTTTTACAGAATTTACAACAGCATCCGGCACGCATGGTATTGCGCGCAGGCTATCAGGATGGGCGCCCATCGGAATGGATTGCTGAGCGCGCTCATATTCCTGCCGTCATCGTGCCCTATACCGTCGGCGGTACACCCCAGGCGAGCGATTTATTTACCATGTTTGACGATACTATCCAGCGTTTGCTGGCTGGCTTGAAATGAACGCCATCGAACTTAACATCCTGCTGCCCGCGTTTGTCGCGGGTTTGCTCGTCCTTGCCACCCACATTCCGCTGGGCATGAAAGTTCTTGAACGCGGCGTGATCTTCGCCGATCTGGCTGTCGCTCAAATCGCCGGATTGGGGGTGGTCATTGCCGGGTTGCTGGATTTGGCTGAGCGTCCACTGCTAGTACAGCTCATCGCTGCCGCCAGCGCACTGTGCGGTGCAGCATTGCTCGCTGTAATCGAACGTTATCTGCAGGAGGTCAAAGAAGCGTGCATCGGACTGCTGTTCGTCCTTGCCGCCAGCGGCGGAATCCTGTTGATGAGCAGTGATGTTCATGCAGGAGAACACCTCAAAGACCTGCTGGTCGGACAAATTTTGTGGGTGGGCACCAGCCAGCTTATCGTCACCAGCCTGCTTACCGCCACATTATTGACGCTCTGGTATCTGTATCACAAGCGTCTCGGCAATTTTGGCTTCTACGCGCTATTTGCGCTGGCAGTAACCGCTTCGGTACAACTGGTTGGAGTATATCTGGTATTCACTAGTCTGATCGTTCCTGCTCTCGCCACTCACCGCCTGAAAAATCGACGCATTTTTACTGCATACGGGGTGGGCATTGTCGGGTATGCTTCGGGCTTAATGCTGTCTGTCTGGAGCGACCTGCCTTCGGGGGCGGCTATTGTGTGGGCGATGGCGATAATAGGTGCTGCGGTATTACTCTGGAAGCGCGCCTAATAAAGATATAATCCGGGCAATCAATAAATGCAGACTCACCAATAAGCAATGACAGACCATTACGCCGTGATCGGCAACCCAATCTCGCACAGTAAATCTCCGCTGATCCACAAACTGTTTGCCGAGCAAACCGGAGAGGATATTAGCTATGAAAAAATCGAATCTCCGCTGGACGGTTTCGCCGATACCATTGCGAACCTGCGTGGAAATGGATACAAAGGGTGCAATATCACGGTTCCCTTTAAATTTGAAGCCTATCAACTTTGTAACCAGTTGACCGGACGTGCCCGTGCAGCACAGGCGGTCAACACCTTAATCTTTGAGGCTGGCGAAATTCTCGGCGATAACACGGATGGTGCCGGATTGATTGCCGACCTTGAGCAAAATCTGGGCTGCAAACTTCTGTTCAAAAAAGTGTTGCTGATGGGGGCTGGCGGTGCAGCGCATGGTGTGATCTGGCAATTATTCAATGCCGGAGCAAGTATCGTCATTGCCAATCGCACGATTGAAAAGGCGCAACAACTCGCTTCAGAATTCACCAGCTACGGCACAGTGTTCGCCAATAGTTATGATGCAATGGCGGGGAAAAAATTTGATGTTGTAATCAATGCCACATCAAGCAGCCTGTCGAATAATCTGCCCCCTCTCCCCCAGGGTATTTTTGCCCCGAATGGATTAGCTTATGACATGATGTACGGCAAACCCACTCCCTTTACCAAGTTTGCACAGGAACAAGGTGCATCCAATGTAAGCGATGGATTGGGCATGCTGGTCGAACAAGCGGCAGAGGCATTTTTCAAATGGCGTGGAGTCCGCCCGAACACCGCACCCGTACTTTCCCAATTGCGAGAAAAATGAAAAGACTTTGGCATTGGACGGGGCGCATTTTTGTTTGGCTGTTGGTACTGTTGCTTTGCTATCAGATGTGGTTATTCGTGCACGTCTGGTGGTGGGTCAAACACAATCCCTCCACCAGTGCTTTCATGGAAGATCGCCTGGTAATCTTGCAAAACAAAAACCCCAATGCCGAGTTGCAACACCAGTGGGTTTCCTATGCAAAAATTTCGGATAATCTCAAGCAAGCTTTGATTGCTTCGGAAGATGCCAAATTTGTTGACCATGAAGGTTTCGATTGGGAAGGTATCCAGAAAGCTTACGAGAAGAACCTGAAGAAGGGGAAAATTGTTGCAGGCGGTTCCACGATTAGTCAGCAACTGGCAAAAAATTTATTTCTTTCCGGCAAACGTACCCCTTGGCGCAAACTGGAAGAGGCAACCATAACGGTGATGCTGGAAAAAATGATGGACAAGGAACGTATTTTTGAAATCTATCTGAATGTCATCGAGTGGGGTAACGGCGTGTTCGGCGCAGAAGCAGCAGCCAGACATTACTATCACACCAGTGCAGCCCAACTCTCCGCCCCGCAAGCCGCCAAGCTCGCCGCAATGGTACCCAACCCCCGTTATTACGACCAGCACCGTGAAGCGCGAGGGTTATTGCGTAAGACCGACATCATTCTGGGTCGCATGGGTGATGCCGAAATTCCCTGATGTCCGCTAATACTTGGGGTATCCTAGCATCAATATTTGACAACACTCTGTTATGTTGTCGGGTAAGTCATGCGTGAAAGGATTATTGTGACAGTCAGAAAAGGCAAAGCAAAAGTGCCGGTCAAACCAGCATCCCGGAACTCAGACCGCAACCTCCAGGAAACGCCTACAGCTCAGTTTCCGATTGTTGCGATTGGAGCTTCCGCCGGGGGGTTGGAGGCATTCGAGCAATTTTTTCGCCACATCCCGGCTAATACCGGAATGGCTTTTGTGCTGGTATCTCACCTGGATCCGGATCATGCCAGCATGCTGACAGAAATCCTGCAGCGGACAACTTCCATGCCGGTGGCCGAAGCGCTCGATCAGGTACAAGTAATTCCCAACTCCGTCTATGCCATCCCGCCCAACCGCGACTTGTCTATTTTTCATGGAAAATTGCAATTAAGCGCACCTGATATGCCACGCGGACAGCGCATGGTGATTGATGTCTTCTTGCGTTCTCTTGCCGAAGATCAGGGAGAAAATGCAATCGGAATCATCCTTTCCGGAACTGGCACGGACGGCACGCTCGGATTACGTGCCATTCAGGGTGCGGGAGGCATAACGATCGCACAGGAACCCGCTACAGCAAAATATGACGGCATGCCATGCAGCGCCATACAGGCGGGTTACGCAACTTATGTTCTGCCGGTGGAAAAGATGCCGGAACGACTCCTGAGCAACACGTTAAATTTAGGTGTTCAGAAAGAAAAACCCCTGCCCAATCCAATCTCGGCAGGCGCCATGAATCGCATTCTGATGTTGCTGCGTTCAACCACCGGGCACGATTTCTCCCAATACAAAAAAAGCACCATTGGCCGCCGCATCGAGCGCCGCATGTCTTTGCAAAATATTGAGAATCAAGACATCTATGCACGTTACCTCAAGGAGCATCCTCCTGAAGTCACTCTATTATTCAAGGAATTGTTAATTAATGTGACCAGCTTCTTTCGCGACACAGAGGCTTTTACCACACTGAAGCAGACCATCCTGCCACTCTTGTTAAAAGACAAACCGGAAGGCTATGTGTTCCGGGTTTGGGTGGCCGGTTGTGCTTCCGGAGAAGAGGCCTATTCCATTGCCATATTACTGCGTGAGCTGATGGATGAAACTCAACTGGAAATTAAATCACAAATATACAGCACCGATCTAGATGAGGACGCCATTGCCTTTGCCCGTGCCGGAATCTACCCGCCCAATATCGCACTCGACGTTTCGCAGGAGAGACTGCGCCGTTACTTCAACAAGGAAGAAACCGGTTACCGGGTAAAAAAGGAAATTCGAGAAATGGTGGTGTTCGCCATCCAGAATATCATCAAGGATCCCCCCTTCACCAAACTGGATCTTCTGAGCTGCCGCAACCTGATGATTTACCTGGAACCCGAATTGCAGAATCGGGTCATCCCGGCATTCCACTATGCATTGAAACCGGGCGGCGTACTGTTCCTGTCGCCCTCGGAGAGTATCGGCAACCACACCGACCTGTTCACCTCTCTCAACCGCAAATGGAAGTTTTATCGTACGACCCCATCGGTGGTCTCCACTCTTTCAGTCATTTCCAGCGGACTATCCTGGAGTCGAAATAACATTACGAAAGGTCCTGACGAGGTGATCACCAAAATAAAAGAAACTGATTTTGCCGAATTGACCAAGCGCACCTTGCTTCAATCCTACGCACCCGCTTCAGTCGTTATCACGCCCAAAGGAGATATTCTTTTTGTGCATGGCGACACAGGAAAGTATCTACGTCCGGCTCCCGGGCAAGCCACACTCAACGTGATTGAAATGGCACGCGAGGGCTTGCAACTGGAATTGCGGAGCGCGATTAATGCTGCAGCTGAGGAAAATGCACCGATCCTCAGTAAACAGATCACCTTTGGCAATAATGGAGAGTATCACTGTGTCATTTTGGGTGTGCGTCCCCTGTCTTACCCGGATACCGGAAGCGGTTTGTTGATGGTGAGTTTTCAGGACGCTGAAGTCAACGCACGCCCCCCCTCCCCCGCAGACAAAATCCCTTCTGCAAAACTGCCTCGCGGCAAAAACACCAAGGGAGAAAATGAATTTCGCCGCGTTGAAGAATTGGAACGGGAGCTGTCCTATACTAAAGAAAATCTTCACGCCACCATCGAGGAACAGCAAGCATCCAATGAAGAACTCAAGTCCACCAATGAGGAGATGCAATCCACCAACGAAGAGCTTCAGTCCACCAACGAGGAACTGGAAACATCCAAGGAGGAATTGCAATCCCTGAATGAGGAATTGGTGACTGTCAATGCCGAGTTGCAGGATAAAATCGAGCAACTGGCAAGCATCCAGAACGACATGAAAAACCTGTTGGACAATATCAGCATCGGGACTGTGTTTCTCAATGATGTGCTGAATATCAAACGCTTCACCCGCGAGGCTGCACGCGTTTATAGACTGGTTGCTTCGGATGTGGGGCGGCCGTTGGCCGATATCAAATCAAACATCCAGGATGATGATCTGCTTGCCGATGCGCAGCTCGTTCTCGATTCTCTGGTGCCACGCGAGCGCGAAGTTCGTACGGTGAGTGGTGAATGGTTTCTCGCGCGCATTCAACCCTACCGCACGCTGGACAACGTGATTGACGGGGTGGTATTGACCTTTTCCGACATCACCCAACGTATTCAGTCGGAAAATGCCATTCATGACACCATGAAGCTTGCCGAGAGCATTGTTGACACGGTACGCGAACCCCTCCTCGTGCTAAATGGCTCATTGAAAGTAATCTCTGCCAGTCGCTCTTTCTATCGGGATTTTCATGTTGCCAAGGAAGAGACCGTTGGCTGCCAATTATATGAATTGGGTAATCAGCAGTGGAATATCCCCAAATTGAGAGAACTGCTGGAGACCATCCTGCCTCACAGCCATACGCTGGAAAATTACGAAGTCGTGCATGAATTTCCCGTCATTGGCAAACGCAAGATGCTGCTTAATGCCCGAAGGCTGAGTGGAAAAACTGAAGAGGCGCAAATGATTTTATTGGCTATTGAAGATGTGACTGCGCGCGCATAGAAAAATCTAGTGTGAAATGGTTTGACACGGGCTTGTCATTTGGCTTAGAATTCGCGCCCTTCGAGATTTACTAATCATGTTTTTTAGGAAATGCCATGAAAACATTTTCCGCTAAGCCCCAAGAAGTCCAGCACGACTGGTTTCTGGTGGATGCAGCAGACGCAATACTAGGCCGCTTGGCTAGCCAGATCGCAGCTCGTCTGCGCGGCAAGCATAAAGCTATTTATACTCCACACGTGGACACCGGCGATTTTATCGTTGTTGTGAATGCAGACAAACTGCGCGTGACCGGTAACAAGGCTGAAGATAAGGTTTACCACCGCCACACCGGTTACCCGGGTGGACTGTACACCACCAACTTCACCAAATTGCAAGGTCGTTACCCGGATCGCATTCTGCAAAAGGCCGTAAAAGGCATGTTGCCGAAAGGACCGCTTGGCTACGCCATGCTTCGCAAGCTGAAAATTTATGCCGGCACGGATCATCCCCACGTCGCGCAGCAACCGAAACCTATTGACCTGTTGAAAGCATAACCATGAGCGTTACTTATAACTATGGCACCGGCCGTCGCAAAAGCGCGGTAGCACGTGTGTTCATGAAGCCCGGTAAGGGCGACATCGTCGTCAACGACAAGCCGCTTGATGTATTTTTCTCCCGCGAAACCGGACGTATGGTTGTGCGCCAGCCTTTGGAGCTGACTGAAACAGTAGGCAAGTTTGATATCATGGTGAATGTATCCGGTGGTGGTGAGTCAGGCCAGGCCGGCGCAGTACGTCATGGCATTACCCGTGCCCTGATTGACTTTGATGCCAGTCTCAAGCCAACTTTAAGCAAAGCCGGCTTGGTAACACGTGATGCACGCGAAGTTGAACGTAAGAAGGTCGGTCTGCGTAAAGCACGTCGCCGTAAACAGTTCTCGAAGCGTTAAGATATTTTCCAAAGTCTATCGAAGATTTCTGGATGATTGGACAAAGCCGCCTTCGGGCGGTTTTGTCATTCCAGTGTATCATTTGATAATCAAACGGAGCAAAACATGATCAAGGTTGGAATTATAGGCGGTACCGGTTACACAGGCGTTGAGTTGCTGCGCCTGCTTGCATTGCACCCACAGGTTGAATTGCGCACGATCACCTCGCGCGCCGATGCCGGGACTCCAGTCAGCAAGATGTTTCCCAGTTTACGTGGCTTGGTTGAGTTAAGTTTCGCGCATCCGGACGAGGCTCATCTCGATCAGTGCGATCTGGTATTTTTTGCAACCCCCAACGGCATCGCCATGCAGCAGGCCCGGTCTTTACTCGATGCGGGGGTCAAAGTGATCGACCTGGCTGCGGATTTTCGCATTCAGGATGTTGCCGAGTGGGAAAAATGGTATGGCATGAGCCATGCCTGCCCCGACTTGGTTGCTGAAGCGGTTTATGGTTTACCGGAAGTTAATCGTGAACAGATCCGGCAGGCACGACTGGTCGCGAATCCGGGTTGCTATCCGACCGCAGTTCAACTTGGCTTTATTCCTTTACTCAAAGCCGGCCTTGTGGACATTAGCGGGCTGATTGCCGATGTGAAATCCGGTGTTTCTGGCGCCGGTCGCAAAGCTGAGGTAGGTATTTTATTTGCTGAAGCATCGGATAATTTTAAAGCCTACGGCGTGTCGGGACATCGCCACCTACCCGAGATTCGTCAGGGATTGTCAAGAATTGCCCAAGCAACCGTGGGGCTGACTTTTGTGCCACACCTGACTCCGATGATCCGGGGTATTCACGCCACACTTTATGGCCGACTCAACCGTGATGTCGATCTGCAATCACTATTCGAAAATCATTATGCCAACGAGGCATTTGTCGATGTCATGCCGGCGGGTAGCCAGCCGGAAACCCGCTCGGTACGCGGGTCAAACCGTTGCCGCATTGCGGTGTATCGCCCCCAGCAGGGTGACACTGTGGTCGTCCTTTCTGTAATCGACAATCTGGTTAAAGGAGCAGCAGGCCAGGCCGTACAGAATATGAACCTGATGTTCGGTTTACCCGAATCGACCTCGTTGAATATCGTTCCCTTGTTGCCCTGACGTGTTTTCCATACGACAGATCAAGCGGAAATTCAGCATTTCCGCTCCACGCTTATCAGTGCGCCCGCATGTTCCCTGGTACGTGCGCTGGGCTATCGCATTGCCTTTTTTACTGCTCGCCACTTGGCTAGTGTGGTGGGCTTATGATTCGGGTTTGGAATTGGCGGGTTTTCATCGTGGACAATCGGAGAGTGAACTCACCCAACTGCGTGATCAGCTCGCCGCATTAAAAACTGAAAATGCCCGATTAACCATGCAGGCAGCCTCATTTGAAAAACAGGCTCAGATTGAACATGCCGCCAATCAGGAAACAGTCAAACAAATTAGTGGGTTAAACGATGAAAATGCACGTATTCAGGAAGACTTATCTTTTTTCCAAAGCCTGACTTTTTCAGGAAAACAAGCTTCGGAACTGACTATTCATCGCCTCAAGGTAGAACACGACACGCTACCCGGAGAATACCGCTATCGCATGTTATTGGTTCAAAGTGGCGCTCAACGCGCGAAAGATTTTCAGGGCAACCTGCAATTGCTGGTCAATACGCAACGCAATGGCAAGAAGACGGTCATGATATTTCCACAAGGCAAGGGCACGGAAGATGCAGCATTTCAACTAAATTTCAAGTATTATCAGCGCGTCGAGCACAGCTTTCAGTTGCCGCCGGATACATCCGTGGATAGTATACAAGTCCGTGTCTTTGAACGCGGGGCTAGTGAACCGAAAGTTCAGCAAAACGTGAGCTTGTCTTGAAAGCAAGGAGGGACTATGTTTGGCAGGAAGCATATAAAACCAAAGAACCGCATTGATTCACTGATCGGTGCGGAAACCAAGGTAGAAGGTAATATCAGTTTTACCGGCGGCTTGCGCGTCGATGGAGAAGTCAACGGCAATATCGTAGCGGTGCCGGGCAAACCCAGCACACTGGTATTGAGTGAACACGGGCGCGTTAACGGTGAAATCAGCGTAACACATCTGATGTTGAACGGCGAAGTTGAAGGGCCGATAAGGGCTGCAGAATATTTGGAACTGCAAAGCAAAGCAAAGGTCACAGGAAGTGTGCATTACAAAACACTTGAAATTCAGTTGGGGGCAATTATCGAAGGCCGGCTTCTTCGCATGCCCGACCCGATATCGGACAAGGTCGTCACTCTCAAGATGAACAACTCAGATTAACCATTTAAAGGAGATAGCATGAATACTGTAGCCGAATTGCAAGACCCGCTTCTGTTTACTGAGAACGCGGCAAACAAGGTCAAACAACTCATCGAGGAAGAAGGCAACGAAGATTTGAAGCTGCGCGTATTTGTAAGTGGCGGCGGATGCTCCGGATTCCAGTACGGTTTTACTTTCGACGAAGTTGCCAACGAGGATGATACCGTACTCACCAAAAACGGCGTTCAACTGCTGATCGATCCAATGAGCTTCCAATATTTAGTGGGCGCTGAAA
>Ga0364859_10389_pt1 | contig 24611 bp, 22 predicted proteins | sample ExccelAu500001D3_FD_206911 | JGI IMG/M metagenome (GOLD analysis project Ga0364859, IMG submission 206911) | Enriched cells from Trout Bog Lake Hypolimnion, Wisconsin, USA - BchlTB.Aug20.5000.01 .D3 | ecosystem: Environmental > Aquatic > Freshwater > Lake > Hypolimnion/Profundal zone | place: USA... | reverse complement strand
AATACCTTTATTACCGTTGCCAATGGCTGGCAATATGGATTTCAGCAACAGTTAAAAGGGGTTGACCTGATAATCGCGGTAGCTCCATTGCTGATGGATTGTGAGTTCACGATTCTGGGTGTTGAAGACCCTTCGATATTCCCTGCCTTGTCGCCCAACATTCGTATCCTGCCGCCCGTAAAGAACGATGAGCTCATTGCTATTTTCAGTAGTTGTGAGTTCTACCTGCAGCTTTCGATGGCAGAGGGATTTCCCAATTCGCTTTGTGAAGCCATGCTTTGCGAGTGCATCCCCATTGGCTCTGCCGTGTTTTCCATTCCTGAAATTATTGGCGATAGTGGGTTTGTTTTGGAGCGGAGGGATGTCGGCCTCCTGAAACAATTGATTGAAAAGGCTCAAACGTCTGACAAAACCCTGCTTGCCCAAAAAGCCCGACTCCGGATAGGGCGAAATTACACGTTGGAGCTAAGGCGGCAAAAACTTATGCAATTATGCCAAAGCCTGGTTCGTAAGGATTAACTCAGACGCTTTTACCACCGGCCCTAAAAACATAGTGCACACCAGAAATATCTGTATGTGCACTTATGCTAAATGTAATGATGTCAGCAAAACATTTAAAGAGTTCCTTCCTGTAATTTTTGAAAACCACAGGGCTTTTTCTTCAGTTATAGTAAAGATAGAAAGTAGCATTGAGATCTTTTTTTAGATTTCGCAAGTGTACCTGTTTAAGGGATAACTGTCGGCAAAATTGGTGTAAGTGTAACTTTTTGTTGGCATAGCCACCGGCCCGGCCCGGACAATTTAAATGATATTCTTCAAAATGGCATTCAGGGCATCCTTCCTTCTGGCCGAAACCGGCACGTGACTATCGTCCGCCATCACCAATTCTCCGCCCTTGCCTTTAATATAGGCGGTTACATGGGCAAGGTTAACCATATGGCTATCGTGCGTTCTCAGGAATCCCTTGTTTTCCAAAACTTCTTCAAACCTGCCGAGGGGCTTGGTAGTTACATGTTGCTTCCGGTCTACGGTGAAAACGATGGTATATTTATTGGAAGATTGCACCCTTACAATACTGTTGATGTCAATAAATGAATTTCCATTTTGGGTTGCCAGCACCAATTTGTTTTTACCAAAATGCTCGATGGATTGTTGCTCATCTATATTACTTCCTGTTATTTTTTCATTGAGGGCCACTTCCCTGAACCGGTTAATGGCTTTGGCCAATTCGTCGGGGTTTATGGGCTTCATGAGATAATGCAAAGCCGGGTAATTAAATGCTTTGGCTCCGTACTCTTCATAGGCCGTGGTAAAGATGATATACTGGCCTTTCTCCAATTCCAGTTCCTTCATTACTTCAAAAATATTTCCATCCAGCAATTCCACGTCGGCAAAATATAGCGTAATGGTTTTATCAGAAAATACTTTTCGCGTTTCTGCAAGTGTTTTTGCAAAAGCCACAACAGTTAATTCCGGGTGATTGGTCTGCAGCAAAGATTCAAGGCTTTTAGCCCCTAATGGTTCATCCTCAATGATCGCACAGTTAATATTTCTCATGGTTTACTTTTTATTGCGGGGAATACAATAGTTACAATGGTGCCTGTTTCCATAGGGTCCGATAACGATCTGTCTTCAGTTTTTATCGACCACGTGGTATCGTTCAATTCGCTGATTATTTTCAATCTTTCACTCACATTTTTCATGGCCAGCGAAAGGTTATTCTGGCTTTTTTCCCGGTCATTTACTTTGGCGTTAATACCTACCCCGTTATCTTCTACTTTGCAGATGACCGTTCCGTCTGTTTTCTTGAAATCGATACTGATGATACCCGGGTTTGAAGAGGGAACAATGCCGTGCCAGATGCTGTTCTCTACCAGCGGTTGAATGATCATGGGCAGGATGTTCTTTTCTTCTACATCTATGCTGCTATCGATATTTATGGTATAGTCAAACTTATTATCCAGCCTCATTTTTTCCAGGTCCATGTATTCCTTTAAACATTCTATCTCTTCTATGATACTAATATATTGTTGTTTTGAATTATTTACTATGCGCCGTATCAATAACGAAAAGGAGCCCAATAAGTGTACCGCGTTTTCGGTATCTTTTTTAAGAATGTAATATTGTATGGAGTTAAGCACATTAAAGATAAAGTGTGGGTTGATCTGGTAATTCAGGGCCTTAAATTCGGCCTGCAGAAGCTTGATGACGTTGGTAGCCTTGAGTTTTTGGAAACTGAAAATGGATGAAACAATGATTACGATGATGACCAGGATGACGAGGCCCAATAATATCCGGAAGAACAAAGTATCAACGAAACGTGGTTGAATAGTGAATTTAAGTTCGTGTATCTCTGACCTGTATTTGCCGTCTTTATCATCAGCAGCTACTTCAAACCGGTATTCGCCGGGTGGCAGGCTGTAGTATTGAATATAATTGAGTGTTGTATATTTCCATGGGCTGGTACCTTTTAACCTTAACCGGTAGCGTATACCATCGATGGCTTTATAATACAGCGCATTGAATTCGATCAATATGCTGTTTTCATCTGCCTTCAACACCAGGCTGTCAATAGAGCGCTTAATTCCGTTTACTGTAATGCCTCCAAAATACAAAGGTGATATTACTGCTTCCTCCGACAGGTCTGCCGGAGCAAAATAACACAACCCTTCGTTGGTGGCTAACCAGATAAAACCGTTAAAGCCCGTAATGCCATTGACCTGGTTGCTGCATAACCCGTCTTCTTTGGTGTAATTTTTGATCCGGGTATGAAGCGAGTCATGGTTTAGTGAGAAGTATACTTTGCTGATGCCTTTAAAAGAAGCAACCCAAAGCACCGAGTCGTTTTCAAAATACAGGTCTTCTGCCAGGTCACTCACCAGGCCCTTGCCCTCATTCAGCTCATAAAATTTATGGCCATCACTCAATACAACTCCCTTTCCCCGCGTAGCGATGCCAAACAGGTGGTCACTTAAAACCTTTGCAGCGGTTATTCGCGTGTTTTTGAAGTATGGGTCTTCTGCAATCTTGTTATTATCATCGGGCAGGTAATAATACAGGCCGGTATAGGTGCCTATCAGATACTTACCGCCCGACAACCCGCATATCCCGGTCACACGTTTTGAAAAACCGGATTTCGGTGAGGCAAAAAGCACTTTTTTATCCTTGCTTACCACCACAAATCCGCTGGGCAGACCGAGCAAAAATTTTTGCTCATCCATCTGAAGTATCGCGGTGCGGTAATGATCTATTTGATAAAACCAGTTGAACGAGGTGTCAAGGTTAGGTAGCGGGTCACCATTTAATCTGAAAGAAATATTGGCAATAGGGGTTGGGCCATTGCCTTGTTTGGTACTGTAGTAAATGGCGGGATTGAATTGCGCGTCAATTTTAAGGAGCTTGCCTTCAGGTAGCCCCACATAAAGGTTTTTGCCGTTACTATTGATGCACGACAATTTCATAGTGGCTGTCTCTTTCACCCGGTTAAATATTCTCACCTTCTTATTCGGCACCATATAAACCCCATGGTCTAGTGTGGTGACCCATTGGTTGCCCTGGCGGTCCGTTAATATGCTTGTGGCGCTTTTTAAAAATGTGAGAGAGTCGACCTCATTCATGCTGCCTTTATTGAATTGAAGCAGGTAGCTGGCATTATTTTTCTGAAGTAGCCAGATGTTATTGGCTTCTCCTGTTTGTAATTTGAGGATCTCGAGATTTCTTGGAATAACGTGTTGGTGAGGATGACCTTCCGGATCAACGTAGAGTAAATAATTTTCCAGGCTGATAAGTAATTCTTTCGCCGGGGTTAGCAGTAAGTTAAAATTAAGCCTGCTGTATGTGGTGTCTGCATCGTATGTGGTAAATGATACAACGGCCGGATCTTTTATTTTGGGCAGATCGAATCCTTGTTTAGATGTATAAATGTATTTGCCATTGGCAAATCGGAGCATAAATATTCTTACCGGGGTATTGCTCGTAAATGGTGAACTATCGGATTTAAACAGAGTCGCTTTGTCCGAATCGATCCTGGCAACTCCTATTTCCACAAAACCAAACCAGGCCTGTTTATGTCGCAATACTTCAAAGGAGGTTGGGACCCGCCTGGAGCAGAGTTTCCTGATGGTATCGTTATTGGGATGTGGCGCAAATTTCCTGCCATCATAATAATCAATGCCCCCCGATAAGGTCAGGAACCAAATGTTGTGTTCATCGTCTTCCTTGATAGATAAAATGGTATTATCCGTCAACCCATCGGCCGTAGTATAGGTTTTAAAACTGTAACCATTATATTTTACCACACCGTGGTCGGTTCCGAACCATAAAAAACCGTCGTGGTCCTGCAATGCTGTGTATACCTCATTACTCGGCAGGCCATCATTACTGTTGAAATTATGATACGCCACTTGTGCCCTGCTTTGCAACGTAACTGCAAAAGCCAACAACAATAAGAATACGATATGTAGACCCGAGGGGTAACGCATGTTATATATAAACCGGCGCAGGTTTATCTTTTAATTGTGCTGAATATACCGTGAAAATTGATAAATAATAATATCTATAATGTTAAATCTCTTTTCTGAACAAAACCGGTAAGTAATAACGCAGATCAGGGCTGATTTAAGAGATTGGCCAGTGCTGCACTCTGATTTCTCCGGCTAAAGGTTTCGAATTTCCGGTCAGTGTATTTAAATGCATGGCCGTTTTGTTGCCAGTAACCATACGCTGCTTTTAATTGAGCCAGCGTTTCGGGGTAGTCGTTAAAATCTATCATGGGTTTGCGCCCCACCGTGTTTAATATCACTGAAGCATCTCCATCCACCGGTCCGAACGAAATGATCTCGCTGCACGATGCCAGGTATTCAAATATCTTTCCGGTTATCACCAGTTTACTGTTCGGCAAATTAAAAATGGCGAACAGCAGGAGAGAAGCGCTACGCGTTAAATTAATAGCCGTTTGCTGGTCGGTGAAAGGATGGTAAGCGGTTATGTCGTTCAGTCCTTCGCCGGCAATGCTGTTTTGTATCTCCGCATCTACTCTGCCGGTAAACTCCAGCTTTATTTTTGCACCGGTTGCTTTCAGTTCTGCAATCGCTTTCCACAGGTTGGTGGCATTTTGGCTGGCCATTAAATTGCCGAGATACCTGATGGTAAAGTTCTCTTCCTTTTCAGCAACAGCTGTACTTGTTGCGGGCAAAAAGTTATCCTCGTCATAGCCATTAAATATCACGTCTATTTTGCGGGCGCGGTCCTCAAATTGTTCCTTCATGCCAGGGCTAATTACTACCACCTGGTCGGCAGTTTTCAGCACTGCGGTTTCAAGGGCTGCATCTTTTTGTTTGGTGGCCTCAGTGCGCGGCAGCATTTCGTTGTAAACGATACCGGTCCATGGGTCGCGGAAATCTGCTATCCACTTCACCCCGTATTTCTCTTTCAGCTTTAAACCAATTAAATGCGCCGAGTGGGGCGGACCGGTAGTGATGATAGCATCTATCTTTTCATGCTTCAAAATTTCCTCAGCCTGTTTTACGGCGTATGGCGCCCAGCCTTTGCGGGCATCGGGCACAAAAAAATTGGCACGTATATACTCCGTCAGTTTTTGAAAGAACGTTTTGTTTTTATTTGCCCCTACACTTACCAGCGGCATGCTTTTCCCTTTTTGTCCTCGCAGCAAATTGTATAATTCAAAAGGCTCGAAAGTTTTGGTGCGGTAAACTTTTACCGAGGGCGAAACTTCTTTCAGCAGCGATTCATCATAGTAAGGATAGCTGCCATTATCAACGGTTACGATGATCGTCTCCCAGCCAAACTCAGGTAAAAATTTTGAGAACTTCAGAAACCGCTGCACAGCAACCCCGCCGGCAGGTGGCCAGTAATAAGTAAATATTAAAACCTTTTTACTCACTTCTTTTTGCCCGGTTTTGTAACGGTAGCTTTGGCCTCAGCCTTAGGTGTGGGCTGTGGTTGCGGCTCGGCCTCTATTTCTTTCATTTTGCGGTAACCGGCAAAACCCAGTGTGCCAAACACAAACGCAAACAACAGGAACGAACCCGCGTATGCAATTTTGTTACCCATTACAATACTTTTCGGCTCAAACTTAAATTCAATTTTGTGCGCTCCTGCAGGTATTGCCAAAGCTCTTAAAACGTAATCAGCGCGGAAATGCGCCACCGGTTTGTCATCCAAATAAGCGTTCCAGCCTTTGGCTCCGTCGTAGAATATTTCAGAGAAAACAGCCACTTCGCTTGTGGTTGAATTAGAAACGTAGGTAACCTTGTTAGGCGTATACTCCTGCAATTTGATCATTGCAGTGGTATCGCTTCCAATGGCATTCTCAGGCACATCTTTTTTGTAACGCTCGTCAACAACGGCGGTATTCAGCGGCTCCCATGTTTCGGGAGTTAAGTCTGCCATTTCTTCATCGGCGTTCTTTGCCCAGGTAATGTTCTTTACAAACCATGCATTACCGCAGCCGTCAAAACGCTGGGCTTTGGGCGGTTGGTTTTCTCCACCGGTTATTACGTATTTGGTATTCAGCATACGCCATACCCTGAGGTTATTTTTCGATATCTGGTTTTCTATCAGGTCCTGGTAACGCTGTAACTTAACCGGGCTGTATCCTCCAATGCTTTGGTGGAAATACGAGGTCATAGCATCGTTGAACGGATTCTGGGTTAGGTTAAATACGCGGTAGTGCTTGTCCGGGTCTCTCAGTATTTCCTGATCGGCTTGCGTTGGGGTGTGAACACTTTCGTATTTGTTCACTTCCACAAAATTATCGTTGTTGAGGTAGCGGCGGGCTATCATCCAGCCATCTATCAAAAACACCAGCGTTAAACCGGTAATGAGTATAGTTTTTGAGAAGGTATTGCGGATGTAAAACCAAACCAGCGCAAATGCCGCACCAATAAAGAACAGCGAACGCAGCGAACTGGTAAACAATAAACTGCTGCGGTCTTTTCTCAGCGCATCCACTATCCAGCCCTGGTTATGCTCCTGCATCTGCATATCCGAAGCTGCACTAAAGCCATACATAAAGCTTCCAAGTAAGCCAAAAACCACCACCACTCCGGCGGTTATGCCACCGGCAATTTTCAGTTTTTTCAGTAACTCATCTTTCGATACTTCACCGGTAAGTAGTTCGTTCACCCCCAGCAAAGCAAGTGCCGGCACTGCCAGTTGCGCAATGGCCAGCGCCATAGAAGGCGTACGGAATTTATTGAACAGCGGAAGTATATTGAAGATAATGTGGTAGATGAAAGTATTTCTACCCACACCCAGTATAATTGATATAATGACCACCGTTAATAAAGCCCACTTAATACGGTTGCGCACTATCAGCAAACTAAACACAAACAGAAACATAATGGCCGCCCCGAAATAAACCGGACCGGAGGTAAAATCCTGTGAGCCCCAATAAAGAGGTGCACGTTGGGTAAAACTTTTGGCGTTGGCTTCAGGCACACCCTTACCTATCAGTTCTTTATAGGTGGCCGATTCTTCGCTCAGCTCACCACCCGATGCTCCTCCCTTCATATCGGGCACCAGCAGCGTTAAAATTTCTCCGTCAAATAATCCGTAGCTCCAGTTGGTAGCGTAGGTATAATCCAAACCACCACCTTTACTCTGTTCCTTCTTTTGTGTTAGTTCCGAAGCTCCGCCGCGCATGGTCTCTTTCACATACTCCTGTGTAGACCATAAGCTGGCTACGTTGGGCATCAGTGCAAGCAAACCGGCCACTACCAATACTGCCGAAGCCTTGAAGAAATGCGCGGTGCGTTTTTGCATTACATCGTCTACCAGGAAATAAACCGTTAAACAAGCCAGCGTGATAAGCGTATAATAAACAATTTGCGGGTGATTGGATGCCAGTGCCATACTCAGGAACAATCCGGTAATAGCAGCCCCCAGTAAAATGTTTTTACGGTAAGCCAGCACCACCCCACCTATAATAGGTGCCATGAGGGTCATGGCCTGCACTTTGGTATTGTGCCCGGCCTCAATAGAGATTATGGTAAACGATGATAGCCCATACGCAATAGCACCCGCCATGGCCAGCCAGGGTGTTACCTCCATACACAGTAAAAAGATGTAGAAACCAATGAACATCATAAACATGTAAGAAGATGAATAAGGGAAAACTGCCCCTATGATGTTGAATATTTTGGTAACAAAATTGCCCGGAAACGACAACGATATCTGCACCGCCGGCATACCGCCAAACATAGCATCTGTCCATAAGGCCGGATCATCGGGGTGAACCTTGTTCCAGTCGGCAATTTCTTTGCTCATGCCTTCCCATTGCGAAACGTCGCCCTGGTTAAGCGTCATACCCTGAAAATAAGGCAGAAAATATACTACGGTAAGCAGGGCGAATATCAGCACTGCGGCAATGTGTGGCAAAAGTCTTTTTTGCATGGGTTTGTTTTGTATGCCTCTATTTTAACCTAAAGGCTGTGGCTAAAATATGAATTATGGCAGAATTGAATAGTTGAGAGGCGGTTTTGAGCCAGATAGCCGGCATTTTAGGAGTTTTTAAGACTGAAAAATGAGGAGTAATGAGGCTTAATGAGGCTTAATGAGGCTTAATGAGGATGAATGAGGACAAATGAGGAGCTTTTTTCGTTTTGCCCCGTTTTTGGCTAACCTCTTCTAACCCAAAATGATGAAGAATGATGAAAGGCACCATTTTTTTGATGTAAAATGATGAAGAATGATAAAGAATGATGAAACAATCCGGAAAATTTCCAGTGGCCTTATGGACTCGATAGCTGCGCCACCCACACCCCATCGCCACCTCACTGCCGGGTTTTAACCGGATGCTCAGAGCCTCATCATGTTCTAAAGGAGCTATAAACAGGGGGAGCATAGCGTTTCATTTCTTAAGTAATAAAGATAATCAAAAAAAGTCTATTGTAGTATATACGAATTTGTTAAAATTACAAAAAATGTAGAGGCGCAAAATTTTGCGTCTCCCGTTGTGTGAAGGGCAAACCTGGAATGAAAGGCGAAAAAAATTTGCGGCCCGCGTAGTTTCAAGAGCATCATGGCCTTGTAGGGACGAAAATTTTTCGCCCCTATAGTAAACCCAACCGTGTTGTTTCAAGCGTGTCGAAGACCCACCTTGAACAACGGGATGTAGAGGACTTTTATAAATTAGCAGTCTGGCCACGCAACCAAAGGAAAAGAAAGAGAGTTTCGATAAGTTGGTAAAAGTGTTCTTATCTCCAAACCCTAAAGCGAAGAATAAAACCGCTGAGAAGTGAACCGCTATCTTAAATTCGCCCTTATACTTGTAGCAATTATATTATCGGGTATATCCTTGCTTGGGCTGAGTGTTGTAATAAGCATAATAGGAGGTTATCAACCGACTGAAGAGCGTACCGGATATTCTAATTTAGCTATAATATTTACTGTAATGTTTGGCGTTCCATCAATTTGGGTATGGTGGTACATTTATAAAAAATGGGACTGATTATAAGCCCATTGTTTTTTTAACATGCCTGCTGAATCTGCTATATAATTACCTCTGGAGACCAAAATATTTCATTGAAAGTTCCGGGCTGGTCTTCGATACATTTGGAACATCAGGGGTGACTCTGCGAGGAGGGAAAGTGTCATAGAATGAGAGGAAAGCGATTAAATTTACCACAACCCCTCGGCCAAAAAAGTAATTTCAGGATTTGCATACGCCTCGCTGGCTTTTAAATCCAACTCAATTTTCTTAAGCCAGGCACTTTGAGCCTCTGAATTATTTGAATGTGCTGTTTCCTTATCATATAAGTCCTGTTCTGCATTTGTTTCGGCCCAGCAAACACGCGTCATCGAATCAAGCTCACTACTATAGGTAGCGGCTTTAAATGCATGAGCCTTAATATCTCTTCTAAAGTTTCTTGCGTTTATTTCAACAATATCAAAATGGCCCTGTTCATGGGCCAAAACTTTGGCATTTCTGCTACTCTCTTTTACCCACGATCCCATCTTATTAACCACCGCATTTACTTGCAGGTGAATTAAACTTCCTTCGGGCCTTATCAATATTTTACAGCTGCAATCAGTTCCCGCTACATATTTTTCTTCCTTCAAAACCTGGCGCTTCACCCTAAAGTCTTCCCAGGTAAGGTACCGGCGTTGGTTCCAGTATATATAATCGCCCGATTCATAAGCAAGGCATACCAAAAGGCATAAACTGACAATCGTAACTTTTAATCCCCGCTTGTAAATCAAATAATCAGACATGCAATAAAGTTAATAATTTTGTTGCAGGACGTATGCGGTTAATTGATATCAAATGTTACACTCTTCTCTGTTTTTACACCTCTTTGCGTTTTAATTTTGTTGGCCTTTACGCCGCGTCTAATTAATTCTTGTTTAACGGTGTTACAACGGTCGTCTGCAAGGTCTCCAATTGTCGGGTGGTTAAAAATTCCCGCAATAATGCCGGTATTATCATATATCTCGCCCTTGTCTGTTGCATTGGTGTCCCAGTCACCGTTTGCAGCTACATTGCCCGATATAGTAACGCTGGAGCCGGATGCAATCAGTTCTTTGCTAAGGTCATCTAAAAAAGAAGAAACCTCTGCCTTATTTATTATTTTCCCGCTGCTATAATCCCCAACGTCCCATTTGATTTCCAATTTACGTTTTTTAGGCGTTGGAACAACGGGCGGATGGTCATCATCCTTGTGTGGGGGCTTTTTGTCCTCGGGCTTTTTGTCTACGGGTTTTTTCTTTTCGGGCTTTTTCTCTTCAGGCTTTTTCTCTTCTTTCTTATCCTTGTCATCATCCACACAATCATCATCGCAGTTACTATCGTCTTGCTTATTACTATCATCTATGCAGTCATCATCACAATTATTATCCTCCCCACGTGGTATAATAACCGTTTGACCAGGGTGCTGGCTATTCATACGTATTACGGCATAATATCCACCGTTGCCCTTAGGCCCACCATCAGGGGCATAAACAAAACGGGTTGTAATTTTCCCATCTTTAGTAGTGTATTCAAAATGAGTGCCTTTATGTTTTGCTACTTCTTCCCTGGAAGGGGTGTAAACCCTGCCCTGTTTTTTCGCTTCTTTCAAGCTATCGTTTTTTACTTCCGGTGCCCCCACATCGTTAACTGGATGGGTTTTACCTTTGTCTTCAACTTTTTGGGTTTTAGGCTCTATAGCCGTATGGTCATATGAGCCCTTATGCCCTGAACCTGCCTGTGTTGGGTTATTTGTAAATTCGCGCATACCTAAAATTATATTTTTGATATGAGCTATTCAAATCAACCACGGTCGATTTAACAAAATTCCGTATAACTACGCATGCAGTTTGCGTAGATATACGTATCAGTTTATACCATATCGCGACTATAATCATTTTTCTTTCGAACATCTTTGGCGAAAATGCCGGCCATCACCAGGCTAACGCAGAACCAGTTTCCCTCTTTGCAACACTTGATTACTTGAGGTGAGTTCCCAATGGTATAGGCCGCTGGACAAATCGTTACGCTCTATTTCAGTTTGCATATTAGTGATGAGTTGATTGAAAATAATTCTGCCGGAGGCATCGAATAGTAAGAAATTCAATTTGCTAAAAGGAGGTTCTGAAAGCATAAGATTGAAATTATTTTCTGCTGGGACAGGAAATATTTGTGCAGTTAGGTTATCGGGATGCAGCGTGTTAATACCACTAACAATTGGCTGTGGTTGACCCCATATCTCACCGGTCGTTTTATGGAAGTAAATAAGCCGGAAGGTTGTTTCTGTTTTATTCTCTTCCGCGACATCATCTTTTTGCACAAACCCCAGACCATTCGCGTAAGTTTCGTCTATAAAATTGAATCCATTATCGTGGAATAGATTCTGCTTATGAAAATTGAAATTACCATTGCTAAATGCGGTATCTAAGCATTCATCGCCATTAGGACAAATTAATGAGTAAAAAACCGTGGAGTCCAGATTAGTAACTGTTGAGGTGACGCTGCTACTGGAATATTGACTAAAGCCACAACCCGGTTCGCAGCACGGGGCTATTGCCTCACTATAGCTTTCAGATGTATATACGATTGTGTCCCGAGAAATGTTAAAGGAGGTGATAACGGTTAAAGTATGTCCTTCATAAGTACAATAAGGCGCATAAGGTTGACGACTTCCTACCTGATATTCAAAAGTATCGCCTACCGAAAAAGCATATATTTCTCTTAGTGTTGAGAAGCTAAAACTCTGAGCAAAACTGCTAATCGTTAATTGAGTAAGGAAGAAAAGTAAATGGAATCGCTTCATAAAAGATAGTTATGCTTATTTCCTTTTATAAATCTAATGAAATAAATGTGAGTTGCAATGCAGAGTTACACTGCTTTCGTTATTTCAAATTCTTGAAGAATAACCTGGTTGATCTTCAACATTCGGTTCACGCAAAGTTTGCTAAGAAAAATACAACGCAAAGAACGGCGAAGAATAAAAATCTTTGCGGTTCTTTGCGTTACTTACTTTGCGCCCTTTGCGTGAACGGCTGTTGCTATTTTCTAACAGTTTCAGGGGTAATTAAAAATTAAGCGCCATAACCGACGCACCCGCTCAATTAGCCGGTATATAAATATCAAACGTAGCACCCTTATTCAACTCGCTGGTGGCGGTGATGATGCCGTTATGGTTCTCCACTATTTTTTTGACGATGGCCAGCCCAATACCGGTGCCGGCATATACTTCTTTACTGTGCAGTTTCTGAAACACCCCGAATATGCGCTCACTGAAATGAGGTTCAAAGCCAATACCATTATCGCTTACTGTAATGTGGCAATAATTTTTTTCGGGCGAAAGCTTATCATTACTCAGTTGGTTACCTTTAAATATACCGCTTTGGATGGTGATGTGCGAAGGCAAATCGGGTTTCGAAAACTTGAGGGCATTGCTGATCAGGTTATATAACAATTGCCTGAACTGAAAGGCAATGATGTTAGCCGGGCAGAGGTCCAGCACCTCAATGATCGCTTTTTTCTCCAGCAAGGTGTCTCTCAGTTCTATTTTTACTTCTTCGATAATAGGCCCCAGATCTGTCTTTTCAAATTCGTGCTCGGTCGTGTTGATACGCGAAAATGCCAACAGGTCCTCTATCAGTTGTTGCATACGGCCAGCTGCCAGCTGCATCCGCTGAAAATTATATTTACCGTTCTCGCTCAGGTTTTTGTTCTCATTCTCCATGATCACCGTCACAAAGGTCTGTATCTTTCTCAGTGGCTCCTGCAGGTCATGACTGGAAATATAGGTGAAGGCCAGTAACTCTTTGTTGGCAATGATAAGTTCAGCCGCGCGTTTTTCTTTTTCTTCGATCTGAAATGCCAGCTCTTTGTTGGCAAAGATCAGTTCAGCTGCCCGTTTCTCTTTTTCATCATTCTGAAACGCAAGTTCATTATTGGCGATCCCAAGTTCGGCCGCCCGCTTTTCTTTTTCGCTGATCTGAAAAGCCAGTTCCTTGTTGGCTATTCCCAATTCAGCCGCGCGCTTTTCTTTTTCTTCATTTTGAAAAGCCAGCTCTTTATTAGCGATGATCAGCTCAGCTGCCCGTTTTTCTTTTTCCGTAACCCGTTTTTCCTTGTCGTCGTTCTGAAAGGCCAGTTCTTTATTGGCAATGATCAGTTCGGCTGCCCGTTTTTCTTTTTCCTCATTCTGAAAGGCCAGTTCCTTATTGGCAATGCCCAACTCGGCTGCGCGTTTTTCTTTTTCGTCATTCTGGAAAACCAATTCTTTATTGGCTATACTTAACTCAGCTGCGCGTTTCTCTTTTTCCTCGTTCTGAAAAACAAGTTCCTTGTTGGCAATGATCAGCTCAGCTGCCCGTTTTTCCTTTTCATCGTTCTGAAAAGCCAGCTCTTTATTGGCGATGATCAGCTCGGCGGCCCGTTTTTCTTTTTCGGCATTTTGAAAAACCAGTTCTTTATTGGCGATGCTTAGCTCTGCCGCCCGCTTTTCTTTCTCTTCATTCTGAAAGACCAGTTCTTCATTGGCGATGCTTAATTCAGCCGCGCGTTTTTCCTTTTCTTCATCCCGGAAAACCAGTTCTTTGTTAGCGATACTCAATTCAGCGGCACGTTTTTCCTTCTCCCCATCCTGAAAAGCCAACTCAATGTTAGCTATACCCAGTTCGGCTGCCCGCTTGCCCTTTTCCTCATCCTGAAAAGCCAGTTCTTTGTTGGCTATTCCCAACTCAGCCGCTCTTTTTCCTTTTTCTTTATCCTGAAAGGCCAGTTCAATGTTGGCTATGCCCAATTCAGCTGCCCGCTTGCCTTTTTCCTCATCCTGGAAGGCCAGCTCAATATTGGCAATACCCAGCTCAGCCGCTCTTTTCCCTTTTTCTTCTTTCTGAAAAACGAGCTCTTTACGGGCTACCAGTAATTCAGCTGCCAGTTGTGCATTCGTTTCCGATTGCAGCAGAAGTTCTTTTCGGAGAGTCGTTAACTCGTCCTCGGATACAGATTTTATTTTTGCCATATAATTTGGGGCTTCATTAGATTTTTAGACCAGAACAGTTAGTACAAAATGCTCCCGGATGGGTTGCACAATATTTCCGGGAATGATCATGGTCAGCGTTTGCTGGATTATTTTTTTGAACTGCGAAAACTCCGAAGGCTTACGAATAAAATAATGCGCCCCGTTTTTGTGGAGCAGATTTACAACCTCCTGCTCAAAGGATGTAGAGAACATGATGACCGGTAGATTTTTGAGTTGCTCGTTTTTCTTTATCTCAGCCAAACATTCAAATCCGTTTTTACGCGGCATGTTAATATCCAGGAATAGAACGTCAGGGAGCCTGTTATTCGTGCTATTAAGATGTAACATCAGTTCTTCCCCGTCATGCACCACCGTCAGATGGGTTGAAAGCGCCAGTTCCGTTAATGCTGATTTAAAGAAAATACAGTCATCCAGATCGTCATCAGCAAGCAGAACATTCAACGTTTTAGTGCTCATGCGTTGAGGATGTACTTTAGCTGACTGTTAGTTGATAGCTTATCGGTGGCCAGCGGCAAAGCATGGTAGATGAGTTCTTTCAACTGCTCAAAATTGCCGGGCTTGCGAATGTAAACGTGCGCCCCGTTTTTGAACAGAGAACTCATGGCCTCCCGCGAATTAGACGTAGAGAACATCACCACCGGCAGGTCTTTCAGCTTGTCGTTATGTTTTATTTCCGACAGGCATTCAAAGCCATTCTTACGCGGCATGTTGATGTCGAGAAACAGCACGTGCGGAAGTGTGTAATTTTCTCCCGTAAGCAGTTGCATCAGTTCTTGTCCGTCTTTAACAGCGGTAAGGTGCGTTGATACAGGCAGTGCGTCAAGCGCTGTTTTAAAAAAGGTATAATCGTCCAGATCGTCATCTGCCAAAAGGACATTTAGTTGAGGAGGGTTCATGCGTTCAGGATATATTTTAACTGACTGTTAGAGAATACTTTTTCGGTGGCCATAGGTAAGGCATGATGGATGAGTTCTTTTAACTGCTCAAAATTTCCGGGCTTGCGGATATATACATCTGCGCCGGTCTTGAAAAGGCTGGTCATAGCATCGCGCGAGTTGGAGGTGGAGAACATGATAACCGGAACGTCCTTCAACCTGTCGCTCTGTTTCAATTCTGCCAGACATTCAAAACCATTTTTACGGGGCATATTGATGTCGAGAAAAATGACATGTGGCAGAGAATGAACTTCTTTATTCAGCAGGTTCATCAGCGCCTCACCATCATGAACTGTTACAAGGTCAGTGGGCAATGGTAATTCCTTGAGCGCCTTTTTAAAGAAGTTACAATCATCAATGTCGTCGTCAGCAAGCAGTACGTTCAGTTGTTTCAATTCCATGCTTTTTTGCTTTGTTTGGTATTCCTTTTAAAATTTTACGGCTTTGTAGGTATAGGCAACAAATCCTGCAGGGGAATACTTGTGGCTGATTTTTTTTCAGCAACAAGTTCGAGTGAGTTGCTGATGACCAATTTCAGCTGGTCGAAATTTGAGGGCTTGCGGATATAATCGCTGGCGCCGATATTGAAAAGCATGTCCATCATATTGCGCTCGTAGGTCATGTCGCGGGGATACGAGGTAGAGAACATAACCACCGGCAGATCTTTTATCTTTTCATGCAATTTTATTTCTGATAAACATTCAAAACCGTTCTTGCGTGGCATATTAAGATCCAGAAACAGCACATCGGGAAGGGCACAGGCATTCGTGATCAGGAATTTCATCAGTTGCTCCCCGTCATGTACGGTAGTAAGTTGTGTGGCGGGCGATAATTCTTCTATGGCCTTCTTAAAGAAGAGGCAATCGTCGGTATCATCGTCGGCCAGCAGAATATGTTGAGGTAACTCCTTCACTTTATGTAGCTTTGTTAAATGTGTTTATCAATACAAAAAATAACCCGATGACCTTTCATTCGGGTTTCCGGATACAAAGATGGCCTATACTGCCGGGGCCGGCGTTACACAACTTTGACCGTTTGTTACATAATTCACAGTTTATGGCGGTGCTACAGAGTTTCCTCTCTCCCCCAAACTTTTTACATTTGGCGCTTAATTAAATGATCGTTTCTTAACCACCCCTATGGAAGATACAATTTTAGTGACGGGTGCCGGCGGGCAGATAGGTTCTGAACTGGTGCTTTCGCTGCGTAAGATATATAGGCACGTTATTGCTACCGACCTGAAGGAGCCTTCGCCGGAGTTAAAAGAGGGTGAGTTTATGCGGCTTGATGTGCTGTATAAAAACGGCCTGCTGGATTGCGTTAAACGATTTAAAGTAACACAGATATATCACTTGGCGGCCATCCTGTCTGCCACCGGCGAAAAGAATCCTGAAATGGCATGGCGCATCAATATGAAAGGCCTGCGCAATATTCTGGATGTGTGCATTGAAGGCGGCGTGAAGAAGCTTTTCTTTCCGTCTACCATTGCGGTTTTCGGGCCTACAACACCAAGGGTAAACACCCCGCAATACACGGTGATGGAACCCAACACTATTTACGGCATTTCAAAACAAGCCGGTGAACGTTGGTGCGACTGGTATTTTCAGAAGAAGGGACTGGATGTGCGCAGTTTGCGTTACCCCGGCCTGATAAGTTATAAGACCAAAGCCGGCGGAGGCACCACCGATTACGCGGTCGATATATTTTTCGAGGCTATCGCCAACAAAAAATACGAATGCTTTTTGAAGGAAGATACCACCCTGCCCATGATGTATATGCCCGATGCTATCCGCGGAACCATTGCACTAATGGAGGCCCCGGCTGAAAAGATAAGCGTGCGTTCGGGCTATAATTTTTCGGCCCTTAGTTTTTCACCGCAGCAACTGGCCGACGAAATAAAAAAGACCATTCCTGAATTTGCCATCAGCTACAAACCCGATTTCCGCCAATCCATTGCCGAAAGCTGGCCCCAAAGTATTGACGACTCCGTTGCCCAGCGCGACTGGAACTGGAAACCCGAATTTGACCTCGCCAAAATGAGCAAGGACATGCTGGTTAATATTGCGGCAAAATAAATGCGGGGGACGCTGATTAATTATGATCATTATGATGAATGATGATTGGTGAATGCCTGGGCCAAATTCTGAAGCAATTTATTTCTAACATTTAATCATTGTATTGATCATAAAAATCATAACAAATCAGCGTTCCATTTGTATCAACAAAAAAGCCCTTCCGTAAAACGAAAGGGCTTTTTTGTTGGGAGTTAAACAACCGTTTAGCGGGTTACCACGAAACGCTGATGTATGCTTTGATTTTCTGAGCTTAATTGCAGGATGTAAACCCCCGCGCTGAATTTACTTACATCAATTACCTGGTTAAAGTGATTATTGATACTGGCCGGTGCCGAGTAAACTACCTGGCCGGTAATATCGATCGCTTCGATGCGTGCGTTCATCGCAACAGGCGATTCAATCACAACGTTCAGTAATTTGTTGGTTGGATTAGGGAACAGGCTCAATTGAGGTGCAATTTCGGTAGTGGTAGCGATACCAACTGCCAGGTTAGCAATAACCACCGAGTCGCGTGTAATGCATCCTAACGAATCTCTTACAGTTACGCGGTAAGTGCCCGGTTGTAAGCTGTCGATAGTGCTGGTAGAATCACCATTGTTCCAACGGTAAGTATACGGCGGAATACCACCCGAAACAGAAATGGTGGCAAGGCCTGTACCATGACGTGAACCTGAATCGGCAGTTACGGCAATAGTTATCGGCGTAGGGTCACCATATATCGCTACGGAATCAGTAGTGGTATCAACTCCCGAAGTAACGGTTACATAATAAGTACCCGGTGCTACGTTGCTGACAGTATAAGATGTTTCTCCTGTATTCCACAGGTAAGTATACGGGTCAACCGGTGAGCCGCCTGCTGCAGTTACGGTGGCAGAACCAGCGGTTAAACTTGCACAGCTGGTGCGGGTAGTAAAGCTCGCTGTTAACGGAGACGGAGTTGAATCAACGACCAAATAATAATTGCGGTAAGCAGGTAATTGATTCAGGCTGCCATAACGGTTCGTATCAACATTATTCACCAATGGTGGAACATTGAGGTGCGCCCATGTCATTCCAATAGCGTTCAGGGTATAAGTTCCGGCAGGAGCAGAGGTTGTTCCGCTGAAAAGTATACAACCAAGTCCACCGCCCGGAAGGGTGTTTGAACTTTTGGTCCATGTAATACCGGCAGGTAAACCTAATACCGAATCCAGACGAACAGAGTCAATAGTAATAGTAGCAGTAACCGCGCCCAAAACAGGCACTGTAAAACTTTGTTGGAAACCGGTTTCGATCTTGCCCTGAACAGTTTGGCTGTAGAAAGAATCCTTTACAACGTGCGGCAAGTGTTGAGGGGCCGGGTAGTATCCGCCAACGGTAGAATCCAGCACTGCCAGGTGAGGGTCAACAACGCATTGTGCCTGCGATGCTGTGGCCAAAAACAAGGCAATGAAAAGAAAGTAAAACTTTTGCATGGGGTAGTTTTGTTTGGTTATTGAATTAAAGGTGTCAATATTAACGAATTATTGGTTTACCGGGGGATATTTAACGATTTTATAATACCCCTTCCTGCCGGGTAGTTTTTTAACCCCTTAAGCCCGGCAGTTTTTGCGTTTTACGACAAAAAATCTGCCCCTTCTCATGCTAAAACACGAAATTCTGAAAGGACAAGCGCCCGGAACATATTACAATTTCATAGCCCTCCTTATCAGGCTCCTGAAGTCATAATAAATCAGCATAGCCGGTATTCTGAACCCCTACTTATCTTCCTTAATGATCTTTAACCCCTTGGTCCAACGCACCAGTTGTTTAAACTGGTTTTCGGCAGCCTTAACAGTGGTCTCGTTCGGCACAAATTGGTTTTGCTCATTAATGAACTGAGTAAAGAACGGGATATTGACCTGCGCCTGTAGTGGCACCATGCCCATTGTGGCCAGGTCGTTCTTTAAAGCATTTGATGCGCGGGTGCCGGCCGATACTCCACCGTAACTTACAATGCCGGCTGCTTTAAATCCCCACTCCTGGCCCAGGTATTCGATGGCATTGCGCAAAGGGGCAGGGTATCCGAAATCATATTCGGCAGTTACAAAAATAATGGCATCTGCTTCTTCAATTTTGGCACTCCAGGCTTTAGTGTGTTCCAGCTCATATTTTTTCATCATGGGGTGGTGGCGTTCGTTCATCACCGGCAGGTTGATCTCGCCAAGGTCTAATACTTCCACATTAAAAAATCCGCTTTTTTGAGCAGCCTCAGCTACCCATGCGGCAATAATGGGTCCCTTACGGCCCGGTCTTACAGTCGAAGAAATGATCTTTAGGTTATACATGTTTATCTGTTTTTTGAATGAAGCAAGCATAACGCTAAACGGTAAAACATTGTTTAAAAATGAAGAAAAACAATAGGATGATTTTTGTAAGGTGAAAGAACTGTAAAGCGTTGCGGGTAGCCGTTTGGTATATCCGCCAACAAGTATTCGGAAGGGTGTATTAGCGTACTTCATTTTTCAAGCGAAGCGAAGAAAAATGAAGTTTGTCCCCCGCCGGCAGGGGCGGAGAGCCTCTTGAAACGATTGGCAAACCTAACTATGCACGAGCCTCTTTCTGTTGCAAGCGTGGCCAGCCCTCAGCCATCGCAGTGGCCCGAAGATAGTGGTGGTATCGCTGGCGCGGAGGCGCGGCCTGCCAGGGTAGGTAATTTTTGAAGGAGGTAATGGTTTACTTTGATAACATAGATATTTGGCAATTATATGGATGATTTGATACCTTAGGGCTTTAACGGGGGGGGGGCGGAATCACTAAAACAGATACATGATCATTTCACTAATTGCTGCAATGAGCGAGAACCGGGTCATTGGTGTACAAAACCGGTTGCCATGGAACCTCCCCGCCGACCTGGCTCATTTCAGAAAGGTTACCAGGGGCAGAAAATTTATCATGGGAAGGAAGTCGTACGAGGCGGAGGATAAGTTGGTATCGGAGACCGGCAATGTGATCATCACTACGCAGAAACATTATGAGGTAGCACCCGGCGATATTGTGGCCCACAGCGTTCAGCAGGCGATTGAAATGCTGCAGGGCGAAACGGAAGTATTTATATTGGGTGGTGCCGAGATATTCCGCCAGTCTATCGAGCGCGCCGATTACCTGTATATCACCCTTATTCACAACATCTTTATAGGCGATGCTTTTTTTCCGGATATAGACCCTGAAAAATGGGGCATTGAAAGTGACCTTAATTTTATCGCAGACGAGGAAAATCCATACGATTATTCTTTTATGAAATACAAACGCTGCGATATCTCAGCGTCAAACACGAGAAACCTTTAACACTTTATACAGAAACATGAAAGCGGCAGTATTATTTGAAACGGGAACAGCGCCACAGTGCGCAGATTTTGATGAACCGGTGCCGGCAGACAGCACCCAATTATTAGTTAACATGAAGGCGGCTTCGGTGAAGAACCTCGATAAATCGAGGGCGAGCGGAGCGCATTACGGAAGCTATAAACACTTACCCGCAGTAGTGGGCATAGATGGGGTGGGCACGCTGCAAAACGGCACACGCATTTATGCTTTCGGGCTAACGGGTATGATAGCCGAAAAAGCTTTGGTCGACAGCCGTAACTACGTAACGCTACCCGACGGTGTGGATGATATTACCGCCGCCGCTTTGCCAAACGCTGTTATAGGTGCTGCCCTGGCACTTCGTTTCAGGGCGGGCATGGTTAGCGGGGAAACTGTTTTGATAAACGGTGCCACCGGTGTAACCGGTATGGTGGCCATACAAATTGCCCGGCACTACGGCGCCAAAAAAATAATCGTTACCGGTCGCAATGAGGATATTTTAAAGAAACTGCCGCGCCTAGGGGCCGACGAAGTAATATCGCTGAAACAGGATGATGCCGTCATTACCGGCAGGATAAAAGATATACACGCCACTACGCCCATCGACATCGTTATCGATTACACCTGGGGGCACCCGGCTGAGCTGATACTGGATGCTTTGAAAGGTGGTGGCGTTAGCAATTTTACGCACCGGGTAAGATATGTTACCGTTGGCGGCATGGCGGGCGACAGGATCAGTTTATCCTCGGGCATTTTGCGTAGTTCGGCCATTGAAATACTGGGCTCGGGGTTGGGCAGTTTATCCAAAGAGCATGTTCAACGGTTCAACACAGAGGTGCTTCCGGAAATGTTTCAACTGGCTGCCGGTGGTAAGCTTACCATCGAAACGGTTACGGCACCGTTAAAAGCCATAGCAACGGCCTGGCAACAAAATGTTGAGGCCGGTAAACGTTTGGTCATCGTTATTTAAGGTGTTTTAAGGCATATTACTGAAAAATAGTTGGTGGATTATTTCAAAATAGTCATTAAAATACACCTGTCAATCTGAAGAGGAAACAGGCCCTGCTGGAGAGCAACCTGCTAGCAATAAGATTGAAGTATAAACGGTAATTGGCAGTCCTTTTAGGGCTGCCTTTCTTTTTTTACCGGCATACATTCATGGCTTTCAAAAACTCATTTGTCGTTAGACAAATACACATACCATTTGATGAAGTCAATTCTATGTTCCATGGTTAATCCTCTGTGTAAATCAAGATGGTTTTTAAGATGGCTGAAGAACCCCTCGATGCCATTGGTTGTAGAAGGGATGGCTGGATTTTTAAGATAGTGGAACATATTAGGGAGAGCTCTTTTAATGGTAGAATAAGAGCGCCGCAGGAGCTTATGTTTATACCAGTATCTACCACTTTCCTGATGAACTGTCTTTTCATTTAAATAGCTTTTATGGCGTTCATACCATAAGGCAAACTCTTTTGTCCAGTATAGCTTATCATTCTCTATTTTGATTTTAAGAAGCAACAACACAAGGCGGCGGAGTTCAATACCGGCAGCGTGCTTCGGATACCTCGTTATCCAGAGCAAACACATACGCTGGATATGCACCAGGCAACGTTGCACAATTGCATCCGGCATTGCTTTCTTTATAGCCTTTAAAATGCTTTTATGGCCATCTGTGGTAAAGCTTTCTATCTGCACACCTAACTTAATTAGATTGCTTATATCTTCTCGGATCTCCTCATAATGCTCACCATCAGTAAACCGGATAAGCTGGGTATAGCCATCATCATGATCCTGATAACACATAAGACAGAACTGCTTAAAATAAGTTGCATCAAGGCGTAAATGAACCTTATCCCGCTTGATGATATTTACAGATGGGGATTGCTCCAGAAGGGCATAGAAGGTTCTTTGAAGCGTATCTATTGATAGGCCACTGTCACGGCTTAATGTTTTAAAGGTTTGACGCTCTAAAATCCATTTACGGAACCATATAAACCGATTTTCAAGCTTCTGTTCAGGGTCGTTTCTAGTAAACAGTAAGTTACATTGCTTACACTTAAACCTTTGTTTGCCAGCTTGCTTGCCCCACCTAATAACTGCTAAACTTCCGCAAGCCCAACAACGCTTTTTTTAGTCTTTTTCATAAAGCAAAAAAAGTTTAGTGAAACGGGTTTCACTAAACTTTCTCCAAGCCTTTATTCAGCTTATGTTTCAGCCGATTTTACCAACTATTTTTCAGTAATATGCCTGTTTTAATGGCTCCGCGAAAAGAAGTTTCTCGTTTCAAGCACAACCACACCGCCTACAGTATCGCCGTATTTAGGAGGGATAAAACCGTCGTAAATGGTATAGGTCTGCAGGCCGCACAGTGGGATGTCGGCTTTGGCCATTACCGGTGAGCCGTCTATCACATAAGCCAGCGCACCTTCACGGGCACCGTGCACATAAAATACACCATTGATATCTACCACGCCGGGAGCAGTGGCAGTAATGTCGTCTAATTTGGTAATCGGTTCGTCTTTAAATGTTCCCCGGTCAAGTTTGAATTCTTCCACCACAAACGGGTCGATAAGTTTGATGCGGTATTCGGTCTTCACTACCGAATCCATTTCAACCGCTTTGTTCAAAGCAATATCAACTTCTTTCTGGTCGCCGCTGACTACTGTAATGCCGGTAACCGTGCTGTGATTGTTCATATAAGCAGCCGTGGCAGAGTAGGTGCCAACCGGTATATTACTGGCGTAATAAAAACCGCTATCATTGGTAAAGAAGGGTAACTGGTTGCCCTGGCACTCAAATACCACCGTGATATCGGATAAAGGAGCTTTGCTGACAGGGTCGGTTACCTGGCCCATAACACTGCCGCGCCCCTGCGCAAATGCTGTCTGAAAACCGAGGGTCAATAGCAGCACACAGGCTGCGCTGAACATGGATCTTAATGGTTGATGCATATAATGTATTTTACAGGTTACAAGTAATATACAGGGGTGTATTTTTCTACTTCACCAATCAATGCATTTTAAAATTAAATAAATGTTTTGGTAAGTTTTTTGAATGACCCGTTAAAACGCAACCGTTGGCCCGAATATGACAATGTTGTGACAATCAGAGGGGTGGTTTATCGTTTTAATGCACTCATGGATGTCTGCGCTATGCTAAGAAGCGAAAAAAGGGTGAGTGACCAGAGGCTGTTAGAGATACCGAAGCCGATGCAGTCGATGGCTGTTATTTTAAGATGCAGGCAGTAGTTGCCGGTTTCAATAGCCACAAACGGAACGGCAAAAGCAGGGGCGAAATTGACTACCACTACTACAAACGCTGCCAATAACCAATGTTTTTGCTTTTTGAACCGGCGGCTATCAATAAGGTCGTATTGCAGGCCAAAAAGTACGGTGGTTGCTATTACCATAAAAAGACCGATAATGACATACCATTGTAATGCCAGGTAACCGGTGCAGCCAAAATCCAACCCTTTTAAGAACTCGTCCAGGTCGGCGGAGTAAAACGGGTTGAATCCCCACCATTTATATAAAGAAGCAAAAAAGTGTATCATATACCGGACCTATTGCCGCGAGCGAATTTGGTAACTTATTTGCAGAGAACTGCAAATGTCAGGAGTTTTAACGTTTCGGTTTTTGTTGATCCGATGTATGTTCGGATATCCGTGTTTGATTGTTGTGTCTTCTTTTTTTCTGAAAGAAAAGAAGCAAAAGTTCAAGGCTTCACAGCACTTTGCTAAAAAGAATTCTATTGGCAGGAAAGAAACGAGACCAGTCAGG
>Ga0364859_10353_pt2 | contig 24651 bp, 24 predicted proteins | sample ExccelAu500001D3_FD_206911 | JGI IMG/M metagenome (GOLD analysis project Ga0364859, IMG submission 206911) | Enriched cells from Trout Bog Lake Hypolimnion, Wisconsin, USA - BchlTB.Aug20.5000.01 .D3 | ecosystem: Environmental > Aquatic > Freshwater > Lake > Hypolimnion/Profundal zone | place: USA... | reverse complement strand
ACCAATGAACAGCTTATTACTGCCAACCTTAACCTGCTGGCACAACTGCACCAGCTTTTAGAACAATTGAAAGATGTTAACCGGGCGGCCTGGGAACTGAGCCGGAACGATGTACTACAGCAATATCAGTCGACCACCGGTGATATGAACCATTTTATTGGCGTGGCCATCACGCTGATCCTGGTGTTTATTATCCTGCTGATCTACTTTATTCGCAAAGCCGCGGCAGCCGAACAGAATTACCTCATGGAAAATGAGCGGGCGGTAGCTTTAGCAGGCCAGAAGTCGGAGATACTGGCGACGATGAGCCACGAGATCCGCAACCCGCTGACGGCCATTACCGGCGCCATTTACATGCTGAATAAAACTGTTTTATCGGCAGATCAGGAGAATAAGGTATCAGCCATCAATCTTTCATCGGCCATGCTCATGGAAACGGTCAACAATATCCTGGACCTCAGTGCATTGGAACATCAGCAAGGCAATGCGCTTTTACACGTTACTTTTACACCTTACCAGGTACTGCGGGAGGCTGTGGAAAGTATGCGCTTTATGGCCGAAAAGAAAGGTATTTTACTGACAGCAGAATTCACCGGGGATGAAAGTGTAACAGTTGTGGGCGATACCTTCAAACTTAAACAGATCATGGTCAATTTGCTAAGTAACGCTATCAAGTACACAGATGAGGGGGGCGTAACAGTTTCGGCTATACTGCACATCCGACCGGAACAAAACGCGGAGCTGGAGGTCAGCATCAGAGATACCGGAATTGGTATCCCCAAAGAGCAGCAAGCTGGCCTGTTTACACGTTATTACCAGGCGGGAGGGAGCAATACGAAGCCAGGTACCGGGTTGGGCCTTTATCTTTGCAAGCAACTTGTTGGCTTGCAGGGCGGCACGATAAGCGTGGAAAGCGAAACCGGCAAGGGTTGCCTGATTCGGTTTACGATTCCTTATGCCCCGTCGTCCGTAGATGCCGATTAAGGATTAGCTATGCCCAGCTTGCCGCTATCCCAACAAAAAAATCCACAAACCCATACAAAAAAAATATAAAACCCTAATTTTATACTGTAGAAATTAAAAGTGCATTGTAACGGCTTCGGCAGGTAAACCCACGCCAAATGAAAAAATTTTTCACGCTTAATACATTACGCATAATTTCCCTTGTGGCATTGGCCGTTGGCGCCGGGAAATCGTTATGGGTTACCATCAATACAGGCCAACATAATAAATCGGTGCTGCTGGTTACCCTTTTTGTGGTTTGGGTGCTCTCCCCTTTTGCAGCGATTCTGGCAGCTCATGTAGTTTTCAAACATAGACCTAAAACGTTCAAAATCACCCTTTATCGCCTGATGCTGGTTATTTCAATTATTTCTCCGCTGGCTTATACCGGCATATTAAGTCCGCCCGGTGCCAAGCCTGCGGCGGTGTTCCTCATAACGCCACTGATATTATGGCTGCTTATGCTTATTGTTATCCCGATAGCTTTATCCAGATCAGGAAAGGAGAATAAGGGCTAATCTCCCTACAATAACATATACGACTGATATATCATTCCAAACACCGGTTGTGTAAGTTCATCTGTGGATTTCAGCCTTACATTACTGGCATACTTACCTGAATACAGCACGCTGTTAACAATGGGGTGACCGATTTGGGCGATAAGGGAATAAAACTTTACGTCGAGTACTTTTTGCATGGGGCGGATAACCAGGAAAGTTTTGCGGTGAACAAACACAATGCAGTGGGGAGTTGTGCTTACAATTACATCCTTCCAGTCGGCTACCTCAGCCAGCAGCTTATCGAATACCAAAACCAGTTCTTCCGGTTTGCCTTTAAACAGGCTGTCGATGCTAACCCTGGCGCAGTAATGCGTTTGGTTTTCTTTTAGCAGTTCTCTTTCGCAATTCGGACAAACCCAGCTCATGTTATATGTTTTTATATTGGGAGAAACACAAAATTACCGTTTCCCGCTGTCCGTAGACTGTGTCTACGGATACACTATGCCTGTTTCTGAGAAACAGTAAATCCACCCTCAAAAGCCGTCATCTGTCGATCTATAGTTCAGGCCTGCTGTTGTGCCGCAAGTTGCATCTACGGTAACGCCGGTTATTGCGGCTGCAAGATCGGATGCCAGGAATACAGCCGTATTGGCGATATCGGCCATTTGAGGAAGTTTTTTCAGCATGGTATCGTTTTTCATCCTTGCTAAAACAACTTTCATGGCATCGGGGTTGGCGGCTATGGCATCAGCAAATACTTTTGAATCCGGCGAACCTGCAGAACGGATATTTACCACCCTTACGCCGTGGAGACCAACTTCGCTGGCAAGGTTGCGCGAAAAGCTTTCCATAGCGCTGCAGGCCGGGGCAAAACCCGCTGTAAAGGGATAGCCTATGCCGCCGGGCGTAGCAGTCAGTGTTAAAATAACGCCCGAGCCCTGCTTCATCATTATCCGCGCGGCGGTGGTATCTGTAATAAAATGACTTTGCATGGCAATACTTGCCGGCCGCACAAAATCAGTCAAAGGCAGATCCACCAGGGGCATATTTTGTACCACCTTAAGGTCTATCAGGTTGAATGAAATATCAAGGGTACCGGCCTGCTGAACCACCTGGCCGATGTAGTCGTTTACAGCTTTTTCGTCCATGGCGTCTACCTGCGCAGCCTCGGCTTTGCCTCCGGTAGCCAGTATTTCACCGGCAATTTTTTTAACCGATGCGAGGTTACGACCTGAAAGAAAAACCCTGGCGCCAGCCGCTGCAAAAGCCTTCGCGACCGCGCCGCCGAGCGAACCGCCCACACCATAAATAACCGCATTTTTATTTTGAAGCATTGCTAAGTTGATTTTTATTTGAATGTACGGAAATTTGTATTTAGTTGCTGTTGGTTGGAATAAGTTGTATGGTTGCACACGGGCCTACGCTTTAAAAAAGGCTTGCGCAAGGGGTTCCCCTCTTGAGAGGGGCAGGGGTGTGTTACCAAAGCGATAGGTGATCGACGACACACCGGAAAAACACACCCCTCCACCCCTCTCAAGAGGGGAATCGCACGGGCCTCTGCTTTAGAAGGGCAATGCGCGCCAGGTTCCCCTCTTGAGAGGGGCAGGGGTGTGTTATCAAAGCGACAGGTAATAAACTATTAAAGAAAAATTTACTATTTTCACTTTATCAACTTTAATAAACCTTTTGTGCGCCGTAAAATAATCCCATACAACTCAAACCTTAAGGAATTAGCACGGAAGCTAAGAAACGACAGTACATTGGGCGAAGTTTTGCTTTGGAATGAATTAAAGAATAAACAGTTATTTGGTTTTGATTTTCACCGGCAAAAGCCCTTGCTAAATTACATTGTTGATCTATATTGTTATGAATTGGAATTGGTTATCGAAATTGACGGCCAGTATCATAATTGGGAAGAACAGTACGATAAGGATATATTACGCGACAAGGCACTGGGAAACTATGGCTTGACCGTTCTCCGATTTACTGAAAATGAAGCAAGAAAAGACATGCAAAATGTTTTACGAACAATAGAACAGCATGTTTTTGAACGAAATCCCGAACTATTTATCGACGACACGTCGGAAAAACACACCCCTCCACCCCTCTCAAGAGGGGAATCGCACGAGCCCCTGCTTTAAAAGGGCTTGCGCACCAGGTTCCTCTCTTGAGAGAAGTGGGGGCTGTGTTAACAAAGCGACAGGTGACTCCCCTTATTTCGGCACCAGCTTCGGGGCAATCCTGGTATATACACCCGGCATAAGGCGGTTTACCCAAAGTGCAAATCTTTCGCTGCCGAACCTGCCAATATAGGGTTCAAAAGCGCCTCTTTTAATAGCTTTCATGATCTGTTTGGCGGCGCGGTCTGCGGGGAAGCCATTGGTTATGTTTTCCGAAGGCTTTGCCAATCCGTATGCCTTATTGGTGACTGCAAACAAGGAAATATTGGTACTGATATAACCCGGCGTAAGTATGGTTACTTTAATATTGTCTGCCGCCACTTCGGCCCGGAGGCAGTCGAAAAAGCCATGCAGGGCATGTTTGGCGGCAGCGTAAGCGGCCCGCATGGGCGTACCTATTTTACCCATCACACTACTGGTAATAACAAAATGACCCGATTTCCGCGCAACGAAATGCGGCAGCAGTGCCCGGGTGAGCGCCACATAACTAAAGTAGTCCACCTCCATTAATTGCCGGTGCGCATCCATCCCGGTTTCAATCACCAGTGAGCGCTGCGTAACGCCGCCATTGTGTACCATAATATCGATATGCCCAAAGCAGCCGATAGCTACCGCTACCTTGTCTTCCAGTGAAGATGGATCTGCCAAATCAAGCTGCAGCAAAGTTACCTGTGCAGGATCGGCACATGCTTGTTTAACCCGCTCCAATTCATCCATTCGCCGGGCCGACAATATCAGCCTGGCCCCTGCGGCCGATAGTTCATAGGCCAAAGCCTCGCCAATTCCCGAAGACGCACCCGTTATCCAGGCAACTTTATTATTGAAGTGATTATCCATCGCAATGTTTTCTTAAAATTAGTCTACTGTTCGCATTTCTACCTACTGATTATTTTGCGCGGCATTAAGGTACAACATTAATCTATAGTATCCGATTTATACAAAATCAGGCACCAATTTATTTTATTTGATGATATGTTATTTAATGATACTTTTAGAAAATCAATCAAAACTTATCATGGACGAAAATAACGGGAATTACCAAAACTCTAATATCAATTTTCCAAAACCAAACAGAAGGAGGAAACTATTGCCCTGGTGGGTGATTACTTTTATCTGGTTATTCCTGCTATTTTCCGCATTAATGCCTGTAGGAATTATAATGGGATTATTAAAATATAATTTCGAGATATCATTGCTGGGCCTGACCACTTATAACCCAATTTCTCTTGTCGGCGGGTTTCTGATCTTATTATTTGCTTTCAAGGGGGTAACAGCATTTGCATTATGGACAGAAAAGGTTTGGGCTGTGGGGCTGGCCAAAATTGATGCAGTGATAAGTATAGTTATATGCTTTTTAGTAATGGGCTATGCAATTTTCGCCCTTCATTCTTTTAGCCTCAGGCTTGAGCTGATTGTGCTTTTCCTGTATTATTATAAAATGAATAAGATACAATATGACTGGGAAAATTTCGATAGCCTGGAATACCCGGAGTATACTGACCCCGTGATCCCTGACGCTTAAACCGGGTTGTATTGTCGATTGCTGAATAGCGAAATTATTGCAGGTTCCCGCTGTCCATCGGTATCTTCGGAACAGCAATGCAGGTAGTTTAAGGCAATCGTTTTCCTGATTGGTCACCCATTGATTGTTGCTTTTTCATTTTCTTTTTCTTTTTGTTTCCGATGGGAAGAAAGAATCATGTACCAACTACGAGATTCCAAAAACAACTTCCTGTATTTTTTCTATAACTTTTTGAAATGTATCTGCTTTAAGCGATGATCCTGTCCTGGTGACAATGTCTTCAGGATAAAATTGCTGTACCATGTGGCAAACTGCAAATCCATTCCGTTGATTTCGGGGCTGGTTAATCATTGACGGCGTTATTTCAAAAGTAAATTCAGGATATATGTTCTTTGTTGAAAGTAATATTGCATAGAAAAATCCCTCCAATTCGAAGATTTCATCAACAGACACAATTAACGCCGGATGGGTTTGAGATGTTCTTCCGGTATAAAAGGCAATCTCAACAATATCCCTTTGATGTAAGGTCATAGATATTTAAGCACTTTATTTTTTGTCAACCCGGAACGGTGCGAAAAATGCTTCTCATAATCTTCTTTGCTGAGTTTATCTAATTCAGCTATGCTCGACTGTCTGATTTTAACGCCAAGTTTCTTTAACTGAGCTATAACCTCTTCAGTATTACTTTCAGGTATGTCAATAGTGAGTGTTGTCATAGATAATTTTTCAGATAAACAAAAATAACATTTTTAATTCAGACTTTTCAATAACTATATAGTATCAGGCCATGATGACTGCGCATTCCGGCATTGCCACAGCTCCGGCCGAAAGTTAAATTTTTTCTTCAAATCTATTGTAAATGAGCCTCTTTGTGCTTAACTTAGTATGAGCAATTAAAAAAATAACAAAATCAGGAGATATTATCATGAAGAAAAAAACTACTACAGTTAATCAGCCTGATAAGACTGAAACTAATAAACCGGAATTGCTGACGCCTCATGCACATAACCCAAAAATGTACCGTGACCACGCCCACTATAACTATGTCCATGGCAGGGTTAATAAATTCCCATTCGGGAGCGATCAGGGTCCGGTAGCTTTTTAAGGGAAGGGTCGTCATCATCCGCCTTTGCGGAGGGTTTGCAGCCGGTTTAACGGCATGGAAAACTGTCCCCTAAACTTTTTCAAACGAAATCCGGTTCACGCATCATTTCATCGGCCATTCTGAGACCCTCCCTGCGTATGATGTCGTTGCGCACATAGCGTTTATCGGCACCGTGCTGGGGTTTGGTAATAAAATCATAAAACATCCTTGTCCACGAACTGGTTGAATCCAGGTGTTCATAAAACTCCCTGGTAATTTTATAATAGCGGGGTAAAAACCTGCCGGGGATATTCATAATATCGTGGTGTTCGTTATGATACCCTACATTAAAGCATACCAGGTTAAGCCAGCCATAATAGGAGTTTGTTTCCTGCCCTTCTTTAAATATAAAATGTTCGTGTATAAAATGCCCGGCTGCCGGATGAAGGCTAAAACCCCATAAGGTTGACAACAGCAGATAGACCACTGCTATCTTACCCAAAAAAATAAAGATCAGCGCGTCGGTTATAGCCAGCACAAATATATTTGCCCATTCCCATTTGGTGGGTTTGGTTTCAAAACCGCGCACCAGGAACAGGAAAAAAATATAAAAGAACAGCCAGACGAATTTTTTTATTCCTTTTTTACCAACCATTTTAACTTCCCAATGACTTGGGAAATCATTATCGATTTTTTCTATACCCAGGTAATAATGGTGTTTAAGATGGTGCCGCCTAAAAGCAATAGCCCCCGCTACCATTACCGGGATATTTGCAAAAATGGCCAGCGCCTTATTTTGCGAGGGTGTTTTTAGCATCAGGTTATGCGCCATTTCATGCACGGCCATGGCGGCCCAATGGTTCATGGTGCCGCCAACCACATAGGATAATAAAACGATCTCCCACCAGTAAGTGCGAAAAACAGGAAACCAAACGCTAACCCCCCAGGCGAATGCCAGCTGGGCAATTACAATAAAAACAGTTAGCACAGCGGCCCAAATATCGTAGCCCATTAATTCTTTTACCTCGGGATGCTTTTTCAGCACTTCGATCCTGCGCAGAAAATGAATATCAGGAGTATCAATGTTTTCGAAAGGTGTATAATTTTCCATGGTGATATGAATATATTATCACAAAAAAAAGCAAAATCGAAAATGTTATCAATCGTATTTCTACGCATTTTGATACGTGAAAACACCCATTTCCCGGGTATGCCTGCGGCCGTGTTCGGGCGTCAGCATAAGGGTATTAAGATAAGAAAAGGTAACGATATACGAGTTGGGACAAGGATTTATTTAAATATAATCATTTACATAAATTGTAACTCCGGCCATCAATATAAAAGATAGCATGAATGCAACTATAGATATTGTAAACCCAATAGTATTTGTAAGTTTAAACGACCTGTATTGAGATGACAGAATATATTCGTATCGTTTTTTTTTATTGTATATGTAATAGATAATAGAACCCGGCAATAAAAACACAACAGTACATGTGATAATAAAAGGGATTTGGTGTTCAATTATTTTATAACCTACCGATAAACGAAGGGTAAGCTCAACGATTATAATAACTAAACTTCCTATTACAAAACCAATCGCACCACAAGCTTTATCTAGAGGAGAACTATAATTTAGATTTCCAGTTTTGAATGTCTGCATACAATAATAAACGAAGAAATCTATAGGTCTCATACAAAATAACTTTTACTCAAAGTTAGGTAACTTCATGAAATAAAAAAGCCCCATTTAGAGGCTTCATTTTTCTTGTCTTCTTTGGGCTTAACGAAAAATACATTCATAGCTTCCTCAAACCTTCCGTTTATTTTTCGTTTACTTTTTCCGTGCTTCCATTAACAGCTGCAAAGTTTTACCCCCCCCCCTCAACTGTTAATAGGAAAAACTTTCGCACCAGTCTATTCAAAATTCACATTGCCATAAGTGGAATGGACGGTTATTTGCGCATCGCTGCCTGCCTTGCCGTAATGACCCTTATAGTTTTTAGTGGGACTATAATGTTTACTGCCATCGGCCGGGGTTTTGCTCGTTACATTTACTTTGTCGTCATTGTAGCTGAACGCACCGTAAGTGGCAGTGATATCAAAGTCGAAGTTATCATTGCCCGGCAGGCCCAGTGCAACCCCCGAATAAGAAGCATTCACATTGAGCCGTTTAAATGAAGCCGCCATTTCTTCAATTTTAAAGCCCCCAACATAAGACAGGTCAAAATCACCGTTGCCTTTTAATTTGCCTAACTTAAACGAGCCATAACTCAAATCGGCCTTAAGGTTATTGCATTCCTCAATATCCACGCTGCCGTATGAATAGTCGAGATGACCACCATTTAGGGAGGCTACCTTCAAACTTCCATAGCTACCCTCAATTATATCGGACGGATTGCTTAAGTTTTGTGCTTCCACGCTACCGTAAGATGAGCTGATCTTTACTTTACCATACAGATCGGGCAATTGAATACCTCCATAACTGTCTTCTACCGTCAGGTCGGTTTTGGCGGGCATGTACACGGTATAATTGATTTCAAGCTTATGCTTTTTATTATTGCCCCAGTTCCATATTTTCCACGAGCCGTTATTTCCCTGTTCAATGGAGGTCCTGAATGACACCAGACTGCCTTCTTTACTGTCCTTTATCTGCACGCTGTTTAGAAGTTTTTGGGCCTCTTCATCATCTGCGGCCTGTGATTTTACCTGCACATCCACTTTAATCTCTTGCCTGTCCCAGGTAGTAACGTTAATTCTGCCGTACTGGTTGCTGAGTTTTATTTTATCTCCGGCATCAAGCGGATAGCTTTTGCTATAATTTTTAAACTTCTCACTTTTAGTGCCGCTCTCATCCTCGTTATCCTCTTCTTTGTTACTATAATTGTAGTCGAAGCTTTTACCAATATCTTTCAATGTTAAACTGATTTCCGGCTCAATATTAAGATCGAGGTCTTTGGCATAATCCTTCAATTCCAGGTTAATTTTCGGAACTATATCGGTCACCTTTACCACCAGATCATTAACCATATTGGTAATATCCATATTCAGGTTGAGATCCATGTTATCCATCTTTTGGCGGAAAGCCTTTTCATTAAAATGTTTTGGCTTTTCCGATTGGCGCATAGATGTACTATCCTGTGCAAAACTGGTGGAATTAACAGCTAACAGCGCCATTAAAACAAATACAGCTGGTTTATATACTTTTAGCATCATTTTTAACATCACTTTGTTCCTCTTTTTTCATATTGTTCATTTGCTCAACAACCTTCAGTTGCTGGCTAAGCACCTGGGTTTGTATCTCCAGGTTCCTGATCATCGCCCTTAAAACACGTTCCTGGTTCGGGCTTGTAGCCAGGTCGTTATTCATTTCCTTATAGGTGGAGTCCATTTCGGCTATTTCAGCATTAAACTCCTGATACAATTGCGGATTAGTTTTCGCGATTGATTTTAATTCGCTGCGTTTTGTTTCAATTTGTGAAGTAAATTGAACCTGCTGTTTTGCATATACAGGGTTAATGGCCGCCAGGTCAACAACTCCTCTTTTTTCGTTCCGCACATAAAAAACAAAACAAACACCCATTACCACAATCACCGTTGCCGCCACGCGCAGCACAAATCCCAATGAAAATGTTTTGGCCTCACGTGTTTTCAGTTCCGCATCCTGTGGTGGCAAATGCATTTCAATCCGTGCCCACAGATCTGCCGAAGGTTCAAGGTCATCAAATTCATCCCTGTTCATTTTTATGAAATCTTCCAATCGCTCGCTCATGATGGTATTCCTTTTCTTTTTAAATTCTCAACTAATTTTCTTTTTGCCCTTAAAAACTGTGTCCTCGAAGTATTCTCCGAAATATGCAGGATCTGTCCTATCTCTTCGTGATCATAACCTTCGAGCAGGTATAGCGATATCACTAACCTGTAACCTTCGGGCAATTCTTTTATGGCTTCTTTTACCCGGGCCGCTTTATATTGTATTTCTTCGTCGTCCTCAAAACCTTCATCTGCTATATTTTCCAGTGCATCACCTTCCAGTTCAACCAATTCCAGTTTACGTTTCCGCAGCAGGTTAATAGAACGGTTCACCACAATTTGTTTAAGCCATAAACCAAAAGTAGTATCCTGCCTGAAATCTTTTACCTTACCGAATGCATCAACGAAAGCTTCCTGCAATACGTCTTCGGCTTCGGCAATATTACCAACTATCCTAAAGGCAATGTTCAGCATCGCTTTAGAATATAACCGGTACAACTCATAACAGGCTTTTTTACTGCCCTTTTTGCACTCAACCACCAGGTCGTAATGCTTGTCAACATATACTGCTTCCAAATTTTGATCAGCTTGCATGTTATATGACGCAGGGCTTTTTGCAACGTTGCATGAAGATATGGAATTTTGGAAACAGGTCCAAAGAACGCATTGCAGAATGGTCCGATTTTAAGATTTATCATGAAAAAATCATCAGAATCAGAATTTTCAGAATTAAAGAATTTTCAGGATGCTTACTTCCTATTCTGTTAATTCAATAATTCTGTAAATTCTGATTCAGACAACCTCATCCATTTTCACAAAATTGTGATATTTTTCATCTTAAATTCCGTATTTTTGCAACCTCAAATTATGAGGTGGAACATATAGATGTACAAGGAATATAAGCAGTTAAACTTATCTCAGACCGGCAAGGATATACTTGAGTTTTGGAAGAAGAACAACATCTTTGAAAAAAGCATCAGTACACGCCCGGCAAATAACCCCTATACTTTTTACGAGGGGCCTCCGTCTGCCAATGGTATGCCCGGCATTCACCATGTGATGGCACGTGCCATAAAGGATATTTTTTGCCGTTATAAAACTTTAAAAGGCTACCAGGTAAAACGAAAAGGCGGCTGGGATACTCATGGACTGCCCATTGAACTGGCTGTTGAAAAAGCCCTTGGTATAACCAAAGACGATATCGGCAAAAAGATTTCTGTTGAGGATTATAACGATGCCTGCCGCAAGGAGGTAATGCGTTATACCGATGTATGGAATGATTTGACCGAAAAAATGGGCTACTGGGTTGACCTTGGAGACCCTTATATCACCTATAAAAACGAATACATTGAAACCCTTTGGTGGATACTGAAGGAACTTTATAATAAAGGCTGGCTGTACAAAGGCTATACGGTACAGCCTTATTCGCCAAAATCAGGCACCGGCTTAAGTTCGCATGAGCTGAACCAGCCCGGCACCTATAAAATGGTTAGGGATACTTCCATTGTGGCCCAGTTTCATTTGAAAAATGATCAGCAGCATCCTTTGATGCCTTTATTGTTTGAGGATGAAAATGAAGATACTGTAATACTGGCCTGGACAACTACGCCATGGACCTTGCCGGCAAACTGCGCACTGGCGGTTGGCGAGAAAATAGATTACGTAAAGATCCGCACCTATAATCCATATACCTACGAACCGGTAAGCGTGGTGCTTGCTAAGGAGCTTGTAGGAAAATATTTCAAGGCGGAAGGTGAAGACCCGACGCTGTTTCAGGATTATAAAGGCGGCGATAAAATTATTCCATGGGAATTACGCGGAAGTTTTAAAGGCATTGAGCTTTTAGGTCTGCGGTATCACCAGCTGATGCCTTATGTATCCAATGAAGAGCTGGAGCAAAAAGCATTCCTTGTTATCCCGGCTGATTTCGTAACCACCGGGGATGGCACAGGCATCGTACATACCGCCTCTGTTTTTGGCGCGGACGACTTCAGGGCCTGTAAGGAAAATGGCGTTCCTTCTGTCATGGTGAAGGATGAAGCAGGCAAGGAAGTACCCCTCGTAAACAAACAGGGCCGTTTTGTGGATGAAGTGTACGATTTTGCCGGGCTTTATGTAAAAGAAGAATATTATACCAAAGAAGAACGCGAAGCGCCCGGTTTTAAGGGTACTGATGTTTTAATTTCCATCAAATTAAAAACTGAAAACAAAGCTTTCGACGTTAAGAAATACGAACACAGTTACCCCCACTCCTGGCGGACGGACGAACCAATATTATACTATCCGCTGGATAGCTGGTTCATCCGCACCACTGCGGTAAAAGATAAACTGGTGGAACTGAATAAAACCATCAACTGGAAACCGGAATCTACCGGCACAGGCCGTTTTGGCAATTGGCTGGAAAATTTGGTGGACTGGAACCTTTCGCGTTCCCGTTTTTGGGGCACGCCGCTACCAATCTGGCGCGAAGAAAACGGGCCGGAAGAAAAATGTATTGGATCAATGCAAGAGTTACGGGAAGCAGTGGCAGTGGCAGTTGAGAGCGGCAGCTTGTCAAAAGATGAGGAGGAAAAAAACAGGTCGATTCTTCAGTCACTCGAAAGCTCAAACTTTGATTTGCACCGCCCTTATGTTGATGATATTGTATTAACTTCAGTGTCTGGCAAGCCGATGTACCGCGAACCTGACCTGATTGATGTTTGGTTCGACAGCGGCGCGATGCCTTACGCACAATGGCATTTTCCTTTTGAAAATAAGGAGCAGTTTGCCAACGCTTACCCTGCTGATTTCATCGCCGAAGGCGTTGATCAAACCCGCGGCTGGTTCTTTACCCTGCATGCCATTGCGGTAATGCTGAGCGAGGCCAGCGAGGAGGTAAAAGCGGTGAACACCCTTGTCGGGAATAAAGGCGTAGCATTTAAAAATGTAGTATCGAACGGCTTGGTGCTTGATAAAAACGGCAACAAAATGTCCAAACGTTTGGGCAATGCAGCCGACCCTTTCGAAATTATCACAAAATACGGCTCCGATGCGGCCCGTTGGTATATGATCAGCAATGCCGCACCATGGGACAATCTTAAATTTAATGAAGATGGTATAGACGAGGTGCGCCGCAAGTTCTTCGGTACACTTTACAATACTTATACTTTCTTTGTGCTGTATGCCAACCTTGATAAATTCACCTACAGCGAAGCAGAAATAGCTATCAGCGACCGCCCCGAGATTGACCAGTGGATCATTTCCCTGCTCAATACTTTAAGTAAAGAAGTTGATGCATTTTATGCTGATTTTGAACCAACAAAAGCTGCCCGGGCTATACAGGATTTTGTTGACGCGCATTTAAGCAACTGGTTTGTACGCCTGAGCCGCCGCCGTTTCTGGAGGTCGGACAACTCAGACGATAAACTATCGGCCTATCAAACTTTATATACCTGCCTGGTATCTATCGCCAAGCTGATGTCGCCGATTGCGCCATTTTTTGCAGACCGTTTATATACCGACCTGAACAAAGTAACCCAAAAAGAAGCTTTTGAATCGGTACACCTGGCTTATTTCCCTGATTATAACAGTAAGCTGGTAAATCCTGCATTGGAAGAACGCATGCAAATGGCACAGGATATCTCGTCGCTTGTATTGTCTCTGCGTAAAAAGGTGGGGATCAACGTTCGTCAGCCATTGAGCAAGATCTTATTGCCGATACTGGATAAGAATTTTAAAAAACAGGTTGAACAGGTTAAAGACCTCATATTATCCGAAACCAATATAAAAGGCATCGAATACATTACTGATACTGCAGGTTTTATCAAAAAGAAGATAAAACCCAATTTTAAAGTATTAGGTGCAAAAGTAGGCAAGGATATGAAGGCTGTTGCCGAAGCTATCGGCAATTTAACGCAGGACGATATAGCCGCACTTGAAAACGAAGGAAGTATCCAGCTTAGCACGCTGCACTCACTACTCATCACCGACGTTGAGATCATAGCTGAAGATGTTCCCGGATGGCAGGTTGCAAATTTAGGAAAACTAACTGTCGCTTTAGATGTTACCCTTACCAATGAGTTGAAACAGGAGGGCACTGCGCGGGAGCTGATAAACCGCATACAAAATATGCGGAAATCATTGGGCTTTGAAGTTACCGACAGGATAAACGTAAGGATAAAATGCCCGGTAAATATTTGGGAAGCAGTGAATAATAATTTATCATATATTTGCGCCGAAATTTTAGCGGAAAGTGTGCTTCTTGATAATGAACTGAATGACGGCGAATTAGCCCTCATTGATGAAAATGAAATTTTGATTGCTATAAGTAAAATATAAATGAAACAAGAAAACGAAAAAACCAGGTACTCTGAATCAGATCTGCAGGAATTTAAAGGTCTCTTATTGGATAAACTGCGTAGTGCTAAAGAAGAACTAAATTCCCTTGCCACCTCGTTAAGCTCACCTAATGCTAACGGAACTGATGACACCGCCGGAACCTATAAAACATTGGAAGATGGATCCGCTACCCTTGAGAAAGAACAAATAAACCAATTGGCCGCGCGCCAGAAAAAGTTTATTGAGCAGCTTGAAGCAGCATTGGTACGTATTGAAAACAAAACCTATGGCATTTGCCGCGAAACCGGTAAACTGATTCCAAAGGAACGTTTACGTGCGGTGCCACATACTACCTTAAGTATGGAAGCAAAACTCAAGCAGTAAATGAAGGCAGCTTATTTAAAACCCTTTCTTTTAGCTGCGATTATCATCCTTGTAGACCAGATTATTAAAACCTGGGTTCGTACACATATGGATTTTAATCAGGAGATCCACATATTAGGCAGTCATGGTATGCTGCGTTATACCGAAAATAACGGCATGGCCTTTGGCTGGGAAATTGGCGGCGAGGGCGGTAAGCTTACGCTGACACTTTTTCGAATTGTCGCTGTTCTTGGGATCGGTTATGGTCTTGTTTATTTAATAAAACACAAATTCCACAGGGGTCTTATTACCTGTGTTGCGCTAATTTTTGCCGGCGCATTGGGTAACATTATCGATTCCACCTTTTATGGCCTGATTTACCAGCATGGTCATTTATTTGAAGGTCGGGTAGTTGATATGTTTTATTTCCCCCTCATACACACTACTTATCCTTCCTGGTTCCCGGTTTGGCACGGGCAAACTTTTGAGTTTTTCGAGCCGATCTTTAACCTTGCCGATGCTTCTATATCAATAGGCGTAATTGCCATACTACTCTTTCAAAAACGTTATTTCAAACACGAACATCCCGAAGTGAGCAGCCCCAATAGTGAGGTTGTGGAGGAATAGACTGGTTTATTGGTTCACTTGTTCATTGGTCCATTAGTGTCATATCCAATGTTTTGCCGTTGTTGGAGTTTTCTCCAACAACTTGGATTATGTTATCTGTTTAATTATTAAATAAGTATTGATTCTCCGATTTTAACATCCTGTTTATTGAAGACAACTCTATAGGTGTTTGGAAGATCAAAAAAGGGTGTCATGGTGAGTAATCTATATTTTACAAATAACCCCATTGAAAATGACAGGTAAAGTTAGGAATTTTGGAAAAGAAAGCAACCTATGGCAACGTAGCAGTTGTCCTCATGGTGTTTAGTACCCGTAGTTGAGTTTTGCTTCAAGGAATAGCGTAAAACATTTTGGTGATACTGTTTCAGCAGCATTCCCGTATGGCAGGGTGCCCTTTATTCTTATCGCTTCCTTGGGCCATAAGTTGCTTTATTGTTTAACAATTAAAAGTAAAGTTATGGCAAAAGAAACAATTTTTGAAACAGTACATGAAAATGTTGCGGGCATTGATATCGGTGTCGAACAGATTTTTGTATCTCCCGATGGGAAAGAGGTGGTTAACTTTGAAACTTTCACATCAGGTTACCATACGTGTGCTCTTTACCTGAAAGAAAAGGGTATTAAAAAGGTAGCGATGGAAGCGACAGGCGTATATTGGATAGCCTTATACTTTTTGCTGGAGGAATCAGGCATGTTCGTATGTCTGGTCAACCCAAAAGAAACCAAGCAGGTTAAAGGCAGGAAAACGGACGTTAAGGATTGCCAATGGATACAAAAATTATTTTCAGCAGGTATCTTACGGCATAGTTTTATTCCGGAAGGCAAGTATATGGAACTTCGCCAATTGGTCCGGGAACGCCTTGATATAATTGATATGGGCAGTACCTACGTTAACAAGATGCAAAAATGCCTCGAACTAATGAATATTAAGCTCAAAGAAGTCATTAGCCAAATCCATGGGGCGAGCGGCATCAGAATGATCAAAGCGATCCTGGCCGGTAACCGGGATGGTGAATTTTTGTTAAGCCTTTGCGATGAGCGCATCAAAAAATATAAAGGAGACCAGATATTAAAAGCATTGGAAGGGAATTATAACCCTACCTACCTGTTTATGTTACAGCAGAATATGGAGCTATGGGAAATCCATCAGTGCCAGATAGAAAAGATTGATGCAGAGATAGCCAAACTGCTGGATGAATTAAGCATGGGCAAAGAGGAAGTAGCTACAGGGAAAGTAAAACGGGTACGTCATCATGCACCGAAAATAGATGGCCTCCATAGCACAATGGCCCGGTTATATGGTGTAGACTTAAACTGCATTTCGGGGATGAACGAATATACAGCATTACGTTTGATCGGCGAAACAGGTACAGACATGAGCCGTTTTCCAACAGCCAAGAGTTTTGTGAACTGGGGAGGGCTATCCCCCAAGAGTCACCGAAGCGGAAAGGTGAAAAAGAATGTGCGGGGTGCAGCTTGCAATCCTGCCGGTCAGATCTTCAAGGAGTGCGCCCAGGGACTGATGAATAGTAAGCATATCGCTATCGGTAGTTTCATGCGAAAACTCCGGGGGCGGAAAGACTCCGGCATTGCAATAAAAGCAGGGGCAAGAAAATTAGCTTTGGCCTACTACAATGCTTTAACTAAGGGAACAGCCTACGTAGAGCAAGGCACAAAGCTATATGAACAGCAAATTAAAAAACGCGAACTGGGGGCATTAAAGAAATTAGCTAAAAAATACAATATGCAAATCATTGAAAATCAAATAGCTGCATAGTGTGTCATTGGCAGGTACTCGAAGCATGTGCGTTGGCATAACGAACTATGCAATAGCGGTTATGCATAGTGTAAGTGCCATTGCCCGCATGCTTCGAGTGCCTACCCATGACATATTTACTCCACTTTGTCATTGCGAGGCACGAAGCAATCGCGGACTATGCACGACCATCAAGCACAGTTCGCGGTTGCTTCGTTCGTTCCTCACTCGCAATGACATAGTTTTTTAATATGTCATTCCTCCTTCAGAATTTCCTAATTTTACCACTCAGCATGACACCCCAAATTATATTCTACGTTCAGAATTCGATATTAAACTCTTTAATTAATTCAATTGGGAGTTCTCCGCAGATCACCCTGCAAAACAATAGGAGCATCCATGTTCCTGCGCCCGGCCGACGGCCCAAATGCCTGATGGGACCACCTGGATACCCGGCAATAAAGCGGCCAGCCATTCTTTTTTAATAACATCGGCATCTTGTTTGCTTTTTGCTGCAATGGCGGCACAGTGTACCGTTATGGCCACATCGCATACGCAAAACATAACGCCACTGGCTTGTAATTCGTTTATACCTATGAGTACTTCGCCAATACCGGGTGTTTTAAACGTTCCTGGTTTCGGTTCCCAGAAAGGGTTTTGTGCGACCGGGGCTTTGGTTGCGTCATCATTGATCTTAAACATTTCGCCGAATTTGTATTTTTCCCAAAGCTGATTTCCAAAAGCAAAAGGAATCCCGTTATGACGCAATATTACTACAATACCACACTCGTTTTCGGGGGTACCTGTTTTTCCGTTGGTCATTAAAAATACCCTGGGCCATGCAAAAGGCATTGCACCATTCGGCTGCGTAACGTCAAACGCCATGCGGTGTTTCCCTTTTACCTGTTTAAACCACTCATCGGCATCCGAAACATCGGATACATTGTTAGCTTGAGCAGATAATTGAAATGGCGCAACAAGCATCCCTGTGCTTAATACGGCAGCGCCCGTGGCAAATTGTTTCAAAAAAGTACGGCGCTGATTTAACGGTGTTTGGTTGTTCTTTTTCATAACAGTAAAATTTAAGTTTGGTAAAAGGTAAAGGGGACTTCAAGCATGGTTTAAAATTACAATTGTTTATTTAGATTTACAAAATGGGTGATTATGACTTGTTCAGCAAACATAGCCTGCTTCTGCCTGGACGATCAGCTATTTTCATTAATACAGGGGTTGATGCCTAAACAAAAAAATAAAAGAATCAAGTATGGAAGAAATAACCTTTAAAGCATATTATTTAAGCAAGTGCGAGTATTGGCTTTTGGCATTTTCTGCTGCTGCAATCGCATTTATTTTTATTCCCATTGATATTTCGCGTGAGGATCGATTCGTATTGAGTGCACTCGCGATGGGTGTGGGGTTACGTTTCGTTCTTTACTTGAATAGACATGAACCTAAATATATAAGCGTTGACAATGATAATATTGAAATAACTTATGTCAATTCAAAATCTTACATAAACCCTAAACAATCTTTCAGAAAGGAAAAAAGTTACCTTAAAAATGAGATTAAGACATCAAGGAAAATCAACATGATTATCCTATCAAATAATATTGGCGTAGTGGCAAAAATCAGGAAAAAAGCATTGAACGATGAAGATTGGGCAACTCTAAATAATTACTTTGATTAATAACCGGGGATCGTGCCAGGCGTGAGCAACGGGGGCTATAGCACTTTGGGGGTTCGCCTACCAGATCAAACAATGGCAATGATATAAAAGACCAAACACATCGACCATATTCCCCGCAAAAACCTGTACCTTAGTATAGCAATTAAAACCTGCTTCAATCTAACACCAGGCCAATTCTAAAACCCAAACATAATATGAACCTTTTTCTCCGCGCAAAACACTGGCAATTATTTTTGCTCTCATTTGGGATCCCCATCGTGCTGGAAATTGTAATGATGGCCGGCTTTTTTTCGCAGGTGCTGCAACACCCCAATGTGCCACCGGACCCCTTTGAATTTTTTAGCTTTTTTAAATTATTCCCTTTTATTATGCTGTTGTGTGTAGGCACATTGCTTGGCTGGCAATGGTCCGTAGTAACAGGGTTGCAAAAATTGCTGCCCGCAGGTATAACTATGAAGGTTACTACATTTAAAACATTCCTGATCATACCCGCCATTTATATAAGCCTTATAATGGGGTTCCTTTTTTATTTTGTATCTGCCGGTTTCCACCGTTCAGAAGTGGTCGATTATGGAATTTATATTTCCATCTCTTTCGCAGTTATAGTTCCGCTTCATTTGTTTTCCATTTTTTGCCTGTTTTACTGCATGTACTTTGTGGCAAAAACAATAAAAACAGTTGAACTGCAAAGAGAAGTCAACTTTAGTGATTTCGTCGGGGAGTTTTTCCTGACCTGGTTTTTCCCTATCGGCGTATGGATTCTGCAGCCACGGATCAACAAAATGATAAAAGGTCATGATGCGGTTGATGAACAAGGACCGCAGGAGGTTTAAGGGCTAATATCATTAAGTTAGCCTTAGTTCGATATTAGAATTGGGTACCATTGCAATATGCCCCATCGGGGCTACCGCTTTGTAGAAACCAAATAACAAGAATAATTGCCACGTCAGTGGCTACCCTTCGCGAATTGGGTAGCCACTGACGTGGCAAAAATAACGTTTGAACGATGTGCTACAAAGCGGTAGCCCCGATGGGGCAAAGGTTTTTCTTGAATCGAACTCAGGCTAACTTAATGATATTGGGATTAATAGCCTTGGCACTCAATAAAACATTCGTGGTATGATTTAGCCAGATACAAAAAATGTCCTGCCCGAATTACCCGGCAGGACATTTTTTGTAATGATCTCTTGCCCTTTATTTTTTCTCAGGCAACAATATCAATTTGATCAGGTTACTACCGCTTAAATATTTATTGGCAGCATCTTTGGTGCTTTGTATAGTTACATTGGCCAGGTTGCCAACATGGTGAAGTATAGCATCCGGATCATCCTGGTTTTGTGATGTTGAACCTAAATATCCCGCCCAGAAAATATTCTGCTTCAGCTGTACCTGGGTTGAACGCGCCTCCTGAATAGAAGATTTGTCAACATCGGCCTGCAGGGCGCCGCTTTGTTTTATCTTATCTATTTCTTCCATGGTAGCGGCAATTAGCTTATCTACGTTGGCGGGCGCGCATTCAAAGAAAACAGTAAACGTATAAGTGCCGTTAGGGATTTTTTTATAATTCGCTTTTACACCGGGCGAATAAACCATGCCTTCTTTTTCGCGCAGGCGTTGGTCCAGTTTGATCTGCAAAATTGATTCCAGCGCATCCATCTGCACATTGTTATCCTCGTTATAATCGTAACTGCCACTGAATATCAGCTGAACGTTGCTTTTATCACCAATACCCTTATAAACAGTTTTGGTGATCTGCCCGGCGGGAGGCGCAATGTTCAGGTTTTTATAAGTCTCTTTACGGTTGGTTGATGGCAGGCTGCCTAAGTAAGCTTCCAGGTAAGGAGTAATCGTCTTAACATCAAAATTGCCCACCAGCGTAAATACAAAACTGCTCGCGTCGGAAAACCTGTCCTGGTAAAAAGCAAAGGCCTTATCAAGATTGGCAGTGTTAAGCCGCTCTTGTGTAACTACCATGCCTCTGAAATTATGATTACTCAGCGTAGCAGAAACTGTATCACCAAAAACACTTGCCGGATCAAGGCTGCGGTTGGCTAATAACGATTTTGTCTGGCTAATGTTCGACTGCCATATATCGGCATCTTTGCGCGGCTCAGTAAAATACAGGTATATTAATTGCATTGCTGTTTCAAAGTCTTTGGGTGTAGTGCTGGCGGATATCCCCTCGGCAATATCGCTGATATAGGGTGAAACGTTAACATTTTTACCGGCCAGCTTTTTATCAAGCTGCATTTGAGAAAAACTACCTATACCGCTGGCGCCTACAATACCTGCTGCCATATCTGCCGAAGTAAAATCCTGGTCGCTTGCCAGTGAGGTACCGCCAAAGCTATACCCGTTAATCAGTACCTGGTCGTTTTTAAATTGTGTTGGTTTTAATATTACTTTTACTCCATTACTTAGCGTAACGGTGGTGGTTGCAATGGCACTATCGGCCTGGGTGCTTACTACTTTGCCTGCGGGCGCCAATTTATCCAGCAAAGGTTTATCAGAAGTATAATCAATATATGGTTTTAAATTCTGTCCAGCGGCGGTTATCCAATCCAAAATTGTTTTTTCATTGGGCAGTTTGTCTTTATCCTTATCAGCACCCTCAACTAAAACAACCCTGTTTTGATCGCTCACAAATTTGCTTGCCATTGCGTTCAACTCGGCAAGGGTGATCTTCCCGATATTGTTCACAAAGAAATTGTATTCATAGGATATGCCCGGGATGGCTGCGCCGGTTAAAAAGTTTTGCTGGTATTCATTTGCGAGCGCCGCCGACTGGGTTTTATCCCTTTCCTTATAGGCATTATCAATTCCTAATAGTGCGTTTTGCTTTGCCCTTTCAAGTTCAGTTAAGGTAAACCCAAACTGGCGCACCCGTTCGGTTTCAGCAACCACTGCTTTAACTGCAAGTTCCAGTTCGCCGGGTTTAGCTACGGCAATCGTTGTAAACGCATCCTGTCTGCCTACAAAGCCGCCGTAACTGGATTGACCAAACAAAAAGGGAGGGTTTGATTTTTGGACCAGTTCACCCAAACGTTCGTTCAACATCTGGTTAAACAATTGAACACGGATGCTCTGTAGAAAATCGTCAGCATTTTTAACAATTGTTTCAGGATGTTTTACAATTATTTCGGCTAAGGTATAAGGAAACTCTTTGTCTGTTGCTATTTTCACTGTAGTGCCTGGCGTTGGTGGAACATTATAATATACACGTGGCTTTTCGGCATCAGGGTTCCTTAGCGAAGAGAAGTTATATTTTATCAGCGCTAAAACCCGGGCTGGGTCAAAGTCACCAACTGCTACTACAGCCTGCAGATCGGGCCGATACCAGTCATGATAAAACTTTGAAATAGTTGCCGGTTGAAATGTTTTCAGGATATCGTCGCTACCAATTGGTAAGCGCTGTGCATACCTCGAATTATTGAGTAATACCGGCCATGTTTCATATCTTAAGCGCTCCTGGGCATTTTTGCCCCGGGTACGTTCCTCCTCAAGCACCACGCCACGCTCGGCGTCGATCTCTTTTGGGTCAAGTGTTTGATAGGCGGCCCAATTGGCCAGTATATCAAATGCTTTTTCAAATACTTTTGTACTATCTGTAGGCACAGGTAACTGGTAAACCGTTTCATCAAAACTTGTGTAGGCATTCAGGTCGGCGCCAAACTTTACACCAGCTTTCTGCAGGTAATCCACAAGATCATTCTTTGGAAAGTCGCGGGTACCGTTAAATGCCATGTGCTCGGTAAAATGGGCAAGGCCCTGCTGGTCATCAGCCTCTAACACCGAGCCCACTTTATTTATCAGGTATAAAACTGCCCTGTTTTTGGGTTCAGTGTTTTTACGGATATAAAAAGTGAGTCCATTGGGCAGCTTGCCAACGAGTACGCTGGGATCAATAGGTAAAAGCAACTTGCGTTCCTGTGCGACAGTTGCTGTCTGTTTTGGCTTTTGTGATGCAGCCGGCTTTTTCTTAACCTGTTGAGCTGATAACCCGCCTGAGACAAGTAATAAAGCTAAAGCCGCAATGGATATTTTATGGGTAAATTTCATTTTTGTTGGGATACTATAAAGTTCGCTAAGATGCAAAACGAAAAGCTTAGGTGCAAATTGTATTTAAGGTTTATAACCGCGTGATATTAAGGCAAAGGCAAGACCGTTTATCTGAGTTTTCAGGAAGAATGCCCGGCAATTTTTGATTGAAAATTTTCAGGGGCCAATCTCTCAAAACCTGCGTTCGACTGCATATTAAATCCTCCTTTTTAATGTTATAATAACGTTGTCATATTTTTTATCGTGATAGATCTGGAGCAGCAGGCTACGGTCAGCTTGCGATTTAAACATGCCATCAATATCTTCGAGGCTAAGTTTAGTAACCGGCTTAAAGTTTATTGCCATTATTTCATCACCCGCTTCAATCCCCATTTCATCCGCCGGCGAACCGGGTTCAACCCTGCTTATAATAACATGGTCGAAATCATCGCCGGTCTTATAATATTCAAGCCCGCTCATGTCGTGCTCAAAGCGGTCGTTTAAAGTTGGACCTGGCTTTAAGTAAAGCGCACAGTCAGGGTAATCAATAATCATTGTAAATCTTTTCAAAATGCCCATACCCAGGTTGCCATCCCGGTTTTCCGGTGTCAAAGGCGTTGTGCCGCTAACCGGGAATGAGGTTATCACATCTTTAATTTTAAACCTGCCCAAATCAACTTCATTTACACGACTAATAAATCCATCAACCGGGCCAGTTAAACCAACACCCAGGTTCGCTGAAACAAACTTTTTGGGAAGGCCCTGTTTTTGTATGATGTTGTCGAGCGATAATGGGTGGCCGGCGCCGATATCAAGTATTAGCTTCTCGGTGCTTGTAACGCCATTCGGGAAGGTAACTTTTGCGTTTAAATAAGGTTTCCTATCCACAATACTCAGCGGCACTTTAAAACCTTTTCTAAACAGCCGGGTGTCTTTTGGCCTGGAAACGCTAATGGTGCTATCGCTAAAATCAATTTTAACCGCAAGGTTATTAAAGAATTCGTATCCTAACAGCCCGTGAACCGGAATGCCTGCAAAATTTGAAAGACCAAAATGATCGGTTTTTAAGATAGCTGCGCCAACATCATAACTAACCAGTCCCGGTATTTCAACATTTAATGCAGAGGTGATATAGGCCTCAAAGTCTTCCCCTTTCCCCAGACCGGATATTTTTATAGTCCGTTTTTTAGGGATATTAATAGAATCGACCAATTTAGGATCTGTTATGAGCATTAGGCCAACACCGGTATCCATGATAAAATTAAAGGGGCCCTTACCATTAATGTTTAGCTTGATGATTACCATATCCCTGATCATGCGGAATGGGATAGTTACATGTTTCCGGTTGCCTTCCAGATCAAAATATTGGGCTTTCGCCAATAAACTATAACAGCTCAAAAAAATTAAAAGCAGTATAACGCGGGTAAAAACACCCCTTGTTAAAAAACGCCCGAGAATATGAAAAAGCCTTGTCAACTAAAGTATATATTTGGTTATTAAATTTACGGTTTTTAAACACAAAAAATAAATACTGATGAAAGGAAAAGTATTATTAACGATTTTGCTTGTTTGTAGTTTCTTAATACTCCCCGGCATTTCAGGTGCACGGCATATAAAAAAAAGAAAAATAAAAAGACTTTTTAAACATTCCATTATTTTAAATGATCATTTCACCGGATTCGCATTGTACGATCTTGATGAAAAAAAAATGATCTTTGAAAAGGATGCTGATAAATATTTCATCCCGGCATCAAATACCAAACTATTCACCTTTTATACCTGTCTTAAAATGCTGGGCGATTCGATCCCCACTTTGAAATAC
>Ga0364859_10296_pt1 | contig 25068 bp, 22 predicted proteins | sample ExccelAu500001D3_FD_206911 | JGI IMG/M metagenome (GOLD analysis project Ga0364859, IMG submission 206911) | Enriched cells from Trout Bog Lake Hypolimnion, Wisconsin, USA - BchlTB.Aug20.5000.01 .D3 | ecosystem: Environmental > Aquatic > Freshwater > Lake > Hypolimnion/Profundal zone | place: USA... | reverse complement strand
AACGAATACCTATGAAATTTGGAGTAGTTGTTTTCCCCGATGCCAGGATTATGCAGGGTGAGAGCCATGAAAGGGTTCGCTTAATGCTTGACCTGCTGCCTGAAGAACAAAGAGAGATCATTGTATTAAGACATTATGCGAATTTGAGTTTCAAAGAAATAGCCCAGATCACTAATTGCAGTATCAATACTGCGCTGGGGCGTATGCGTTATGGACTAATCAACCTACGTAAAATGATGGTTGAGAAACAGATTGCATTATAAACTTCGATTTGCCTGCCAGTAAGGAATAAATGCTGTTTAGCCTTTGGGTTATTCGCTTCTTTATTTTTTTCGCTTCTCAAATGCTGCTTTAACCGTATCCAGATGGTCAATAAACTTCTGTAAATCCGGATCGTAACTATATTTTACATCGCTTAGTGGATTACCGTCGAGGTCTATAAATTTATATAACGGTTGGGCATTAAACCCGAATTTGGATACTTCATATTCCAGGTTTTTTTCGCCAAGAGTTGTTATTTTATCTCCATTGGGACTGGTAACCTGTTCGGCAGCGGGCAGTTCTGTTGATTCATCTACATACAAACTAACCAACACAAAATTCTCTTTGATTCGCTTCAATACTTCCGGGTTTTTCCAAACCTGCTCTTCCATCTTGCGGCAATTGGCACAACTATGCCCGGTGAAATCCAGCATTACAGGTTTGTTTAACGCTTTAGCCGCAGCCATTCCCTCAGATAAATCATAATAGGCAACCAACCCAAAAGGCACGTGTAGTTTATCGGTATACCTTGAAGGCGGTAGTGCTATGGAATGAGAGGACGAAGCACCACTCCCTTGTTGAGAAACGCCACTACTTAATCCGTCAATTTTATATTTGAGTTCTTCCAGGTTAAACTCCTGCGTAGTAGCGGGTGGTATAAATCCACTTAGCAATTTCAATGGAGCGCCCCATAAACCCGGAACCATATATAAAGTAAAACAGAAAGAGAAAATAGCAAAGAATAAACGGGGTACACTCACAAATTTCAATTCGCTATCATGAGAAAACGTCAGTTTCCCAATCAGGTATAAACCTAATAAACCGAAGATAACAATCCAGAAAACCAGGAAAACATCTCTGTCAAGTAAATGCCAGTGATAGGCAAGGTCAACATTTGATAAAAATTTCATAGCTAATGCCAGCTCAATAAATCCAAAAGTAACTTTTACCGAATTTAGCCATCCACCACTTTTGGGTAAGGATTGAAGCATAGAAGGGAAGAAGGCAAATAAAGAAAAAGGTAATGCCAATCCTGTTCCAAAACCCAGCATGCCCAGCACGGGTGCAATAGAAACCCCCTTCGTACTTGTTTGACCCAATAAAGTACCTACTAATGGTCCGGTGCAGGAAAAGGAAACAATCACCAGGGTAAGTGCCATGAAAAAAATACCCAATATGCCGCCCTTCCCGGCCTGCTGATCTGCTTTATTAGCCCAGCTATTGGGAAGTTCCAATTCAAAAGCACCAAAAAAGGAAATGGCAAATATAATGAAAATGATAAAGAACAAAATATTTGAGATGGCACTGGTAGAGATATTATATAATATTTTATCTCCGAAAATCAGTGTCAATAATAGTGTAGGAATGGTATAGATCAGAATGATAGACAAAGAGTACCAAATGGCATTTTGTAATCCTTCTGCCCTGGATTTACTTCTTTTTAAAAAGAAACTCACAGTAACAGGAATCAATGGGAATACACACGGTGTGATAATCGCGATAAGACCGGTGAGAAAGCAAACCAGGAATACTTTCCATAATGACTGTCCCTTAGATGTGATATCCGTGCCTGTAGTATCATTCGTAATTGCAGTAACAGGGCGAACCTTTATTAAAAAGTTTTCAGAGCCGCTTGGAAATTCCTCCCCTTTTTTTGCCAGCCAGTTGAATGATCCTGCTAAAACAGTACTGTCTTTTGCTGCAATATGAAATGGATAGCGAAAAACGACTTCTTTGGAAAATAGCCGGTTCACACTATTCCCATTAGCTTGTTTTACCAATTCTGCATTTCCTGTTTCCGTCAGGGTATCAGACTGCTTTTGATAAGCAGCCCCACTATCTACTACCAATTGACTTATAAATGGATCTTCCGGATTAATTTTTTTAACCGAGAAAACAGAAACCCCTTTGCTGATTGTGGCTTTTACATCCAAATAAACAATACTATCGTTTACTCGATTAATAGAAAAGATAATCTGCACTGGCTTTGTTTCCTGTGCGGTTAAACGGGCAAGACCAATCATGCCTACTAAAAAGAAAAGGGTGATTTTCCTCATTATTGCAGTTTAAGGTCAAACGACTTTTTGGTAGGGGGTAAACATTTACTGTCGTTACAAACCATATATTCAACCGTACCTGAGATATTGGTTTTTACATTTCCTTTTACGGTTACCGTTTGTACAAACTGCACTTTATCACTAAAAAAAGATACCTGAATGGGTTTATCGCCGAAATTTTTATCCATTACCGTTTCTATCTTTCCCAACTCTTTGGGTTTACCCGCTTTCACCTGTAGCAGTGGGTTGGGTTTGAATTTGATTTCTGTAGCAATCGGACCGCCCTTAGCTGTATTCTGAGAATAAATATGCCAGGGATTGTCTATCAAGGCCGTAATCACAATCTCATACATATCAGCTGATTTTTTCTTTGCTTCATAAGACCAGGTAACCGGGTTTTCAACCTGTCCAATAGCCATGGCTGTCATGAATGTAAAAACAAGTGCTATAGTTATTTTTTTCATAGTATTGATATCAATAGGTACTTAAATGACGTTATAAAATGAGTTTGCTTACAAGGCCTCCTAATTAAGGCCAAGTATTTCGAATACTTTCCTGCCATCTATATTTGACATTTCAGAAGAGGAGGCTCGTTCAGGATGGGGCATCATTCCGAAAACATTATTTTGCTTATTCCTGATACCAGCAATTCCACGAATCGCTCCATTGGGATTAGCTGTGGCATTTACATGACCCTGCTCATCACAATACCTGAATATTACCTGGTCATTTTTCTCCAGTTCATCTAAAGTTGCTTCGTTGGCATGATACCGCCCTTCTCCATGAGCGATGGGAATTTTTAATGCAGGCCCGTGACCATTTTTGATAAATACATTTTTACAAATGAATTGCTGGTTGGCGTTTTGTAATAACACGCCGGGTAATAATCCACTTTCACATAATATCTGAAAGCCATTACATACCCCTAGCACTTTACCTCCTTTATTTGCAAATTCAATGACACTTTGCATCATTGGGCTAAATCTTGCTATTGCCCCACAACGGAGATAATCTCCATAAGAAAACCCGCCAGGCAAAATGATACAATCCTCAGTAGTAAACATGCTCAGGTCTTTGTCTTTATGCCATAACATAATCACTTCTTTTCTAAGATCATTTTGCAGCGCATCCTGCATATCTCTGTCACAATTAGACCCGGGGAAAACAACTACTCCAAATTTCATAGGTATTCGTTTATATAAGATTTACATTACAACCAAAGGTAATAAACTCACCCGTTAAGGGAGGGCTAATTTTTAATAAAAACCCAGTTATTATAGGCTATTATCGCAACAGATAACCAAAAAAGGAAATTAGGCAACACTAACCTACGTGGATAAGAAAAGGCATTAGATGAAAATACCGCAATAGGTAACAACGCCATAAAAGCCGCTTCTATTCCTGAATTGGTAAAAATAAAAGGAATCGGAAGCAGTATTACCAGCAGGGTAGCCATCATTCCCCAGTTTTTTCTAATCTGTATCACCATTCTTTGATTAAACACCTGCCAGTAATATAATCCTAACAATAAAATAATCAACAAAAAGGAAAGTTCAAATACCAGGTTTTCTGACCAGTGTTGCAATGGCCAAGTCAATCGAACAGAAGGTAAATAAGATAGGAAATGCGAAAGCTCATCCTTCAGAAAAAACCAGGAAAAAAGAAAATAATAAGGCAATACAATACCCATCAATAAAACCACCCATTCTGCTGTATTAAATGGCCGAACTTCCATTAATGCCAACAACACTACGATAATCAGTAATGCGGTAGGATGATAGCAGATTACGGATAGTCCGATAATAAGCCCGGTATTAAACAACAAGGTTTTAGGTGAAGGATTGTTATATAAATTACTCAATCTTGCGAACAACCACAATAATAAAAAATTGGCCAGCATTGCCGAAGAAATACTGCTCCATTGGGGCATGATTCCGGTTAACAATATAAAAGTCATGGCAGGCACATACGTATTCTGTGGAAACATCTTGAAATTGTTCAGAATCAGGTTCAGTCGTATTGCCTGAAAAAGTAAGATTCCCTGGTATAAAACAACCAATGCAGCTTGAGGCAGGCCAACAATATACTGTTTCAGAAAAAAAGAAAAAACACCATCATCAGCCTGTGAAAACACAACTGGTGCTACCATAAAAAAATGGGTATGCACCCCTATGCTAAGCAGCGCAAGAAAAAAAAGATTGATGATGGATTTATCCCTAAATAAAAAGACCACGCTTGTATATTAAAATTCGAGTTTAGCAAAACAAGTATACCCTCTGTATTGACAAGGAATAATGGCCTGTCTGGCACCTACCTGTTTAATATGCCGTGCCATAAAATCATATCCCCTGTCAAGGTTTTTAAAAGTAGGGTTCCTGTCTACTTGACCAACCGGAGAAATGCTCTGGTCTGTTAATATCATATTTCTTTTCTCCAATACATTAAAAACAAAATGTAACTGATCGCCCGAATTCAACAATCCAAAACCGATGAAATTATCAGAATTATCATCATACTGCGATTTTCTGATCACATTACTCCATTCCATTTTCCCATTGGGTTCAAATGATATTACTACCACATTGTCTGCAAAATAACGTATCATCCCATTAACCGGGTTACCATAATTATTATACCCTCCGGGATAATAGCCGAATTGACTGCGTGAGTAATAATCAGTTCCGGTAAGGTATGGGTTGCCATACAGGTAGTCCCAACGGCTAAAAGTATTTTGTCCCCGGGTACTCGAATAAGCAGATTCCGCAATCACAATAAATCCCCCGTCTTTTCTAAGGATAATCTGTTTAAAAAAGAAGTCATTAAATGCCGTTTTATTACTACCATCACCTTTTGCATCAGCACGCAACTCATCTGAAAAATTAGTTGTAGCATTGAGTATTTCTTTATTCAGCACTTTATCCCAAAGAGTGTAATAGATGCCATCAATATTACCTCTCCTGGCTTTACTTTCAAATGAAGAAACCAGGTAATGCTTATTAATATTATCTACTTTTATCCGGATATTATCGAGAAATATACCAGTAACTTTTAGGTCGTTCTCCGAAAACACATCATACATAGCTGGTTTGGTAATCAGGAACACCTTATTGATATTATCATTTGAAGAAGTGCCGGATTCTCTAACACAAACCATATCTCCGTCATTATCCAGAGTAAACTCAGATAAGAAATCATTTCGTTGTGGCATTGGAACAAATAGCCTCGATTTCTTCAACAGTTTCAAATCTTTATTGAAAAGACATGTGGTAAGAATATGCTGCTTATCATTTTTCGAATTCACTTTAAACAACATAATCTTCTGCTTATCCTCACTATTGATCAGAGAATAAATCTTATTACTGGCAGAATAATTAATGTTTTCTGTAGAGTCTAATTCAATCTGCTCACCAACCTGTTTTCCACTTTCATCCAGCTTAATCGCCATGCAGTAAACGGCGGTTCGCTTCTGGTATTGATAAATCATATAAGCAAAATCCGGGTATACAACGAACTCCATATTCAAAATCCTGGAATTAGCCAGTTCGATCCTGTTTTTGACTTGCATTTTCATGTCTTCATCATAAACAGAAACATAATACAAGTCCCGGTAATTTTTATAAATCAATACCTTACCTTTTACTTTACCTATAATTTCAAAATTAAGGTTACGGGGATCATCCCGGTCAGGTTCTGAATATGTAACCCTTTGCGCCCTGGCAGAAAACAGGACCACCAAAAGGCAGGTAAGGGTTACAGCTATTTGCTTTTTCATTTCCAAGTAGAAATTTATATTTCAAATGTACGGTTTACCCGTCTTAACAGATACCTAAATTAACCGTAAACAGGATAAAAACCTTGTCATTGCAATATTTGCCAAGCGGGATTAAATTTACCTATACATTTGTTAAAATATTTCCAGTCTAAAGCAATAATTCTTTTCGTGTGAGCAAGAATTTCAATAAGGTAACTACTGCCGGACTCATCATTGCATTAGGGATCATTTATGGCGATATTGGTACTTCTCCGCTATATGTATTAAACGAGATAATTACTGGACGGGCAATTTCCGAAAAGCTGATCATTGGGTCTCTTTCCTGTATAATCTGGACCCTAACTTTACAAACTACCATAAAATATGTGATCCTTACCCTCAAAGCCGACAATAAGGGTGAGGGGGGCATTTTCAGCCTGTATGCACTTGTTAGAAGAAGGAGAAAATGGCTGGTTGTACCCGCCATGCTGGGTGGTGCCGCCTTGCTGGCAGATGGGATTATCACTCCACCCATTACCGTTACCTCGGCGATTGAAGGTTTGCGGCAGCTTCATGCATTAAAGGATATCCAACAAAATACCATCATAGGCATTGTTATAGGGATTATCACGGTTTTATTTTTTCTACAACAATTCGGAACTGCATCCATCGGTAAGCTTTTCGGACCTATTATGGGCATTTGGTTTACGATGCTGGCAATATTGGGTTGTACCCATTTATTGGATGATATAGGTATATTCAAAGCCCTGAATCCTTATTACGCCATTGATCTGCTAACCACCTATCCAAAAGGTTTCTGGCTATTGGGAGCTGTTTTTTTATGTACTACCGGTGCCGAAGCACTATACAGCGATCTTGGCCATTGCGGAAGAGGGAATATCCGTTTCTCCTGGATCTTTGTAAAAACCTGTTTGATATTGAATTACCTGGGACAGGGGGCTTGGTTACTGGCCAATTACAGAGACCAGATCATACCCCCCCAGATAATGTCAGATGGATTTAACCCTTTTATCGGAGTAATGCCGCAATGGTTCAAACTGCCGGGTATAATAATCTCAACTACCGCAGCAGTAATTGCCAGCCAGGCCCTGATTTCCGGCTCCTTTACCTTGATCAGTGAAGCTATGCGGCTGAATCTCTGGCCAAAAATGAAGATCAATTATCCAACAGAAGAAAAAGGGCAGTTATACATTCCCGGAATCAGTCTTTTATTATATATCGGTTGTGTAGGCATTGTTCTATACTTTCAGAAATCGTCCAATATGGGGGCTGCTTATGGACTGGCCATTACCATGTGCATGATCAGTACCTCTTTGTTATTTGCTAATTTTCTGGTAAGCAGGAGGGTTCAGTCCATATGGATTTACCTCTACCTGATTGTTTACCTGATTATCGAAAGTTCATTCCTGATTGCTAATCTGGAGAAATTTTTACACGGAGGCTATGTAACACTGATTGTTGGCGGGGGTTTATTTGCAGTAATGTATGTATGGTTCCGAAGCCGTAAGATCAAAAACCGGTATGTTGAATTTGTTCGTATGGAGCACTATATACCCATGATTCAGGAGTTGAGTAACGACAGAACAATTGGTAAATATGCTACACACCTGGTATACATGACCAGTGCCAATAACCCAAAAGAAATAGAGCACAAAATCATTTATTCTATTCTGAATAAGAAACCAAAAAGGGCCGATATCTATTGGTTTGTGCATGTGGATGTATTAGACGATCCATATACCTGCGAATATTCTGTAGAACATATTATACCCAATGATATTATCAGGGTCGAGTTTCGCTTAGGCTTTCGGGTTGAGCAACGCATTAACTTGATGTTCAGGAAAGTTGTGGAGGACCTGGTAAACAATAAAGAAGTGAATATCACCAGTCGGTATGAAAGTCTGGAAAGAAATAATGTTGTCGGGGATTTTCAGTTTATTGTTCTGGAAAAATACCTAAGCCAGGATAATGAACTTCCTTTCTTTGAAAAAATTATCATGAAATTATATTTCTGGCTCAAAGAGATCAGTCTGGGAGAAGAACGGGGGTTTGGTCTGGATCCCAGTTTTGTAACCGTTGAAAAATTTCCGCTGATTGTTGCCCCTGTTTCAAGACTTAACCTCAAGCGGGTTTACCATGAAGGAAATGATTTTGAATGAACCATATCAGCCCTAAAGAATTAAAAAACAAACTACCCGACCCTGATATCTTTTTGTTGGATGTAAGGGAACCCTATGAACATACCTCATTCAATATTGGCGGCATGCTGATACCATTGGGGGAGATCATCAGTCAGGCCAAAAATATCCCCACAGACAAACCTGTTTTTGTGTATTGCGAAAAAGGAATCAGAAGTCAGATAGCAATTCAAAGATTACAGGAAAAATTCGGATTCACAAACCTGGTAAATCTAACAGGAGGAATGCGTTCCTGGAGAAAAGAAACTGGCTAATCAGTATAGCAAAATTGAAAAAGCAAGAACCCACCGCATAGTATATGGGCAGGTTCTTTATTGGGGGGGAGTACGCTCCGTAATTACTAATTCGTCGAACTTTTATTTAGGCGTATTTTCCAGGATTGCTTCATTTAAAACCACATCACTCAAAAACCCATTACAAATTCCTTTAACCCGAATGGTTTTACCAAGCTCAGGTTTTGGATTACCTGATTTTAGTGTACAAAACACATTCGAAAAAACATCGTCACTTTTTAAAGTAACAGTGATTTGCCCAGCCTGGTCAGTTTTTATATCTGATACTTCTCCTGCAACCACAACCGCTTTATTCAGGTATTTTTCATTTGCAGTTTTCTCATTCAACTGAAACTCTTTTACAATTTCTCCGGCTGCTACGGTTATCCCTTTTTCATTGGCTACTTCCCGATGATGGTTTTTTGAATATACAAATACATAGTACCAAACAGATATCCCCGAAATAAGCAGAACAAGAATACTAGCTAACAGAATTTTCTTTTTCATCATGAATGATTTTTTATGATTACCATTTGGCAGTAACGGGTTCTTTATGTTTTACTACTGTAAATACCCTTGAAATATTAAATCCGAAATGGATATCTCCATTACTCCATTTACCATCTGTTTGGGTAATAAAACTCTTCTCGTTAATACCTGTTGAGTTGGTGAAATGCAATTGAAAAACATGTCCGCCGGTTTCAATATCAAATCCCAACGATAATGAATTCTGCATTCCGGCAAGCGGGTTGAACTGATAATAATATTCACCGGTAAGATTTACCCGCTTAGATAAACGTTGGCGAAAACCTACTCCTAATGAATACAGATCATTGGGAATAACAGAAGTGGTAACAATATTATAATGTACCAGGGTGGGTACCAGTTGTAATGAAAAATAATCTCCAAACTTTCGGGCAAAAATTAACTGATGCGCATAAAAGAAATGATCTGTATAGTTAATAGGGTAGCTGGTTGCAGGATCTTTTAATGATTGCCATAACCCTGTTGCAACATAACTGATAGATATGGGAACTGTATGCTTTCCCGTTGACTGACGCAGTATCCTGTATTTTAAGAAGCCGTCAAATTCCTTGTTAAAAGTGCTTCGCCCAACACCCACCATCAGCCTGTCAGTAATTCCGTAATCGAGGCCTAATCGCATAGTTGCCTGATCAAGCCCGAAAAAATTATACGCACCTGAATTTAGAGTGCCGAATCTATGTGAGATCTTTAAGTCAAGAATACCCCTGCCAACATTTTCTATTGACTGCCCGTTTATCATGCGGGTAGTTTTAAATGTGGCAGTTACGATATCGGTCTTTTCTTTTTTATCTTTTTTATCCTGTTCTTCCTGCATTTTGAAAAGATCAATTTCCTGCGCACAAACAGTTTTTGCAAACAGGGATGATCCCAGTAAAATAAAAACAATGGAAAGTCTATGATAATGCTTCATTAGTCTGGTTTATCGGGAGCGTTTACTCGTATTTACAATCAATAGTGATTTCCGCTTCATTGGCAATTTTGTCACCGATATACAACCCGGTAACACCATATTCCTTTATTTTTATTTTGAATACACCCGAAATAGCGGGTTTGCCTTTACTAATCACCAAGGTTCCCTGGGTGCTTATTTTTTGAGATACCCCATGTATGGTTAGTGTACCTTCTACCGTGATAGGATATTTGCCATCCTTTGTAAAGTCAACTGAGCTGATATTTGTAATAAACCCCTTGAAATCAGCTTTGGGGAATTTTGTGCTCTCCAGATAGTTTTCATTGAAATGGTCTTCCATCAACTGGTTTTCAAATTTGAAACTTTTAATCAGGATACTAAACACGATTTGCCCGGATTTGTCAACCATCTTACTATCAACCTGATTATTGACGCCAGCAATTTTTTCGATCGGACTACTTGCATTGAAACTTATCTGTCCGGTTTTTGTGGCATAGATTTTTTGGGCCTGTAACGAAATACAAAAAGATGTTGCAAAACATAATACTACCAGTTTTTTCATAATATAAATTTAATTGTTTACACTCCCGCTGTTGATCCAGGCGGTTATTTTATTGATATCACAGGAAGACAATTTCCCGCTATTTAATGGCATGGATGGTACTGCTCCGGTTTGATTAATAGAGCTAAGTAACTGACCATTGGTTACATATATTTTCAGGTTGCCATAGCTATCCAATTTAATACCTCCTCCCGAACTTGCTGAGCCACTATGACAGGTATAACAATTTGTGTTGAGGATACCCGTAACAGTAACACTATACGTAACGTTTGAAGTATCACAAGCTGTTGCAACTGGATATACCAGATTAGCCTTATCATAATAACAACCAGAAAAAAAGAATACAAGAAAAATAAATCCAAGCAATAATTTCATTTTAATCCGTTTTTTTAATAGCAATACGAGCATTTTATATTTTAATTATTCAACATTCCCTGGGCAATCCAGGCATTGAATAAAGCAATAAAACTGGCCGACATAGGTGAGCCTCCCTGAGGCATACGAGAACCGGAACAGTAAGTAGTACCAATTTTATTCTGGATTGAATTACATCCTGAAGTATGGCTAGAAATACCCGAGTAACTTGACATATAAGAGTGGCAGCCCCCGCAACTGCTTTTTAACACTGGTAATATTTGTGTAGAAAAACTAACGGATGAAGACGCTACTGCATTTACCACGAGCGAATAGGTAGTGGTTACTTTACCTGCCGAATTTGCGGCTGAAACAGTTAAGCTGTAAGTGCCCGCAGCAACTGCATTAGACCAACTGATCACTCCTGATGCACTATTAATACTTAGGCCTGTTGGTATCGTTCCCGTTAAGCTATAAGCAATCGTTCCCAATCCGCTGTTAATAGAAGGTGCGGCTGAAGAACCTGCCGTACCCTGTGTAACAGTTGTGGTAGCCGGAGAATAAGTAAAACTAGTAGGTGCTGTTACTGTTGCCGTACTGGTTACGGTTAATGAATACGTTGCAGTTATACTTCCCGATGTATTGGCTGCATTTACGGAAAAGGAATAAGTACCCACTGCAACTGTTTTGCTCCAACTAATCACACCAGTGCTACTACTAATGGTGATACCAGAAGGAATCGTTCCCATAAGACTAAATGCGGGTGTGCCTCCGGTTCCGGCATTAATGGTTGGTGTAGCTGAGCTACCTGCTGTTCCTGAAACAACAGTAGAACTGGATGGGCTATACACAAGATTTGTTGGGGCTGCAACAGGCGGGGGAGTAACAATCAGGATAAATCCGGTATTTGCGATCCCGCTGCTATTAGTAGCCGTAATGATCAGGTTATAGGTTCCTGCTGCAACAGCAGAAATCCAACTAATTACTCCGGTTTTGCTGTTAATACTGATTCCCTGGTTGGCTGTATTGGTAATAGTATAAGTTACAGATCCGCCATTATTATCCATACTTGGTGTTACAGAACTGCCAGCTGTTCCACTGATAACTGAAATGCTATCCGGTGTATAGACCAGATTGGCAGGAGCTTTGGAAATTGTCAGGACTTCATGCTGACAAGCATAAATTAATACTGCTGTAAAACATAATACTACAATGACTGTTTTTCTCATATTCCTGGATTTTCCGAAAAGGATAAGATTCGATGTTTGAACACAGAGATACAAATTATTGATTGCCCGTTGCTTAGATTAGGATAAATTTTAGCCGTTTTTTTAGTTAAAAACCCTGATTTCTGCCAAAAAACACAAGATTTCTTGAAAATTATCAAATTCCTTCCCCCATCTCTTAATTTATAGCCCTCATAAAATGATCAATTCATACCTATCCGTTACGAATAAGCCATAAATACCCTTTCGCAAAAGTTTCTGCACCGTAATCCTATACGACCCCATATTCATTTCGTTGCCCTCATTATAAATTATTAATTGTTAATTATTAATTGCACCTCCCCTTCCTTTGCATTTCCACCTAAAAAACTGAACTTACCCAAACAAAGGGATTGATTTGTCATCACTGATTATCTATATCGTTCTCGGCTATCTTGCGCTGGCACTAATTGTGTATTTTGTTCAGGAGCGATTTATTTTTAAACCCGAAAAACTTCCCCAGGATTTTGAATACAAGTATGCGGTTCCTTTTGAAGAATTATTTTTTGATGTAGCAGAAGGTATTCGCATTAACGGACTTCATTTTTATTGCCCCAATCCAAAAGGCCTGATCCTTTATTTTCATGGCAATTCCAGAAGCATTAAAGGATGGGCTAAGCATGCCAAGGATTTTTATCGATATCAGTATGATGTTGTATTGGTAGATTATCGCGGTTTTGGCAAAAGTACCGGCAAGAGAAGTGAGAAAGATATGCTCAACGATATGCAGTTTGTATATGAAAGCCTGCTAAAAAAACATGCAGAAAATTATATTCTCGTTTATGGCAGGAGTTTGGGAAGCGGTTTTGCCGTAAAAATTGCTGCGGATAATTCTCCCAGATACCTGATTCTGGATGCCCCGTATTTTAGTTTTATTAAAGTAGCAGAAAGATTTACTCCTTTCCTGCCACACAAATGGCTGCTGCGGTATCACCTGCATACAGATCAATGGATACGAAAAGTAAACTGCCATACCTATATACTGCATGGCACCCGCGACCGGCTAATCCCTATCAGGCATAGTGAGAAATTACAAATGCTCAATCCCAGAATGATTACCCTGATCAGAATACATGGCGGCGGCCATAATAACCTTCCTTCCTTTCCAGAGTACCATAATTTTATCCGGGATATCCTTAAATCTGATTAGCAACTTACCGATATCCCTGAAGCCAGCATCAAAATGGCTAAGCTGCTATCCTGCATAAAAATTATCTTCGCAAAGTGAAAAATAAAAAACGCATTTTCGGTTGGTTAAAATTGATGATTATTTTGTATTCAGTAGGTGGTATTGCTTTGTATTACCTGCAGCAGAAAATTCTGTTCAGACCAACAAAATTGGATGCTGATTATCCATGGCAATTTTCTCAGCCTTTCACTGAAGCCAATATAGCGTTTGACGAGAAAACAAATTTTAATATCGTTCAGTTTACTGTACCGGATTCTTTGAGAAAAGGTATCGTTTTATACTTCCATGGTAACCGGGAAAACATCCATCATTACGCGCAATTCGCTGAAAATTTTACTCGCAACCAATATGAGGTCTGGATGCCAGACTACCCTGGTTTTGGGAAATCAAGCGGCGAATTGTCGGAGAAAATATTATACGAGGAAGCATTGCAGGTATACAAACTGGCCCGCAAAAAATACGCCCCATCACAAATTATTATTTACGGCAAGTCCCTTGGATCAGGAATTGCTGCAGAGCTCGCGGCTATACGTGACTGTAAGAGACTGATTCTTGAAACACCTTATTATAGCATTCCCTCATTGATCAATCGATTTTGCGGTATATATCCGCTCAGTTTACTCATTCATTACTCACTGCCTGTTTATGAATACCTGCCAAAAGTAACGGCACCTATTAGTCTGATTCATGGCAACCAGGACTGGACAATTCCGTTTAGTCATGCAGAAAGGCTAAAAAAATTGCTCAAACCCGGGGATGAATTAATACGTATTGAAGGGGGATCGCATAATGACCTGAATACATTTCCCTTGTTTCATCAGAAACTGGATAGTTTACTCAGGAATTACTAGGGAAGAGAAAGCTAATTACTGTTAATACCCACCACATACCTGCTCTTATTCTGTTTCACCTTATCCGGAACAGAAGATAAGATTTCTTCCGCGAGTATATCAATCAGTTTCTTTTTTACAAAATCGCGATGTACCACAATACTTACTTCACGCATGGGTGCGGGTCTTTTGAAATAGCGGATAAGAGACAATTGTTTGGCAGTCATGCCCATCGTAGCCAGTTCCGGTAAAATGGTGATCCCATCATTCATATCTACCATTCGGCGAAGGGTTTCTATACTTCCTGCTTCATAATCGAAATGACTGGCTTCGCGACTGGCTTTTTTCAGTTCACAAAGATTTACGATCTGGCTTCGAAAACAATGCCCTTCTTCCAATAACCATAATTTATTGGGGTCAATATCCTGGGGCAGCATATAGGTTTTTTTATAGGCCGCATTCTTTCGGGACACATAGGCCATCAATTCCTCATAAAATAAGGGATACTCTTTGATCCCTGTTTCCTGCAATGGGGTTACCAGTATTCCCATATCAATTCTGCCATCACGTAATTTGGCTACAATATTATCAGTGGTCAATTCATTCACCACTAGTTTTACCTGGGGGTATTTTTCAGTGAAATTTTGAACAAACAAGGGCAAAAGGTAAGGAGCCAGTGTAGGGATGATTCCGATTTTCAATTCCCCGGCAATAATACCTTTCTTGTGAATCACCATCTCTTCCAAAATCTCTTTTTCGGCAATAATTTTTCTGGCTTGCTCTATCAACTCTGCACCCAGCTCAGTAGGTATGACCGGCTGTTTGCTCCTGTCAAATATTTTAACGCCCAATTCATCCTCGGCTTTCTGCACCTGCATACTCAAAGTGGGTTGTGATACAAAACAATGTTTCGCGGCTACAGCAAAATGCCGATAGGTATCAATCGCAATAATGTATTGAAGCTGAACAAAAGTCATTTTTATAGATTTTATCTATGAACCTATAAAAATAATTGATTAAGCCGATGATACAAAATCAACGAATTTCTTTCAGTCTGACCAGTTTAGAGCCAACTGTTAATTGATGGGGTATCCCTATTTTTAATGCATAATTATTTTTCTCGTGACTAACTGGGAAATCAAAACAAACCGGGTACGAATACGCTTCAATATGTGACTGTATAACAGAGAACACATCCGCTCCAAATGGAGTAAGCGTATCTTTGATTTCACTAAATCCACCAATGACCAGTCCTTTCAAATTTGCAAGCATCCCATTTCGCTTCAGTTGAATCATCATCCTGTCAATATTGTAAATATATTCACCCACATCTTCTATAAACAGGATCTTCCCTTTTGTTTCCAACGCAGATACCGTGCCTGCCAGATGCGCAATCAAAGAAAGATTTCCACCCAATAAAATTCCTTCTGCTTTTCCATTTCTGTTAAGTGAATGTGGGGTACAGGAATAGTTGGCCTGATTTCCTTTTATTGCATTTTGGAGAGATTGGACAAACACATTCTTCCCAGCATCTTCCTGAAAAGCACCGGCCATCGGGGCATGCAAAGAAGCTATTTTCAGTTTCCTGAAAACATGGGCATGTAGTACCGTAATATCACTAAATCCGATCAGCCATTTGGGGTATTTACTGAACTGTTTAAAATCTATCTGGTCAATTATCCTGCTCATCCCATAACCTCCCCTGCCACATAATACTGCCTGTATATTCCTGTTATCAAGCATTCCCTGCAAGTCGGCCAGCCTTTCTGCATCCGTTCCGGAAAAATAATGAAACTGGCTTCCCAGGGTCTTTCCAGTTACAACCCGATATCCCCATTGCTCTAATATATGAATACAGGCAGTTGCTTTTTCGTAAGGCATATAACCAGAAGGACAAACGATACCAATGGTATCTCCTTTTTTCAGATAAGGGGGTATTTTGATCATGTACAATATTACTTAGTATAAATTACTGGAAGTATTTATTCAGAAACTATATGCCAAAATTGATGACGCATGATCATACAATTTCCTGTAAAACTACTTTATCGCTTTGAACAGTCAACCGATGTTTTACCCCGCATTTTAACGCATAATTATTTTTCTGGTGCCCTACCGGAAAACCAAAACAAACCGGGTAATTGTATTCTTTTATTTTTTCCCAAACAATCTCATGCACAGTTCGACCAAATGTTTCTTCCGGCGTATCGGGTTTGATACTGGTGAAACCGCCAATGATCAAGGCTTTGAGATGACTGAGTTTGCCTGTTCGCTTCAGGTGACAAAACAATCTGTCAATATTATACAATGGTTCCCCTACATCTTCCACAAATAAAATTTTACCTTCCGTAGAAATATCAGAAGCAGTGGCAGCAAGTGTTGCGATCATGGTTAGATTCCCGCCTACCAATTGGCCTTCTGCCATCCCTTCCCGGTTATTGTTATCAGGCGGGCATTCATATCCCATTATTTCTCCACTCAATACTTTTTTCATGGATAAAATGGTTTCTACCTGAATGGGTTCGGCTTTTGACCAATCATCGGGAAAGCTATTACACATTTTGGAATGAATAGTAGCTGCCCCAAACTGGGAATGCAAATGATTATGAAAAACGGTGATATCGCTGAAACCGATTACCCATTTCGGATGTTTTTTAAATATTGAAAAATCGATCTGGTCAATAATCCGAACAACCCCATAACCACCTCTTGCACAAAGAATGGCTTTTACCCCGGGGTCATCAATCATATCCTGAAAATCCTTTGTTCTTTCTTCATCAGTGCCACCAAAACTAAAGTCTCTTTTACCAACAGTAGTCCCTACCCTTATTTTGTAACCCCAGCTCTGTATCTGTTCAACCGCTGGCTGTATTTCTTTTTCTGTTATAAAACCCGATGGACAGGTAATACCAATGGTATCACCTGGAGCAAGATAGGGCGGTAGTTTACTACGGCGAATCTTATGAGAAACCGGTTTCGAGGCCCTTGCCAGGTCTGTAAATAAAAGGCCGGACCCGGTTGCCAAAGCAGAGAGGAATTTTTTTCGATGCATCCATAAAAATAAAGAAACAGCCCTTCTATTCCAACCCTATTCGTCTAAAGTTCATTCACAACCGGCCAGGTATCTTATTGCCCGCTACGATTGATTACTTACTTTTGCAGCGTTTTAGCCCTTTCCAGAAAAAGTGTCCTAATTAAGCAAAAACAGTTTTAGTGTAAAAAAGGGTAAACAAAAGTCAAGTACACCATGAGTAACCCGAAAAGATATTTAATTACTGCCGCCCTTCCGTATGCAAACGGATTAAAACATGTTGGCCACCTGGCAGGTGCTTATTTACCGGCTGATATTTATGTACGTTATCTGAAAGCACAAAAACGTGATGTGGTATTTGTTTGCGGAAGTGATGAGCATGGAACGGCCATCCCCATTCAGGCCACCAAAGAAGGTACTACCGCCCGCGACATTATTGATAAGTATCATCCGATAATGGCGCAAAATTTTCAGGACCTGGCTATTGCATTTGATATTTATCACCGTACCAGCGATCCACTTCACCATACAACTGCCCAGGAGTTCTTTACCCGGCTGAATGATAATGGTGATCTCGAAATAAAAGAAACCGAACAATATTTTGATGAGGAAGCCAATAGTTTTCTGGCAGACAGATATATCAAAGGTGTCTGTCCCAATTGCGGCTATCCAGGCGCTTATGGCGATCAGTGCGAAAACTGCGGAAAAAGCCTTAGTCCCGACGAATTGATTACCCCGGTAAGTACCTTAAGTGGCAAAGCGCCTGTAAAAAAGCAAACCAGGCACTGGTATCTTCCTTTAAACAGACATGAAGATTTTTTGCGTGAATGGATATTGAAAGAACATGCAAATGATTGGCGCAGTACCGTAGTGGGGCAATGCAAAAGCTGGATAGATGGTGGCTTACAGCCAAGGGCTGTTACCCGTGATCTTGATTGGGGTGTATCCTTACCCGAAACTGTGGAAGGAGGAAAAGGAAAAGTATTGTATGTATGGTTTGATGCGCCGATCGGATATATCAGTGCCACCAAACAATGGGCACTGGATAACGGAAAAGACTGGCGCCCCTATTGGGAAGATAAGGATACCAAACTGGTTCATTTTATTGGGAAGGATAATATTGTTTTCCATTGCATCATTTTTCCGGTAATGTTGAAACTGCATGGTAATATTTTACCGGATAATGTACCTGCCAATGAATTTTTGAATCTGGAAGGAGATAAGATGAGTACCAGTCGCAACTGGAAACTGGAAATGCAGGATTATATTGATGATTTCATCAACAAAGAGAATGGTGGTAGTCAGATGGCGGATGTATTACGCTATTATTTAACCCAGATAGCCCCCGAAACCAAAGACAGTGAATTTACCTGGAAGGGTTTTCAGGATGCAAACAATAGTGAGCTGGTGAGTATTTTCGGCAATTTTGTAAACAGGGCACTGGTGTTGATGCACAAATTATGCAAAGGAAAAGTTCCCCCTTTACATGCTGCTGCACTCACCGATTTAGACAAATCTACACTGGCAGAATTATCCGTTACTAAAGAAAAAGTAGAAGCCCTGCTTGAGCAATATAAATTCAGGGATGCACTTTTTGAAGTCATCAATCTGGCTCGTATTGGCAACCAGTATATGCAGAAAAAAGAGCCCTGGATACTGGCCAAACAAACCGGTGAGGATGGACAACCCCTAACCGATGCACAGCAATCCATTGATAATACCCTGCATATCTGTTTGCAACTATGTGCGAACCTGGCAGTATTGATCAATCCATTCCTTCCTTTTACAGCAAGGAAAATATGCTACCTGTTAAAAGTAGTTGATAAGATGCTGGACTGGGAAAATGCAGGGAAAACAAAACTACTCAGCGTAGGATACTCTTTACGTGCACCGGAATTATTATTCAGAAAAATAGAAGATGCTGAGATCAGTTATCAATTAGAGAAATTACAATCAGCAGCAATTAAACGTGAAACATTGGTGGTGAATAGCGAATCTGCAACAACGAATACAGAAAAAAACATGGAAGAAAATACCCACACTCCTTTATCCGTAAAACCAACCATTGTATTTGATGATTTTGCAAAAATCGATTTACGTGTTGGGAAGATTGTTGCTGCCGAAAAAGTGGAGAAAGCAGATAAACTGCTGAAACTCACTGTCGACCTGGGTTTTGAAACCAGAACCATTGTTTCAGGGATTGCACTTCATTTTACACCGGAAGAGATTGTTGGTAAACAAATTACAGTTGTAGTAAACCTTGCCCCCAGAAAAATGCGGGGTATTGAAAGCAATGGTATGATTTTGATGGCAGAAGATGCTGCCGGAAAACTACACTTTATTAATCCGGAAGAAGGGATTGATAATGGTAGTTCCATTAGCTAGTGTAACTTATTGTAAGCCGTGCTTTTTGCTTTTGATGAATGTATAATATCTCACACAAAGGCAGAAGGCACGGTTTATCAGGCTTTGTCAAAACTTACGCATTCTTTCAATTCTCTTTCTGAATAGGCATAGCCATATTGTTTCAATACATCATCGGGTACGCCATTCCATTGATTGGGCACATTGCCTTTATACCCCAGATCCTTTACTCCCATTTCTGAAGTATAGAAACCTGTAGTCACCAGATCGCGTAAATGACTGAAAAATGCAACGCCTTGTTTCATCTCAGGTTTTGCTTTATGGGGATAAGCAATCTGGTCTACCATAGCAATCTGTTGCTTGCTATCACAATTCACAAAAGCTTTGTCAAATTGTTTCAAACATTGCAGATCCAGCCAGCGTAAGCCACCACGCAAAGGTGTCTGGTGATCATCAGGCATATCTTTCGCAATAAATTCAATAAACTCAGGAACTTTTGCTTCAGAAGCGCTGCCACTTACTTCATCCTTAGGCATAATAATATCTCCCAATACAGTAATGGTAGCCATTTCATGCTCAGTAAAGAATTTTTCACCTGCATTCAGTTTCTTCAGGTAATCTTTTTCTTCCTGCATTCTGTCTATATCAATACTAACATCTGCTGAAGAAGCCACTGCTTTTTTATCACTGCTCTTACAGGCCTCTACAAACACGCCTGCGCCAACCGTTCCAATAAATAAGGTTTTGATCGATTTTCTTCTGTCCATGATCTTACATTAATCGGTTTAAAAAATCAGAGGTTTTGCTTTTTCATCTCGTCAATAATATACTCAGAAGTTCTCATTGAAAGAGCCAATATGGTCCAGGTAATATTTTTATCAGCCTGCGAAACAAACTGGCTGCCATCCACACAGAATAGGGTTTTACAATCGTGTGCCTGGCTCCATTTATTCAGCGCAGAAGTTTTTCGATCGCTTCCCATTCTTACCGTACCCGCTTCATGAATAATATTACCAGGGTTATTCAATCCGTAATTATTTTTCTCATTATCATCACCACCCCAGGTAATTACCGCACCCATATTATGCAAGATCTCTTTGAAAGTTTCTTTCATATGCTTGGCCTGCTTGATTTCATATTCTGAATGGTTCGTATGAAAACGCAATACAGGGATGCCATATTTATCTACCACTTTCGGATCTATCTCGCAATAGTTATTGATATTGGCAACAGCTTCTCCCCTTCCTGCCATACCTACACCGGCTCCATAAAAGAAACGCACATCTTCTTTTAATGAAGCACCATAGCCACCCGCTTCTTTTGTTTTACCGTTCACCTGGTATTTCCCATTCTGGTTCTCCATGCCAAATCCAAAGCCATACGCAGGCTGACCCATACCACCCCAATATTCAATATGGTATCCTCTTGGGAAATCAAGTTTTTTATTATCCAGCCACCAGGGCGTGTAAACATGCATACCACCTACACCATCCTCGTTATACCGCTTACGACCAAATAATTGTGGTAATACTCCGCCGATGGCTGCTCCGGTTGAATCGTGCAGATATTTACCTACTACATTGCTATCGTTGGCCAAACCATTTGGATGACGGGTAGATTTTGAATTCAATAATAACCTTGCCGTTTCACAGGTGCTCGCAGCCAGTATCACTACCCTGCCACTTACCTGGTATTCCATATTATCTGTCTTATCTACATAAGATATACCCGTTGCCAAACCATCTGCATTAGTGATCACTTCTCTTGCCATAGCATTCGTAATCAGGTCAATATTTCCAGTTGCCACAGCTGGTTTAACCAATACGGAAGAAGAAGAAAAATCACCATATACTTTACAACTACGGCCACATTGCGCACAAAAAAAACAGGCACCCCTTTCTTTATTAATGGGTTTGGTAAGAATGGACAGTCTGGATGGAATAACCGGTATCCCTATTCCGGTTGCTGATTTTTTGATCATCAACTCATGCAGACGTGGTTTGGGTGCCGGCAGAAAAATTCCGTCGGGATCATTGGGTAATCCTTCATTAGATCCAAATACCCCAATCAGTTTATCAATTTTATCGTAATAGGGTTTTACATCTTCATATCCTATGGGCCAGTCATCTCCTAAACCATCAATGCTTCTACGTTTAAAATCTTTTGGTCCAAAACGCAAAGAGATTCGTCCCCAGTGATTGGTTCTTCCACCCACCATACGGGCGCGCCACCAATCCCATTTGGCACTTCCTTCTGCCATGGTATAAGGTTCTCCATCAATTTCCCATCCCCAGTAACAACCATCAAAATCACCAAAAGGGCGATACTTGGTACTGGCGCCTCGTCGTGGTGAATCCCATGGATTTTTTAACTGGGATGAATGAATAGCAGGATCATAATTAGGACCTGCTTCAATCAGGCATACTTTTAAACCGGCCTGAGATAAAATATAGGCTGCCATACCGCCACCGGCGCCGGAACCTACAATTACTGCATCGTATTTTTTAGGCTGTTTCTTGATCTGGAGATCTCCCATAGAGCAAATTTGAATGGATTATCGTTGAGAGAATGAATGTAAGATTTTTATAGAAATGAGCCGCAGATTTTTTACTTCTGTTGATCATAAAATAATCTTATTCCGTGTAAATCTGTGCATCTGTGGCAATTAACTATTGAAATAAATACGCATCTTTCCTATTACCAAAATAAAAAAGAGAAGCCACAATGACTTCTCTTCTATACAACAAGCAATAAACATCATCTAACTACATCCCATACTATTCCCACAATTCAAACATTTATAACAGGTACCACTGCGAATTGTGATATGTCCGCATGTATTACAGGCCGGCGCATCACTTTGCATATTCTTAGCGGCTGCATTCACTGCATCCATTCCGGATTCTACTCTATTGGTAGCAGTTGCTCTTTGTAATTTTTGTGGTTGGGGAGCCGGACTTGTATTGGCAGAAGGCGCTGTAACGCGCATACTGCTCAACTCAGGCTTTCCCAAAAAACTGGCTTCTCCCTCATCTTCCCCTGTATTGCCAATAGTAGGTTTATCCAATACATGCACCAGATCCGTTCTACCCAAATATTCAAATGCCAGCGCACGGAATACAAAATCTACCAGGGAAGTAGTGGTTTTGATATTCGGATGATCTACCATCCCTGAAGGTTCAAATTTCGTAAACACAAATTTCTCTACAAACTCTTCCAGCGGCACACCATACTGCAAACCAACTGAAATAGCAATGGCAAAGCAGTTCATGAAACTGCGAAGTGTTGAACCTTCTTTGGCCAGGTCAATAAAAATTTCACCCAGGGTACCATCTCCATATTCACCGGTACGAAGGAAGATTACCTGTCCGCCAATCTTGGCTTTCTGTGTAAATCCTCTGCGTTTGGCCGGCAATGATTTTTTCTCAACAATACCTGATAAAGCACGTTTCAGCTGCGTATCGGTTGAAGCATGCATTCTTTTCTGCACTTCTTCCAATAATTCATCCACGGTAAGTTTACTCAGGTCAACAATATTGGAAACGATTTCTGCGGTTTCTGTTTCAGTGCTTTCTGCCAGTGACTCATCTGCTTTCTTTTTCTTATCAGACTTATTACTTAAAGGCTGACTCAATTTAGAACCATCACGATATAATGCATTTGCTTTCAATCCCAATTTCCAGCTTAACAGATAACAATCGGCAATTTCTTCAACCGTTGCTTCATGTGGCAGGTTAATGGTTTTTGATATGGCGCCACTTAAGAAAGGCTGACAGGCTGCCATCATACGGATATGTCCGTAAGCATGAATATATCTTTCCCCTTTCTTACCGCATTTATTAGCACAATCAAATACCGGCAGGTGTTCTTCTTTCAGGTAAGGAGCTCCTTCAATGGTCATGGTACCGCATACATAATCATTGGCCGCATCAATCTGTTCTTCTGTAAAGCCCAATGCTTCCAGCAGGTTAAAACTCCAGTCGCTATACTCTTCTTCTTTGAATCCCAAACGCTCCATGCACTCATCACCCAATGTAAAGCGGTTAAAAATAAAACCGATTTCAAAAGCAGATCTGGCAGCACCGTTCAATTTTTCAATCTCAGCGCTGGTAAATCCTTTTTCGGCCAGGGTTTTTACATTGACAAAAGGCGCATTGTCAAAACTGGCAGCACCTACTGCATATTTTTCAATGGCTTCTGCTTCTACTTCGTTATATCCAAGGTTACGCAGTGCCTGAGGTACTGACTGGTTAATGATTTTGAAATAACCACCCCCACTTAATTTTTTAAATTTCACCAACGCAAAATCAGGTTCAACCCCTGTTGTATCGCAATCCATTACCAGACCAATGGTACCGGTTGGAGCAATTACCGTGGTTTGCGCATTGCGGTAGCCATTCTTTTCTCCTAACTGAACAGCTTCATCCCATGCACGGGTAGCGGCTTTTAAAATATAATCAGGACAATACTGAGCTTTGATACCCGGTGGTTTGATTTCAATTCCTACATACGCTTCTTCTGCATCGTATGCGGCTGCGCGGTGGTTGCGCATTACACGAAGCATATCTTCTTTGTTCTCTTCGTATTTATCAAATGCACCTAAGAAACCAGCCATTTCAGCGGAAGTTTTATACGCAACACCCGTCATGACTGCAGAAATAGCGCCGGCAATACCGCGGGCTTCTTCACTGTCATATGGGATACCGCTCACCATCAGCATAGAACCCAGGTTTGCAAAACCCAATCCTAATGTTCTGTAATCATACGATAACTGTGCTACTTCTTTAGAAGGGAACTGAGCCATCAATACAGAGATCTCTAGTACTGTGGTCCATAAGCGTGTAGTATATTCAAAGCCTTCTACATCAAATACATTGTTTTCTTCGGTATGAAATTTACGCAGGTTGATAGATGCCAGGTTACAGGCAGTATTATCCAGGAACATGTATTCTGAACATGGATTGGATGCATTGATACGACCTCCTTTAGGACAGGTATGCCATTCATTGATGGTGGTATCATATTGTGTACCCGGATCAGCACAACGCCATGCAGCATAGGAAATTTTCTCCCATACTTCTTTGGCAGGAATCCTGCTCATCACCCTTCCATCCGTTCTGGCTTTCAGTTCCCATTCTCCATCTTCTTCCAATGCTTTAAAAAAAGAATTGGGAATACGTACTGAGTTATTGGAGTTTTGTCCGGATACAGTTGCATACGCTTCTCCTTCATAACTATTATCATACCCGGCAGCAACCAGGGCTGCCACTTTTTTCTCTTCGCCTACTTTCCAGTTAATAAATTCCATTACTTCCGGATGGTCCAGATCCAGACAAACCATTTTAGCTGCTCTTCTGGTAGTACCACCGCTTTTAATAGCACCTGCCGCACGATCTCCAATTTTCAGAAAGCTCATCAATCCACTGGAAGTTCCACCACCACTTAATTTTTCTCCAC
>Ga0364859_10385_pt1 | contig 25088 bp, 28 predicted proteins | sample ExccelAu500001D3_FD_206911 | JGI IMG/M metagenome (GOLD analysis project Ga0364859, IMG submission 206911) | Enriched cells from Trout Bog Lake Hypolimnion, Wisconsin, USA - BchlTB.Aug20.5000.01 .D3 | ecosystem: Environmental > Aquatic > Freshwater > Lake > Hypolimnion/Profundal zone | place: USA... | reverse complement strand
GTCAAGTTGTCGGCAGTCGGCAGACCCATTTCACTTGCGAGGTAGCAACCGCCCAATTCAGCGATCATTTCGCCACGTCCGTAGTCGTTCTCAGGCTTCTTCCGATCCCAATTGAGTCGATATGGGGCTTCAGTCCAATGCACCATTTCATGACACAGAGTTTGGTAAAACTCCGGCAGAACGAATTGTGATCGTGGCGGCATTTGGATGAAGTCCCCGGCTGGAGAATAGAACGCTCGGTCGCCCCCAAATCGAATGTCTGCGTTCGTGGCACCGATGATCCGCTCGGCTTCGTCAAATCGTTCCTGTTCGTCGGATTCGTCGAGCGAGTCCTTGCTCACACGCAAATGATCGAGATGATCACCCTCAACTTGATCAATATTAAAGACCGTGTATGACCTGAGTAGCCAGAACTTTGAATCAGTCTCTTCGCCATCAGAAGCGGTTTCAGCTTTCTTGATGGGACGACAGAAAACGATTGTCGTTCCCCACTTGCCGGGCGAAACATTCTCAGGACGCCGCATGACATTTCCGCCGAGTTCTTTCCACTGATTGAAAGTTCCCCAATGGCGGGACAGGAAGTTATGGCGTTGGGCGGCAATTTCAAGAAGCAGTGGATTCACGCCGGAATAGTTCGTCTTGCTGACGACATTGGCTGGTGTTCCAGCATTCTTTGAACACCGCCAAGGCCGACGCCACGGCGGGAGATTTCCACTTTCCAAGGCGTCGATAATTGTTTTGTTGATCGTCTGGCGAAGGTCTGAACTCTGCATGAAACTGAATCCTTGTCGTTCGGGTTGGTAAGGCAACAAACGACAAGTGGGTGTCTCAGTCAGCGATTGTGGTCTCGTCATCTGTGAAGACCGGCTCATGGATCAGCAAAGGCATGGGATTGTTCGGGAATATGGCCCGAATTTCGGCAGGCACCACCTTGCTGGCCCTCAAAGGCAATCGAAGTGACCTGTTTTGATTCATCTCGACGAGCAGGAGCACGAGATACTGAGTTGCGATTTCCGTTGTTGAAGGCCAACGTGGATAGAAATACGAATTGGCAACGGCATTTGCCCATGACCATGCGGCACGCCAAGGTTTCTCCTTGGGACGGATTCCGTAATGCCAAAGATGAGATCGAACGTCTTCGACGAGCCGCTTCTTGGGTCGACCCGGCAGGTATTCTTGAATCGCCATCGTCGCTCCATTCCAAAATTTGTATTCGGGTGGTTGACGTCGATATGACCTCAGCGATGGCAAGGGGGTGTCTTCGGCGACGAGATGGATTTGAGTCCGATGCCTGTGCTTTTCGGTGAAAACTCCGTAGACTAAAATTTGGTCGGAAGACAAATGAACGGCAATCTTCATTTGAAGAGGCTGGTCAGAGAAAAAGAGTAGGCCGATCAACTGAAACTTTTTAACAGAAGTTCCAGTTGATCGGCTTTTTGCATTTCAAGATGGAAATTTGGTGGCGTGGAATGGTCAATGAACAAAACGGACACGCCCACGCTGCCGTCAAAAGGAGTAACCAAAATGATTTACGAAGGCATCTATGACTGCACTTTCTGCGGCAACGAGACTGCCATGCCATTTGAAGTATCGACCGTGCCGAAACAGGAATACGTCAATGAGTGCCCCAAGTGCAGCAACGCTGATCTCGTTCATGTCAAAGTTGAGCGAAACGGTGACGTTCGTGTGTGGGTAAGAGGACATTCCCACAATAACCAGAAGGTTTTATCGCCCCACGTTCGACGGTAACTCGTCCTCACTGTTCCCTTTGAAAAAGGAAAATTCGATGAAAATGGATCGCATCGCCAATCGCAATTTCTTCGGCAAGCAGATTTCTTCAACGATTGACTTATCGGTCGATACGAAGTTGGAGTTCTTCGATGAACACCAGCGGAGCAGTCGTCCAAAGGTGATCCGTGTCGAATTTGCTGGCGAAACAGCCAAGCATGTCTTGGTGAAAAGACCGTCGCAGGATGAGCGGCGTCAAGGTGATTCGAATTCTCAATAACTTGTATGACCCCACGTTTAACATCATTGCGATTCGGCATGAGCCGCTCGTGTTTCTCAACCAAGAACTTTTGCGAGTGAAAACTTCATGCCGATGTCTGATGCTCCACATCTTACCGCCTTGATTATCACTTCTGATGATGCGAGGCGTAATTCTCTGGACAAACCACTTCGCAGAGCGGGCTTCAAAATCCGAGACGCCACGAATGGCGAGGATGGCCTTCGCTCGGCAATGGATGCACCAGACCTCATTCTCCTTGATCTCGACCTCCCTGATATGAGCGGGTTTGAGGTTCGTTGCCATCTTAAATCTCAAGCCGTCACCGCCGCTCTCCCCGTGCTGCTTCTCTCAAATTCGCCCTTTGATAGCAGTGAGTTTGCACAAATCCTTGAACGAGGAGACGAAGCCTATTTGACATATCCAGTGCAAGAAGTCGAATTGCTTTCTTTTGTCAGTACATTGATTCGAGGGCAACGGTTCCAGAGACAGTTCCACAGTTTTCTGGAAGCAGCCCCGGATGCGGTGGTTATCGTCGATCAGGAAGGCAAGATTGTTCAAGTGAATCAAATGACCGAACAGATGTTTGGTCATCAACGAGAAGAGTTGCTTAGTAAGGATATCGCAATCCTGATACCTGAGAGATTCAGAGACAACCAACGGAGCCATCGAGTTGATTTCTTGGCTCATCCCAAGAATCGACGTATGGAAGCCAATTTGAATCTATTGGGATTGCGGAAAGACGGAAGCGAATTTTCCGTCGAGATTAGCCTTAGCCCGCTTCCCGACACTGATGGAATTCTCATCGCCTGCATCGTTCGGGACGTTTCCGAACGCAAAAAGACGGAACTGGCTTTAGAAATGGCTGTTGCTTATGCGGACGATATCATCGCCACACTGCGGGAACCTTTCGTGGTTCTCAACAATCAGCTACGAGTTAAGACGGCCAATTTTGCCTTTTACGAATCGTTTCATGTCACAAAGGAAGAAACAGCAAACCGCCTTGTCTATGAATTGGGTGACGGCGAGTGGAATATCGACCGACTGCGAGGGTTGCTGATTGAAGTCCTAACCCTCAAAAACTCGGTCCATGACTTTGAGGTTGAACATGACTTCCCGAAAATCGGTCACAAGACAATGTTGCTCAACGCCCGCCGATTTCCTCTCCAAAGCAAAACTCCTGAATTGATCCTGCTCGCTATCGAGGACATCACCGAACGTAAACGTGCCGAGAATGAACTGCTGAACATCAAAGATCAACAAAAGTTCATACTGGACTCGATACCTCAAAAACTTGTCACGACCAAGCCGGATGGTAGCGTGGACTACTTCAATCCGCAGTGGATGGCGTATACCGGCCTGACGTTTGAACAAATTCGAGATTGGGGATGGAAGCAGATCATCCACCCCAACGACTTGGACGAACATGTTCGAGGTTGGCTACATGCCATCAAGACCGGCGAACTGTACCAACACGAGAGTCGCTTCCGGCGTGCCGATGGTGTGTATCGTTGGCACATCAGTCGTGGCGTGCCGATGCGGGACAATTCCGGCAAGATAATCATGTGGATGGGAGCAAACACCGACATTGATGACATCAAGCTGGCTGAAATGGCATTGGTGGATTCGGAAATTCGTTATCGTCGTCTCTTCGAGACAGCCAAAGATGGCATCCTCCTTCTTGACACGAAATCCGGCAGAATCACTGACGCCAACCCGTTCATGAGCGAACTATTGGGCTACTCGCATGACCATTTCTTAGGAAAGGAACTCTGGGAAATCGGACTGTTCAGCGACAAAGCGGCCAATGAGGCCGCAGTGCGAACACTCCAAACATCAGGCTACATTCGTTACGAACATTTGCCACTGGAAACCAATACTGGACGGACAGTCGAGGTTGAGATTGTCGCCAACGCCTACCGTGAAGACCACCACAAGGTTATTCAGTGCAACATTCGGGATATCACTGAACGTAGTCGTTTGGAGGTTGAGCGAGGCCGTTTGGAAATCCAGATGCGGGAACAGGCAGTGGCATTAGAGGACTTGCACCGCCGCAAGGATGAGTTTTTGGCGATGCTGAGCCATGAATTACGCAACCCGCTTTCACCCATTGCCAGTGCCTTGCAATTGTTGGGTCTCCAGAAAAACGAAGACCAGCTTCAACAGAAAGCTCGGACAATCATTGAGCGTCAGGTAGGTCAATTGACTCGCCTAATTGATGATCTGTTGGAAGTCTCTCGGATCACCACCGGAAGAATCCACCTTCAACGAGAACGTGTCGAAGTGAATGGGATCGTGGAACATGCAGTAGAGACGGTTCGGTCATTGATCGTCCGACACCAACACGCACTCACGCTGTCTTTGTCGAAGGAACCGATTTGGTTATTCGCTGATGCTGCCCGATTAGAGCAAGTCGTCGTCAATCTCCTTACCAATGCGGCCAAGTTCACGCATGACTCAGGGAAAATTTGGCTGGAAGTTCAGCAAGAAGGAGATGAATGTGTCTTGCGAGTGAGGGACAACGGCATTGGCATCGCATCAGAGACATTGCCTCACGTTTTCGACTTGTTTACGCAAGCAGAAAAATCGCTTGATCGTTCTCAAGGCGGGTTGGGAATCGGGCTGGCTTTGGTGCAAAGAATAGTGGAATTGCACAAAGGACGAGTCGAGGCGGCCAGTAAAGTAGGAGAGGGAACGGAGTTCGTAGTGCATTTGCCGGTGATGTTGGCTTCTGCAAATCAACCAATACTTTCGGAAAACGAAAACGTCCAGAAGAACGAACATCCCTTGCGAGTGATGGTCGTCGATGACAACGAGGATGCCGCTCAGATGTTGGGGATGCTGCTATTAAGATTAGGACATGAAGTTCTGACGGTTCATGACGGCCCATCTACTTTGACAGCCGCTCAGGATTTCCATCCGAACGTGGTTCTGCTGGATATTGGCTTACCCGGAATGGATGGCTTCGAGGTCGCCAAGAAGTTGCGTGAGCAGGCAATCTTCAAGGACGTGGTATTGGTGGCCATGACAGGTTACGGACAGGAGTCAGACCGTCAGCGGTCCAAAGAGGCGGGATTCGATCATCACTTGGTCAAACCACCCGATTTCAAGAAATTACAAAGGATTCTTGAGACCGTCTCTCAGAGGTAGAATTGATTGACTCGGAACGGCGGTACTTACTCGCAGTGAAGAAGTCGTTCCTTTGTCGTTAGTCAAAGAGCCTAAATTAGGATAATTCTCCGACTACGCAACTGGAGTTTCAGAAAGGCTGGAAACATGAATCAAGCTACGAGAGATGACTTATTGAGCGACGCCTTGGATCGTCGGCTAAATCAATCGATTCTTGACACATTTCCGGCACAAATTGCTGTGATCGATGAGAATGGGGTGATCATCGCCGTAAACAAAGCATGGAAGTCGTTTACAGCAATCAATGACAAAATGGCTCCAGCTTCTTTCGACGTTGGAGCAGACTTTCTCGGAGTGACAAAAAGTGCGAATCGGCTTTACGCCGACGAAGGAAACGTAGCATACTTAGGCATCAGAGGTGTCCTCGACGGGGCGACCCCGCACTTTTCGCTTGAAGATTCATGCAATTTGATGACTGAAAAGCGATGGTTCAAGTTGGACGTTTCTCCAATAGGCGAGACTCCCATCAAAGCTGTTGTGTCATACTTCGATATCACGCTCCAAAAGCAGATGGAAGAGCGACTGAAGGAGGCTGATCACGAGAATTCCAAGCTTGCGGCGATCATCGAATATGCGGACGACGCAATCGTGAGCCTGACGCTCAATGGCATCGTGATTAGCTGGAACCAAGGGGCCGAGCGATTGTACGGCTATACTGCTGAGGAAATCGTCGGTCACAGCATCATGATTCTTCATTCGCCTGAAAAGCATGACGAATACACTTCGCTGATTCGTAGAGCCAAGCAAGGTGAGCGGGTTTCTGGCTTCAGTACCGTTCGAAAGCGAAAGGATGGCACGTTGATCGACGTGTCTTTATCGGTCTCCGCAATTGAGGTTATATCGGGCGACGTGACCGGCGTCAGCATGATTTCTCACGACATCACTAAGATCAAACGACTTGAAGAGCAATTTCGGCAGTCGCAAAAAATGGAAGCTCTTGGCACGCTTGCTGGCGGCGTGGCACACGACATGAATAACCTTTTGACGATCAGCATGGGCTACAGCGACATGCTGATTCGAAGTATTCCTTCAACAGACCCCATGCAGGAGTCCTTATCTCAAATCCACAATGCCGAGGAAAGAGCGGCGGAATTGATACGACAGCTTTTGGCGTTTAGTCGTAAGCAAATCCTCGAACCGAAAGTGTTGGAGTTTAACGCCATCGTGAATAAAAATGTGTCGTTGCTTCGTCGGCTCATCGGAGAAGACATCATCGTTACGACCGAATTGGACCCAACCGTGAAGTTGGTGAAGGTCGATCCCGGCCAGATTCAACAAGTTCTGATGAATCTGGCTGTGAATGCGAGAGATGCGATGCCAAAGGGTGGGCGACTGACTCTTAAAACCCGTACCGTCACGATTGACATCAACGACGATCAATCACACCCCGAAGTTCATCCGGGCACATATTCAATGTTGAGCGTGAGCGACACAGGAACCGGCATGAATGAAGAAACGAAGTCCCACATTTTTGAACCTTTCTTTACGACGAAGGAGATTGGAAAGGGAACAGGGCTGGGGATGGCGGTCGTACACGGTGTTGTCAAGCAAAGTGGAGGTCATATTGAAGTTTGGAGTGAGTTGGGGAAAGGGACGACAATCAATGTATATTTTCCTCAAATCCAAGAGGTGATATCAACGAATAAACCTGAGACAAAGGGCTTCCCACTGCCGACAGGAAATGAAACCGTGCTGCTCGTTGAAGACGAAGATGCGGTACGGGCAATCGCTCGGCACATTTTACGGTCGTGCGGCTACTCGCTGTTGGAAGCAAGCAACGGTCAAGAGGCGATCTTCGTTGCAACAAATCACAACGGTCCAATTCATTTAGTCCTGTCAGACGTTGTGATGCCTCATTTGGGAGGTCGTCAACTTGGGGATCAGCTTGAAGCACTTCGTCCCGGCATAAAGATACTTTTCATGTCGGGCTATGCGGATGACGCCATCATTCGGCATGGCGTGACCGAAGAAAACGTGGCATTTCTACAAAAGCCATTCACCCCGTTCACACTTGCCCAGAAAGTACGAGAAGTATTGGATGACACAAGACCGTTGTCACCGAAAAGCAAGCAGGCTGAACGAATTGATGTAGTACAAGAGGCATCGGAGGAATCATTTCCTGCGAGCGATTCACCCGCCTTTTAGTTGTCAATTCGAATGGACCTGTGAAATGACAAGTCGGCGTCGTGTTTGATTCGATTGACATCCAGACATCCGCTTTTAACGGCTAAAACTCATCGAGAACAGTTGAATTTGATTTAGCATGAATTGGATCATAGATGGACTGGATGACTTGGTACAACGGACTCGTTAAGCCTTCTTGGACGCCTGCCCCGGCGACCATTGGACTAATCTGGCAGATTCTTTACCCGATCATCCTCCTGACGTTTGGCTTCGTGTTCGTTCAGATGTTTCGAGGCAAAGTCGGCTGGATGATCGCTTTGCCATTTGCCATCAATCTCGTGGCGAATCTGATATTTACGCTGATCCAATTCGGCATGAGGAACTTGCCTCTTGCAGCAGTGGACATCCTGATCGTTTGGACAACAATCATTTGGCTGGCAGTGGCGATTTGGCCGCATTACCGATGGGTGAGTCTCGCACAGATCCCGTATTTCATCTGGGTCTCGCTGGCGACCGTGCTGCAACTTTCGATCACTTTGAACAATCGCTGAAGAAAACAAGGTCTGACATGATCCACCAAATACTGGCGTTGCCTCTGATGATCTTGATGGGGTCGTTCGTCATGGCAGAAGAAACACCAACCGTCTTGTTCGACTTCACCGGAGCCGAACCATCGAAGCAGTGGCAGAACGTGAATGACAATGTGATGGGCGGCGTTTCAGAAGGCAAGTTCAAGATCACCGACAGTCAGACGTTGGAGTTCTACGGTAAGCTCTCTCTGGAAAACAACGGCGGCTTCGCTTCAGTGCGGACAAAAGCCAAGAAACTTGGTCTGCGAAAAGGCGATACTGTGGTCACTAGAGTCCGTGGTGATGGTCGTGAATACCAGATGAACCTTTACGTCCCGACAATCCAGATCGCCTACAGCTATCGCTCGGTGTTTTCGACCAAGAAGGACGAATGGATCGAGATCAAATTGCCGCTGGAGAAATTTGAAGCCACATCGTTCGGACAAATCGTCAAGAACGCAGCTCAAGTCGATCCCCCGTCTGTGAACGGTATTGGCTTTCTGCTCAATGACAAGAAAGCTGGACCGTTCAAGTTGGAGGTGGAGTGGATCAAGGTGGAACGGTCGGGAAAATGACGTTACTACCTCACTTCTTCGGATGCTTCTGAAAGAACTCCCACATGATGTCGTTGGCGGAAATGTCCTTGACGGATTTGCCAATGAAGCCAACGGGTGGTTTTTGACCGGGCCATGTGTGTCCCCCTTCTTCGATGACAATCAGCACAACTTCGGACCCATCCTTGCCACCGCCATAACTGGTTCGAGTCACTTTCATCGTGTCGCCGTCTTTGGAAATCGTTTCAGTGTTCGGGGTCTCGTTGCATTCATTGAGTTTCACCCAAGTTTGGATCGAGTCCTCAACGTCCATGAACCTCATGAATGACTTTTCGTTTTCTTTTCTCATCTCGAACTGAACGATATTGTCTTTCGTTCCGTGGAAGTGGATGACCGGCACAGGGCGATTCGGTTTGCTTTCTTCAATTGCAATCGTCCCAGCAACGGGAGCGATTGCAGCAATTCGGTCTGACAGTTCCGATGCAAGCCGGTAGGACATCATCCCGCCATTGCTCATACCGCAAGCGTAGACACGTTTTTCATCAATCTTGACCATTTTGCCAAGATCATCGAGCAATTTATCGATGAACGCTACATCGTCAGGCTTACCTTCGGACTTCTTTCGATTGAAGCCACCAGCATTCCAGACCAAGAACGGCCCCGTTCCTGTGCCACTCGGATAGACGACAATAAAACCGGCTTGTTCCGATTTCTTGGTCAGCCCAGAAAACCAGACCATCATCGACCCGTTCATAGCAGCCCCGTGTAAGGCCAGTACCACTGGAGACGGCTTGTTCGGGTCGTAGCTCTCTGGGACGTGAACAAGGTACGTCCGCTTCTGCTCTCCCATCATTAGCGTGCGAGTGTAGTCGCCGGGGCTGAGGGTGGCGGTTTGTGTGACGACGAGGGAGATGAGAAGAAGGCTAATTTTCACAATGAATTTTTCTCTTGGATTGTTCTGGCCCGATAATACCACGCAACCATTGGCAATTGCTTGCAATCGCTCCAATCCAGACTGATTTTCAATTTGTGATTTCGACAAAATCTCAGCCCACTTCACTCGATTGGAGCAAGACTTGCTCTCACTGAATCTCTGACGATTTGCGACAACTCAAATCAGCAGACAAAAGCGGTGTTCATTGATTTGTGTCCGCTGATTTAGCTGGAAACTTCGCCATACCGAAGTGCGAGCCGTTCCCCCAAATGCGGTTTGCTGTTGCTGTAAATCAGGGCAGAAGGAGCGATTGCACGATCAATCACAATCAGGAACGACGAACGACAACTTTGGTAAGGTGATTCTCATGTCCGCATATTTGCAACACGACCTGAAGAAATTGCAGCGGCACATTCTCGACCGTGCCGCATTCGTGGAATCAGCCGCCGAGAAAGCCGTGCAATCTCTGCAAACGCAGAGTGTGGACCTTGCCAAACAGGTTCTTGCTGATGATTCGTCTCTGGATCAGGCTGACAACTATCTCGAAGACGAATGTGTAAGAATCCTTGCCCTTCAACAGCCAGTGGCATCTGATCTTCGACGGATCATCGTCATCATGAAAATCAATACGGATCTGGATCGAATCGCCGAACTCGCTGTGAACATCGCAGAACGAGTATTTAGTTTGGACGGGCTTCCTCCTGTTTCCCCGCCAGCACAATTGCCACAAATGCTCGAACTGACTCTCCAGATGGTACACCAGAGTCTCGAATCATTCGTCTCGCAGGACGCTGCCTTGGCTCGGAATGTAATCAAGTTGGACGATGTTGTGGACAATTTGAATGGTGAGATCATCTCGGTCCTCATCCAAGGAATGCAGGCTGGAGCCGATCATGTGCCAGGTGGATTATCGTTCTTTTCGGCGGTACGCCAATTGGAACGGATCGCTGATCATGCAGCCATGATTGCCGAGGACGTGTTGTACTTGGTTGAGGGGGAGATGATTCACCACAGGCATGTCCGGTCGAGACACCACATCATGTCGACGCAAAACTGAGTCGTCTCGTGGATAAAAAACGTGCCTCATTTCAGTCGAGGAAATGCCGCTAACCCACGTTGCGTAGAATCCCCTTCGAATCGGCTTGCCACGTTTGTCCGCTGTCCACATCCAGTGCCGTCAACCATCCGCCTTTGCAGCACCATGTGTCGATGCAAATCAGATGGCCTAAGTCGAGGATCTCAGGTTGCGGCGTATGTCCCACGACAGCGATTTTTCCTGAGAAATGTCGTTCAGGCACCGAGTCTCTCAACGACAACCATCGAATGGTATGTTCGTCCTGCTGGTCGAGTGGTAACTCCGGGTTGTAATTCGCATGGAGAAATAAATGAGTGTCGGTTTCGTAAAAGGGAACGCACTCTTCGAGGAACTTGAAGTGCTCTGTTGGAATTTGATCCAGCGTTGATTTGTCGCCATACGATGCAACAGCGACATTGCCGCCCATGTTGATCCAGTGTTGAAGGTCTGCTTCACTGTCTCGTGCGTGCAGCATCATCTCGTCATGATTGCCAAGAATCGGCACAAGATGACAACGAATCGATAGGGCAATCAGTTGGTCGAGAACTCCCTTCGAGTCCAGTCCTCGATCAACGTAATCGCCCAAGGTGATGATGGTATCATCTGGTTTCGGGTCGATTGCAGAAATGAGAGCGGACAAAGCGACCGAGCAGCCGTGAATGTCACCAATTGCGATTGTTCTCGGCATCAAAGACTTTCAAATGAGGTTTCGCAATCGATAAAGCACGGAATAGCGTCACGGCCTCGATGAAATATCGCTTGGATTCAACGCCCTTCTCTCCTTTCAGCAACACCGAATCACCAGCCTTCGCAGTCATCCAAGTTCGCTTTGAATTGGTGAGGCGACAACATCCTTCACGATTTTCAAACGGCCAGACGACGACCGACAGGTCTGCTGGCGACTTGAGCTTGATTTGAATTGCGTGAAGTTGGCGTGTTTCAACTGCCATGATTTACATCAATGCACTTCGTTGCTGCGGTGATTTTGTTTTCGGACGGCATCTCCGAACAGAGACCCGCAAGTTGACGGGCAAATGATTCAGGATTCGTCAAAACTTCAACCCAATTCATTCGAACTATCTCCGGGTTCGAATCGGCAAATCGGTTAAGTGCGTCCCACAACTTTCTCTGAGTAGCCTCCTCATGTCCTTTGAAGTTCCCGAATCCTCCATTCGCTGTTCGCCTGCGTAGACTCGCCACGGATTTATCAAACTCTCGCCAAGACCAAATGAATTTCGTGTCAGCCCCCCAAGCTTGGACTAACTCTGGGGCACACATTGAGAGGATTGGATGTTTCGCACCAACGTCCCTCACGCCTCTGCGTTCAGCATGATTTTCCCGAACTTGAATCCAACTATGAAGTTCACTGACCATGACTTGTCGAGGCGTCGTTGTTTCCATTTGAGGTTCGTTCCACCAGACTCGCAATTTTTCTGAAAGGTCTTTTGGCTCATAGAAGTTCGCTTTGTCACCGGGGATGTCCTTTAAGTGAAACGGCCTCCCCATGTCGACACCAAGGCAATCAAGCATTCGAGCAATTCCCGTTGAACCTGAACTGAATAATCCAATTACGGCGAATCTCATTTTGGTTCTCCGAAAAGTTGCGAACTCGCAGCCTGTCTTATCGTGGCTCAAGAAGGCCGTCCATCAATTCTCCGAATTCGGCAACGAACTTCGGAAGATCTTCCAGTGTTTTGAAGTGCCCACGGCGTCCGTAATCGTAATACGGTGTCACACCGACCAAATGAAGATTACGCCCAATCGAAGCCAGACGAGCAGTAATGCCTGACTGTATGGGTTCCAATCCATATTGAGCAAATCGGCAAAGATCGAGTCCATGTCGGTTTGCGGTTTCATAGATTTCTTGCAACCCATTTGAGCGATCAAGGAGTTCGGGTAATCGAGCTACCAAGGACTCAAGTTCTCTGCGAATTTCGTACAAACGGACGTGGACTTCGTTAAGGTTGCTTTTGTTCAAGGGACATCGAATCAGCCAATCGTTCTTGAGAATTGTTGCGACCTCGACCGAGTGTTTGACCAGACGAACATATTCGGGATGACCGCCTCTTGTCATTGGCTCAAAGTGAATTCCCTGTTCAATGGCGTCAGCAATTTCTTCGAGACGAGTGGTGATCTCTAATTCTCTTGCTTCGTCCATACAAACCATCGCACGAAGGTCATGTGCAACCCCTTCGAGTTCCGCTCTCATGACATCGCAACCCGGAGTGATTGGTCGATCATCAACTTCGCTTCCGAAGATGATTGCACGAATGAGACTTCGCAGCATTTCGTTGACGAATGCGTTGATTCTGGGGTCAGCGGCTGAAAGAATTGTCGAAATCGAATGCCTGAGCTTTCCCACCAGTTGAGTAAACTGTTCGTCGTGAATTCGCTGCCATTCATTCTCGTTAGACACTGCTGCCTTCGGTTTCAGATCGTAGGCTTCGATGGAACGACCACGAATATCGAACGGTAAGTCTTCGAACCGACCAGTTGCCAGATTGTGGACAAGCACGACCTTGCCATCACCCAATTTCGATAGTGCGAATCCAAGTTCAATCAGAACGTTCGGATTGGGCGTCGGTCGTTGCTCTGGGATGTGTGGCACCAACGACACATCTGCGACGAACACGTCAGCCTCGGTGATTTTGCTGAAAACGGTATTTGCGATCTCAACGGCTCCGGGTTTGTTTTTCGTATCTCGGTCAATTACGGGATCGAGGTGCAGAGAGTCGTCCTGACGAATTTCTTTGATCGCCTGTTCCAGACATTCTTGAATGAAATGGTGATTGGTTGCATCGTCCGACCATGATTGCCATGAGTAGAAAATGGATTGCTGTGTCATAAGAATCTCTGAGCTTTTTTGTGAAGATTTCCAATCCCGGTGTTCAAGACTACGAAATCTCGGAACCCAGATTCGTTTCAAGCACTTCGACTCATTGAATCGGCGGCATTATTTTGAAGAATTGATCGCATCTCGCAAGGACTGATTCAAGCGTTGAGCAACGGAACACCTCGGTGTGCAAACGTTCGCAACCGAAAGTCACGCAATCAATCGCAGTTTTCTCCCAAAGGCGACGGCATTTCCAAGAATTGACGACGGTGGAGAAAGGGGCAGAACATTTCAACACCCGGAGCCGGTCATTGAGATTTGCGGCAAATCCGACCTTAAATCGGAATGGGTCATGCTCTGGTTCTAACTGAATCAGATAAAACACACCAACTTCTGCTGAAACAAAACCATCGACGTTATTGGACTCTTCTTCATCGATGTTGGCGGAACTGACTGCCGCCAATGCATCCTTCACTCGAACAAAATCAGCGACGGTAAGATATGCTACAACTTGGTTGCCGGAGCTTGAGTCTCGTCTTTTTTGAGAGTGGATTCCAAGTCGCTTCATCACTTTGAATATGGTGGACTTGCGTCGTTCAAGTTGTCTGCCTGCTTCAATCACAGAAATCATCTCGTCGTTCATCAGGATCAAACTCCGCACGATAACTACAACTACTGATGGAGACCTCGACCAGCCACGACGCCAATGGAGCCGCCCCAAGGGCTGTCTACACCGATGCGATTGTGGTGATCAGGTTGTTGATGGTCAACTACTCTTAACGCCGCAACACCTGCACGAGTCCTAATGCCATCAATTCTATGACGGCTTAAATGGGGGAGCCGGTGTGCCATCCAACCTCGAATCAATCGTAATGCCATGAAGGTGAGTGAATCTTAAAAGGCAGTAACGCATGATTCGTTCCAGTCCCAAATAGGTCGGTGCCAGAAGGATGGTCTCTTCCATTTTCTTGGAAGCGTACTGACGAAGACCAATTTGGACTTCATTCAAAACAGACCGAATCGGCATCACGGCATCGCTGAAATCCACCCCGGTATGCACGTATTGACTTCGCAAGTCGTAGGCTGCTCTGATCCTTCGTTCGACGGTTATTTCCTCCATGCCGCCTTTCCAGAACGGATTCTTGCTCGATTTAGTCAGCTTCTCGAATTCAGTCGCCTGAGAACTGGCGTAGAAGTTGTCGTTTAAGAAGTCGCCAATCATCATTGTGAATCGCCGTTTGATCTGGCGGAGATTCCCTTTCAGCCTCCGGTAAGCTTTTTCTCCCCGATCAGGAACACTTCGAAGTTCGTTTAGAGCGTCCAATACGTCGGGATCGTAGAGCTTATCATCAGGGTAATCGGTGTGATTGGACAGGATTTCTCCGCATGTGATCAGATCGAGATATGCCAGCCCCGGTTCGAGATCAAAGATTTGTAGAGAGCGATGGTAGAACTTCGCCGCAGCAAAAAGAACATTGCGATAGGCAGGGGGAACACCATCGTAGAAGAATAGACTTCGTATCTTCTCGAAGTGCATCAAGTTTAGATCAATACCAATGTCTCTGCGAGGTTCATGGTTGTATGGACCGCTGTTACTTAGTTCAACGGTTCGGTACTCGCTCACGTCTGGAGTGTTGAACCAGCCGTGTGATTCAAGGAGTCCGTGGAAATCGAATCGTTTTCCAAAGAAAAAGTCAGGCTCGCACAAAGCCGTTCACCAAAAGGTCGATAATTCGACTTTTGATTGTTTTCAAGAGGAGGAATTCGACAGACGATGACATAGAAGTTGCGAGAATACGGTCCAGCACGCAATGAGAGAGAATCCTTGTCGCTCCGAAAGTTACCAAACGCATGAGTGATGAGCAGATCTTGCGTCTCGAACTCTCCCACAAGACGAGACGGAGTTGAGATTAGGAACTTGAAAATATCCTTGTTCGGGCGGAGGGAAGTTATTTCATCGGATGCGTTATTCATTCATCAACCTTCGTTTCGTCATGGAAAGTGCAGAGATCAGCCAGCTATTCTTGGCACTGCTCCACCATTCGTTTTACCCACAAGACCTTTTGCTTTTGCAAAGAAGGCAACGGGTGAAGAAATTTGTTCGTCGTCCCCTCTTTCAGCAGCCCCTTGATCGTCCGGTTCTTGTTGAGTCTCGATTGGCAACGTTCAATCAATGGGTCCAGTTTGTCACTCACGCCCCATGCGACGATCACAGGAATTGACTTGTCACTCGTCATCTTCAAACCAAGTTCGTTCTTTCTTCGGTTGGAAAAAATGGAATGCGAATCGAACGAGGCTTCTTCCTCCAGTGCTTTGAACTGCTTGAAAAACTCGCCACTTTTCGAACATCGAAGGTCCGATAAATTCAGAACCCTCACGTGCCGCCATTCGCAATGGTGCATCAACCGCATCACTTGATATTGCGTCGTGTCCGGTTTTGTCGAGACCAGCGTGATCGGCAATTCGTGAATCTTATCGGCATCAATTCGATTGTTGACCTCGACCAGCGGTCGAGAAGAGCCGGGGTTCATCATGATGAAAACCGCATCAGGCTTTCGCTTGGAAACTGCTGACACTTCGTCCGGCATATGAGCTTGTTCGGCAATTTCAAGAACACTTCTGCATTCAACGACCCTTCGTCGAGAAACCGCAACCGAGTAAAAATGGCCGAAAACGTCGTACTTACTTTTCAGATCGGCTGCTGGAATAAATCGGGGCATTACTTGTCCTTGAAGTTTCGTGAAATACGATTCTCCCAAGCGTTTGAAGCGAATGGAATGCGGGTTGATCCAAACGCCCTATTCTCACCAAACATCCGAAGTCTGGCTAAAGACAGAAACGCTCCGTGAAAATAGTTGGAAGTTTTTTTGAAATGTCTTTAGTTGGGGCATAACCATTTGATCCGAAATTTCTTGCATCGTTTTTTCCATTCCAAGACAATCGAAAGACGATAACAAAATTGCCCATAAATTAAGAGAACGTAACCATTCCCAGAGTATTGGAGCCTTCAGCCGGGTATTAGGGCCAGCGATTTCATCGAAGCATGGTTCAAAAAGAATTGTTTGAGCCTTTGTGTCGGTCAGAATCGCCAGTGGAGGACTGGACAATTCCTAACATCAAAACAATCAATTCTGAGGGACGCCTCATCGCAATTGGTGACATTCACGGCTGCTCAACGGCACTACGAACGCTTGTTGAAGCCATCAACCCTCGTCCCCATGACACGATTGTCGCCTTGGGAGATTATGTCGATTGGGGACCGGATAGTCGTGGTGTGATCGACCTTTTGATCAGCCTTTCCAAAATTTGCAATCTGATTCCGCTGATGGGCAATCACGAAGAGTTGTTGCTCGAAGCCGTCGAATCAGAATCCAAACTTCGCAGTTGGCTGGACTGTGGAGGCGAAGAAACGCTGGCGTCGTATCCATATTTGGGCGGTTCGGACTTCATTCCGAAGGACCATGTCCAATTCATCCGTAATTGCCGAGATTTCTACGAGACCCCAACCCACATTTTCGTTCATGCCAATTACGACCCTATGTTGCCCTTGGATCGAACGGGACGAACAAGACTTGGTTGGGAATTCATCGACACCAATCAGCTTCAACCGCACTTCTCCGGCAAAACGGTTGTCGTTGGTCACACGCCACAGGTGGGTGGAAATGTTCTTGATTTGGTGTTTCTTGTCTGTATCGACACCGATTGCAGTCGTGGTGGCTGGCTGACTGCGTTGGATGTCGAAACCGGAAGCGTTCTTCAAGCGAATCACGAGGCACAAATCAGAAGATCGGTATTGCCTTATTCATGAATAAACGAAACACGGTTCCCAGAGAGACGCAGGCCCCGCTATGGGGTGAGCTAGGCCGCACAATCGGGCTTGATGCCGGAAAACGACGACTGCGGCCAAACAGCTTTTGAAAACCACAATGCTCTCTGGGAACCTGTTTTTTATTTGAGGAAGAAGCGGATGAAACGATTGATCGTCAATTTGATTGGCACTCTGGCCTATTCAGCGTCCCGGTCTTTTGTCATTGAAGTTCCTGATGATGTGAACATTTCAACCCTTGATCGAGAAGTTCTCGAAACTCTGGCAGATGGAGCGAAGGTCGCATGGGATTTCAACGCCGAAGGATTTGTTCAGACAACCGATCATTTCATTGATGAAGCGTCCGATTCTGACCAAGGCAATCTTGTCGTCATTCAACTGGAGGAGCAGTCCTCCGTATGATTCCTGATTGGGAAACAAATCAGTTGTTTATTTCGGATCGACTGGAGGTCAAGTTCCCGGACTTGGTTTTCTCGCTTCGTTCCGCTTTGACGGGAACGACCATATGCACCATTCCCGACACTTCCGACATTTGGTGTCGGGATTACATGCCGATCCAGCTTGATGAAAACCGATTTAGCCAGTTTGTTTACGCTCCTGATTATCTTCGTGGGTACGAGAAGCTCGTCACTCCGCCTGAAAAGTGCCGTCTCAATTTTATGACCGACTGTCATCAAGAACCAATTGTTCTGGATGGCGGCAACGTCGTGGCATCACGAACCAAGGCCATCCTCAGCGAAAAGGTTTATAAGGAGAATCCAACAATCGAGCGGCCTCAACTTCGTGAACGGTTGGCTCAGATTTTCCAAGCGAAGTGCATTGTCATTCCGAAGCAGGCAGGTGATGAAATTGGGCATTCGGATGGCGTTGCCAGATTTGTCTCTGAGGATCGTGTCCTCATCAATGACTATTCAATCATCGATCCCGCATACGGCTCAAAGGTGCGGCGGGTTCTCGAAAGGAACGGGATTGAAGTTGAAACAATTCCGATGTTCGAAGAGCCGGTCAAGCAAAAGCGTGGGGAACTTCCATCAGCGGTCGGCATCTACATCAACTATCTTCGAGTTGGCGATGTCGTTGTCGTCCCCGGATTTGGTCGAGATGGAGATCAAGATGCGGTCGAGAAGATCCGACAGGCGATACCCGGTGCCACCGTTTTTCAGGTGCCCTGTCGAACCTTGGCCGAAAAAGGTGGAGTGCTGAACTGCGTCTCATGGACAATCAAACGCAAAATGGGAACAATCGGAAAAAGCGAGGCGTAAATGCGTTGTCGGATTCATCGTGGTTGTCACGAGATTGGCGGAAACTGTATCGAGATCGAGTCGCAAGGAAAGCGAATCGTTCTCGACATTGGTTTGCCGTTGAAAAACGAAAGCAATGCCACTCTGCCTGAAATTAGGGGTTTAACTTCACCCGACGATAGCTTGCTTGGCATTTTTATTTCTCACCCTCACCCTGACCACTACGGATTGTTGAAGCGGATCACTGAACCGGTTCCCGTTTATATGGGTGAAGCCGCTCGAAAGATCATCGAAGTCAGTTCGTTCTTCACGCCGCTTCCGACCCTCGGAAATTTCAAACCGCAGCTTTTGCGAGATGGCGAACCAATCGTGAGAGGGCCATTCACGGTGACGCCGATTTCGATTGATCACTCCGCACATGACAGCTATTGCCTACTCGTCGAGGCAGATGGAAAGCGGGTTCTCTATTCGGGCGATCTTCGTGCTCACGGTCGCAAAGCACACCTGTTTCATCGCCTCGTGAATAATCCGCCGCCAAACATTGATGTGCTCATCTGCGAGGGGACTCAGATTGGACGTGTTCCTGAGTTCGCTTATTCTGATGAGAATGCTGTTGCGGCTCGAATGACTGAACACTTCAAGGCGACAAAAGGAATTTGCTTGGTTTGGTGTTCAAGTCAAAACATCGACCGAATGGCCTCAGTGTTTGAGGCAACCAGAGCATCTGAACGACAATTGATTCTCGATGTTTACACTGCCGAGATCATGCGAGCGACCGGAGATACCTCATTGCCGAAGCCCGGAAGGGACGGCGTGACGGTATTCTTGCCACTGAGTCAGAAAGCTCGTATCAAGAATGAGAAGGCATTTCACATCTCAAACCCGTATTACCCACATCGTATTTACCCGGAACATCTTGCCGAAGCAGCCTCACGGTCGGTGATGATTTTCCGCCCAAAGATGTTGAGAGAGTTGCAGCGGGCAGAATGTCTTGAATCAGGGATGCTGGTCACGTCGCTCTGGTCCGGGACGGTGAAAAAGGAGATGGATTGCATTCAAACGATGAAGGCCAGTGGGATGGCCTACGATCACGTCCACACATCGGGACACGCTACAGAGGATGAATTGCAGAAATTCGTCGATGCCTTCCCCAAATCACGAATAGTGCCGATTCACTTGGAAGATCGGGAAGGATTCGGGCGACTGTCGCCGAAGGTGGAATACAGAAACGATCACGAATCGTGGGAGATTTAACATGAGCAAAATCGGTGCAGCAAAAGTGATGACCAAGACGGGGCCAGTATGGTGCCATTACTCGAAAGATGGTGAAACGATAAAGCTCCGAAGATTCTCCGAGGGTGCGATATTCGAGGTCGAGGTTGAGGGAGATGAGATTGAGGCGTTCTTACCGCTGAAAGAGTGCAAACAACTCATTCGAGCCGAGAGTTATTCTGTCAATAAGGTCGAGGTCTGGACAAAGATTTTGCGGAAACTGGAAGCTAAAGTCACCGAATCTCCCAAGGACTCGGCAGGAAGTTCGAAAAAAAGAACGCCGATCACCGTTCCGATCACGTACCTGCGTCAATTCTACGAAACGATGAAGTTGCTGGAGACGGCAACGTGGGTGAATCTTGCCAAATTCTACAGCAACGCCCCTGATTCGCTCGAACGCCTTTGGAAACGATCACGAGATGCGTTCGTCAGTTACCACAACGATGATGATTGGGGTCGTGGCAAAACTCAACCTCCGCCTTTAGCTCCCCATCGTGTAGGTGATATCTCATCAACAAATGAGTTTACCGAATTTCTCAAACAAGTTGACAATAGCTGTAGCACCAAGACGGGATACTCATTCGTTGAACGAGAATTAAATCCCAGACGCACAAGACTTGGGGTGTTTTCCGACAAGCGACCGGCGACCAAGAGTGGTGCTGGCGGAATCGACGTTCTTCTTAAATCTGGAGTAACCGGGTTTCCTGCGGTGGGCGAAGTCAAGGTTGGAGATGACAAGAATGCCTACTTCGCTTTGGTTCAAGCGATGACTTACGCTGTGGAGCTTTCAACACCGAATCAACTTAGCCGGTTGAAGCGGCATTCTGGCGACCATTTCGGCAATCTGAATGTGAATAAGGGAAAGGTTGAGATAGTCCTGCTGATGGTAAATCACACTAAGGACGATTCACGAGAACCGGTGCTGAAAATGATCAAATCTCTCAATGAAAAAAATTACTGTGAAGGACTGGGCAAAGTCTTGCTTATCGAAAATCATGGCGAAAATTGGATTTCGCACTCGTGACTACAGTGGCGTTTATCAAGGAAATAGCTTCTTCCTACGAACGATTATCGCTTTTTACAAGGCGACCTTTACGAGAATGGAGGACAACAATGGATCGATCTAAGGCAGAACGGTCATTGGTGAGTGTTTTGCGTGATGGCGTCCACTGTGGCATGGGTGTATTCAATTCGAATGATCGAGTTGTTACCACAGCACACTGCATGGGGGACACGCTTTTGGCGGTGGGCACAATCGTAAAGATCAGCAGATTAAATGGCCCATCGGTATCTGTAGAAATGGTCGTTGAATGGTATGATGAGGATTTCATGTTTGATATTGTCATTCTTAAACCGTCGCCAAATTCTATCGAAACATTTACCGAGTTCAAAAAGCATCTGCAATTCGCACCTTTGCAATATGAAATGTACAAGCCGAAACAAAAGTTCAAGGTACACGTTTTTCGTCACGACCTTGGGTGGGCTAGTGGTATGTCGCAATTCACAGAGGATGATGACGGCTTGGGAAGTGGGAGCCAAACCCTTTCAGACATGTTGGAGATTGAGAACAATCCTGTGATCGAAGTGCATCAAGGTACTTCGGGAAGCCCTGTGTTTGACGACACAGGAGCGGTAGTGGGCATCATGCACTTTTCAGCTTCCGATCCTATTGCAGTTGGGGCGTTAACTGGTGGCGGTGAAACAATTCCTCCAGTATTCACGCCGTTTGGACCAATCATTGACGTTATTCGAGAATTTATTCCGCCTTCCGCCTGAGCAGTCAAAAACCAGCAGCATTTGTTGTGAGTCCTTTCATTTCAATCACCTCTCCGTTCGTCGTTCCCAGACTCGGCCATACTATACGACAGCCGCCAAAGGCCCTTTCACGTTCCGAAAACGCCATGCGGAGCCGACGACCTTCGACAGCCCTCGATTCGGCTGTTGAACGCCGACGAGGATCTCGCCTTCTTTGACGGCTTCTCGTTCGCACCATTCGGCGTACCGCTGACAAGCTTCTTCGTAAGCCAAAGGTTCTTTGGCCTGTGGCAACTTTTTGTTCTTGATCAAAGTGATTTTCGATTCCTTTCGAGTCGAATTACAAATTTTGTAATGGGCAGGACCACACCAAAGAACGCCTCTGATGCGGCCCAGTCCATTTGAATTATTTCCTAACAATCTTCGTTCGTCAGACCGGCTGTGAACAACTCAAGAGCACGGCCAAGGAGCGTATGGAGTGGTGGCTTACAGTCTCCACTCTTTAGTTTTGCAATCAACTCGTTCTTTAGCTGGTAGTGGTTCGACCAGATCCATGCGTCGTCGGTTTCAGGGAGATTCAATATGTCCGGCCTGACGGTCTGCACGGCGAGTGCCGCCGTGCGACAAACAAGCAGGAATCTCCCGTTGAGATGGATCACCGTGGCCGTGTTGTCGATTTCGCCAGCCGATTCCATGTAGCCCTTCACTCTTCTGATTTCTTCTTCGTTCAATCCTTCTGCTTTCAGAAGCTGTTCGTTTATTGCCATGTTGCCCTCCTTTCTTGGGCCAAAAATGACCGGCATCGGTCACTTCTATTTCTGCGGCACCAAGCCGGGATACGCTCCCGGTGTGGTGTCCACTTCGTGTTCGTTCAGTTCGACTCCCCACGTTCCTTTAGCCAATCATTCTGTAGTCCAATCGGATGACCAAAATACGCACGAAACCGTCCCTTGACCCGGCTCAGGCCTGCCAATGCAAGTGGAAACCCCGTTGGCGAGCGATAGATGAGATAATCCCCCTCAAACGTGCTTTCCACTCCGATGATTCGATCCCATCGTCTCTTGCCTTCAACGAAGGTCTCTTCGTCCATTGGCAATTCACCGGCCCAAGCCGATTTTATCGGATCATGGCCTTTACAATCACACGTCAGTCGTTGATTTCCGCAGACTGAGCATCGCTCGATGTCGCAGTCGTTGTGGTGCTGCATACCGATCTGTGTGCCGCAATCGGGGCAATTATTTGTCGCTGTCATCTGTTCCTCCATGATTATCACTGACGACCATTCCAGCCGCCTCCACAGCTTTCAGCATGATTTCCCGTGGGATCGGCTTTGGAAAACTGAATGTTCCATCGCAGTAGAAGACTTCAATTCCTCTCGCTGGTCGATGCTCGACGTATTCCGGTGGCAGTTCATACAGAATCTTCGTCTTGATCAGTTGTCCGACATCATGTGCCGACAATCCTTGCGGCGGGGATGTCATTCCGGCAATGCAGTGGGCCAGATCATGGAAGCTTTGTAAATCCATGAAGGCGGGCACTTTCGTCTGCCAAGCCATTGTTGCGTTACTTGTATTTGCCATTTGTTCCTCCTTGAAAAGTTTTGGTTCTAAAATTTGTATTGGGGCCACAGAACGACAAACGCTGTCGCTCTCTGCCCATTCATTTCACTAAGCCACGCCAGTCTTGCGTGGCGACTTCGACAAACGAGCTTTCAGATGGTCTTCCAAGAACTTGAACGATTCGTCTTCGTCTAATCCCGCTTCATCAGAAATCAGTTGATTGGTCAGGTCGTAAAAATGCCAAAGGCCATTTGATCTGCGGGCTGTCAATTCCAACTCGCTGGCAATTCTGCGAAACCAGCGTTCATCTCTCGTTGTCATGGTTGTCTCAGCATCGGTTTCGGAATTTGGATCGTATTTTGCAACGAAACGATCACCGTCGAGACTTCTCAATGTCACTCGTAAGTTGTCCTCCCAGCGATACGGTTTCTCTGGGGCGTAAAATGCTTTGGACCATTCTTCCGTGGTTGAATGATCAACCGTGCCGTGTGCCCCGCATCCGACGCATTGCACCATGATCCATACTTCGGCCAACGCCGTACTGAAAACGACCCACTCGTGGACATGTGGCTCTGTGCATGGCAGAGCGTTTTTGTGCTTATTCATTCGATTCCCTTCGATTGCAAATTTTGTATTGCTGAAAATTGGCACCGGAGAACGCCCCCGATGCCGTCTTCAAGGATTGTTCGATGATCGGGAGTGTCGCCTAACGTCAGCCATGCCCCCTGCACCGAGCTTTATGCGTCCTCAATTCCGGGGAATTGCACCTCCGTCAAATGTCTAACTTCCTTGGCCCCACAAGGAGAGTCTTCCGGGGCGTCACTCCTTTGCGAAAACTCAACGTCGTCGTATTCCATTCGTGTGAGACTCATAAACTCGTTGTCAGAATTCCACGCCCACCATTCGATTCCCGCTTCATCTGCCGAATTGGCGAGCCTATTGGCATTGTCCCATGATTCCAGCATTTCTGAGGTAACATCTTCGGGCACCGTAACTTTGTATTCCCGCCTGTATTTAACGGGCTTGATTGCCTCCTCAGTGATCACCATTGTCTTCCCAGACACTGGCTCGGATTGTTCACTTGCTTGTCCGAATTTCAGTTCAGTATTTTCCATTTCCGCTTCCTTGCGAGACTCTGTTCTATGTGGGCGTGCAATCGCCCAAGTGTTTGTCTGTCTGAGTAGTCGTCTCCACAACGTTGGGGAAACGGACATCTGGCTCAGAGGTGCCGACCAACACGCCACGAGGCGGTGATCAGCGGACGCCGTTTGCAGCAAGGGTTTGATTAGCTGCCTAGACGCACCAGTATTTGTAGAAGTAGTCTACTGCTTACTTTAAGTATACCATACCTTTGCGTTATCATCAAGATTACTATTAATCTCACAGGTTTACATGATGTTAATAGTCTGGAAGACGAAACGATATCACTTTGGCTAGTTCCGGGTGTTGTTTAATAATCATCTAAGTCTTCCGGCATTGTTATAAGACGTTTCAATTCTTATAAGTGTTCAAGTGATTTAATTTTCAGGCACAAATTTCGGATTTGAACAGATTTTTACAACTTGATCTGGCAGAAAAATATCGATGTGCACTATAATATCTTGTCAGAACAATTTGATGCAGCCGTTCCTATCGTCTGGGGAACCCAAAAAGTCAGACGGAGCTACCCAGCGTAATCTAGGGCGATAGAGTAGAGGATTAAATAGGTCGGTCTATTTTGAGTTGTGAAGCAGGTGGCGGCGAACGGGCTTCTCAGTTGATTCAGTTCAACCAACGAAACGTTGTGACGGGTGAAAACCAGAACAAACAACGCTAAAAAATCAGTTCTGGTCGTTGTCAGCCCCGTTTGAAGTTTGTCTCTTTTTTTTGAGTGCAAATTTTGGACGGGGTCGGTGTCTTCTAAATTTCCCCAAGTTAATCAGAGTTCTTTAGGTTATTAAGCAGTCTCGAAAAGAACGGGACTCCATCCAAAGTTCATGCCAGACCGAGTCTTCGAGGTCTGGCATGGCGAAGCTCAAAGTAAGTAAGCATCACTCAGGACTTCGATACAGTCCTAGAACCTTTATTTACTTTAACTAACTTTTATTATGGGAAATTTTGGGAGAAATTCCGGTTTTGATCCAGACAAGCCAGCCATCTGCGGGATCTTTGC
>Ga0364859_10254_pt2 | contig 25117 bp, 18 predicted proteins | sample ExccelAu500001D3_FD_206911 | JGI IMG/M metagenome (GOLD analysis project Ga0364859, IMG submission 206911) | Enriched cells from Trout Bog Lake Hypolimnion, Wisconsin, USA - BchlTB.Aug20.5000.01 .D3 | ecosystem: Environmental > Aquatic > Freshwater > Lake > Hypolimnion/Profundal zone | place: USA... | reverse complement strand
ACTGCTTTTTTGGTAATCACCTATTTCCTTTTTCTTATCTTTCGCCGTTATGCGGCAAACGATTTGTAAAACGATTATCATACTTTAAAACAATATGCACGCTGTCAGAGATAATCCTGTTTGGAGATTCGGATCTCTGTTCCTGATTGGAATCTCACTTTCGATCGGCTGGGGAATTCGCGGAAATTTTGGACATCAATATGGCGCAGCATTTGCAGGCTCACTAGCGGCGATAGCTGTGGCTGTCCTGTCGGGTCGTGAAGACTGGCGGCAACGGATTCCCTATTTCGCATTTTTCGGTGCCTTGGGTTGGGGCTTTGGAGCGACCCAATCCTATATGCAGGTCCTTTCATACACCGAAAGTGGTCATGGCGTCTCTCAATGGTATGGTTATTCGGCCCTTTTTGTGATCGGATTTCTGTGGGCTGCGCTGGGTGGTGCCGGTATCGCCTTTGCTGCTGCTGCCGGCAAGTCCCGGATCGTAACTATTTTTAAGCCGCTGTTCTTTGTTTTTGGAGCATGGTTCGTTTTCGATCTGATCGAAGACCCAATTGCCCAATGGTTGAGCGCAGGAGTGACCTTTGACGCAACCTGGGCGCGTCAGCGCGATCCGTTCTACTGGTTTGACGCGGGATATCTTCCCGCTTTAACTGCATTGGCCGGCCTGGGAATATATGATATTTACCAGCGGTGGCGCGACAGGGATAAATTTTACCTTCCGGCGTTGGCCGCTTTGGGTGCCTTTTCAGGATATCTGATTCAGCTTCTGCTCAGCGCCTTGCAGATTGATGGTAAACTCGCTTCTGCCCTGACCTATTTTCAGGGAGACCCTTCCTATATCAACCCGGAGACAGGTAAACAGGCATACGAAACCTCGAATCTGCTCAATAACTGGCCCCAGTTTTTCAACGATTATCCGCAGCATATCGGGTGGATTGTCGGATTGGCACTTGGGATAACGGCCTATTTTGTCCTCTTTGGCAAGTTCAGAAACGGGGCATCTCTCTTTGTTTACATGGGATTGGGATGGTTGTTGGCTTTCTTGGTATTCCCGGTATTGGGCAGTCTCTTTTTTGTGTCGTATGGAGGCCTCCGGATGACGCCACCGCTTGCGGATGACTGGGCCGGTATCGCGGGGGTATTTGCAGGCACCAGTATCTGGATGTGGCGCAATAACCTGCGTCCGGTTGCCATAGCCTCTGTAATCAGCGGAACTATAGGCGGGCTCGGTTTCTCAGGAATGCAGTGGGTCAAACAACTGATGATGTAGTTCGGAAATCCCCGGATTCTGGAAGCCAGGGGCATCTTGCCCGGATCGCCGGAATTCATATCCGTCACCTCCGCCTGGGCAAAATGGCAGGGGCAAAACTGGCATAGTTTCCTGGAGCAAAGTTATGGGTTTGTGAACGGGATCGCCATCGCTGTCGCTATTGGTTTTCTGGTAACCCGGATAAAGATCCATACGGACCAGGAAGAGATGGATTCGGTGAATTCAGGGAAAAGATGGCTGAGGGCTTTCAGCGCACTGGCAATCATGCTTGGACTCACCTATTTCAACGTAGTCAAAAACGTGCAGGTCTGGAGCGAAAATTTAAACCCCAAGGTGTGGCACAACCTGATCACCAGCGCTGACGGAACCACACACGCGGTCCCGGCATTATGGGACCTGCCCTACCTGGGAAGAGTCCCGGGGATTGACTTCCTCCAACTGACTCCGGAAGGGTGGTTCAACCTCACCTGGTTTCTGCTGGTTGCTGCCTGCATCCTGATTGTAATCCGCCACTACCGGTCTCCGTTGGAAATCATTCCACAAAGCCCAATGGCCAAAGGACAATTGATCTTCCTGATCATTCTATGGATTATGACTGTCGCTAATTTTGAACGGGAATTAATCGGATGGCATCCGAACCGGTTATTAACCGAATGGGTGATCTTGGTAAATGTGCTCATCGCAACAGTTTTGATAGTGTTGTTGCCAAAGAACAGCGAGACCTTTGAAATTCAGGAAGAACAAAATTATCCGGCAATTTACCGCAAAGTGTGGTCCAAATCGCTCATGGTTTTAGCGTTTTCTGCTGTTTTATTCATGACCACAAACCGGTTCATTTACAGTTACCCGGAATACAACAAACTTGATCTTAAAACTTACCGGACCCGCTTCGGGCCAAAGGCTACCTGGAAAGTAAACCCTACCTTCAAAAAAGGGGAACATAGTCAATAACCAATGAAAAATATTCACTTTCTAACTTTCGCTGACGAATGAAGCCTGCAACTGGTTGGTTCTCCGGAATGATCCCGGCATTACTGATCTTTGGATCCTGTGGTTCACCCTTTTATTCGAAAGAAGATTTCAGGGAGGTGAAAAAGATCGATGCGCACATTCATTATGAATCTGAAGATGATGCTTTTTCCGTTCAGGCTAAAGCCGACAACTTCTGTCTGATTGATGTGAATCACGACCGGAGAGGCAAAGGAGATGATTCCGCACTGGTCAGGATGGAGAACACTTCGTTAATCCAGAAAAACCATTTCCCCAACCGGTTTAACTATCTGACGGCGTTCACCCTGAATGGCTGGAATTCCCCGGACTGGGCCGCAAAGACGATCAGAAAGCTGGAAGCCTCGTTTCAAAAAGGGGCCATCGGCGTTAAACTTTATAAGATGATCGGGATGTCCTACCAGGATTCAGCCGGTCATTTTATCAGGATTGATGATCCCCGTTTTGATCCGGTCATTGAGTATATTATCAAACAGGACAAAGCGATTTTGGGTCATTTTGGTGAACCAAAAAATTGCTGGCTGCCGTTCAGCCGGATGACCGTTGGTGGCGATAGCAGTTATTATGCCCAAAATCCTGAAGAATACATGTTTCTGCACCCCGAAAAGCCATCTTACCAGGTGCTTATGGATGCCCGTGACCGGTTTGTCGGGAAACATCCCAACATGCGTTTTATCGGGGCGCATCTCGGAAGCCTGGAATGGAGTGTCGATGAATTGGGTAGGGAGCTTGATCAGTTTCCCAATATGGCCGTTGATTTAGCGGCCAGATTAATTCATCTTCAATATCAGTCGGTTGCCAATTACAAAAAGGTGAGGGATTTTATGATTGCATACCAGGACCGGCTTATTTATGGGACAGACGAGGAATTCTTTCAGCAGGATCATCCCCAGGATTTAAAAAAGAACATACACAAAACCTGGTTTGACCAGTGGACCTACCTGGTTACGGATGAAACGATGAAAAGCAGTCAGATCAGGGGGGTGTTTAAAGGCTTGAAACTCCCCAAAACTGTCATTGATAAAATTTACAGAACCAATGCTTTGAAATGGTATAAACCTGATTATAAGGACTAATTAAACTACTCTTTTATGATCATAAAAAGGGTTTTTCTGGCTCTGCCTGTTGAACCGGTTGAGCCGGCTGCAGAAATAATGATCCTTTTTGAAAGTAAACTTTCCCCGGCAGGACCACCTACATTCCCCTTGAAGTTTTTCCGTTAATATCTTAAGTTTGGATCTTCAAACTATATTACAGACATCCGGAAGTGTCCCGCAATATCTCTGAACAAAATGAATAAAACAAGTCACATTATTTTCTTGAAAATCACAGGTTTTCTCCTTTTATCCCTGTTGACTACTTCAATGGTTGAGGCCCAGGATGAGCCGGGCTCACGAAATGCGCCAGACAAACTCGAGCAGGAACATTCGCTTTCCATGGAGTTTGAAACACCGCACACCAAATGGGCTAAACCGTTCGCATTCGGCAAAACCCGTGTCCTCTTCTTTACGGATCAGGAGCAGGGCTCCACGAATGCCCGTGAGATCATTGAGCTCATGCAGCGCTTTGACCTGGATGCAAACAGTGTTTACCTGGTAGTTTCAAATCACCGCCTTTTAGGTGACGGGAATCCCCAGTGGTACAAAGATCCCAAAGCAGGAACCAACCGGGCCCTTAATTTATTGAAAACACCTTACGATACTTACTTTTTCAATAAAGTCAATCTCGGTCATCTGCCCGACACCCTTCAACAGATTATCCGGAAGCGGGTTCTTGAGGGGGCTGGTATCGTCATGATCGGAGAATCCGATAGTCTGCTGATCGCTCAAGGACATACCGTGGAGTCAGCGCGAATCCCCGAAGCAACTGTCAGGTCTTTCGGGAAAGGAAATTCAAACGGGATCTTCTTAAAACAGCGTGAGCGGCTTTCCTACGGCCCTGAATGGGAAACAATGCTTGACTACCAGATGGAGCTCCAGGGGAGGGCGATCCTGGTGGCGGCACATAAAAGTACGCTTCCGGTGGTTATTCGTTTGAAAAGCAATGTCCTGAAAAGGGAAGAACTTCCCGGTTCTCCTTTTGAAATTGAGATGGACAGTCTGGCAGTGGCTGCCGCTGTCAATGTCTATCTCACAGCCAAAGACGGGACAAAAACCCTGCTTCGAACAGTAAAGGGACCAAAAACAACCGAAACAGCAGTTCTCCCTGTTGTTCCGGCGGGGAATTACCATATCGACGTACAGGTTTTGAATAAAGAGGGTGTGCTGGGATGGAGCACGAAAACCCTCTCTGTTTCTGCTGAATCGGCCATTGACTCGATTCAGTTGTCGAAAGATTGGGGAGAAGTTGATGAAGAAATCCAGGGAACGATCTCATGTTCCGGGGAAACTGGTCCAAAGCATAAACTAAGCATCCGGCTGATTGACAGGGAGGGACGTATTCTGAGTAATCAATCTGTACCCCTTTCCGGTCACCAGGGTAAGTTCTCCTTTCATATCGAACCCTGGATGCCCATGCTTCTCAGAGTTGAGGCGCTGTTGTCCGACCCAAAGGGGGAGGTTTCCTTATCCGGAAAATACTGCAGGGTAGTGAAACGACACAGGGGGGAATTTAATTTTGTGGTATGGGGTTCTCCTTCCGGTGATCTTTCGCCATACGGAATCAGGAGCCTTGAACAGAACGGCTCAACGGCCATATTGCAGGGTGGAAACCCGCCACTCGAACTCTCGGCCTGTGAACAGGCTTACCTCCCCTATACCACCCGCATCTGCGCCAACAGCCACTCCATCTCATTAATGCTGGATACCACAGGTGTACTGAAAGGGGGATGCATGCATGACGAAGCAGCAATGGATAAGTATGTCAAAAGTGTAGTGGATTATTATAAAAAATCGCGTGAACACGGAGTGCTGGCCTATTCACTGGGCGATGAAAATGCAGTAAGGGCCTCATGCCTTAGTCCATATTGCCTCAAGGCCTACCAGGAATATCTGAAGGTTCAGTATGGGAATATTGGAAGTCTGAACAGCGAATGGGGGACAAATTATAACGAGTTTGGAGAGGTGAACCTTTCCAATGAAGCAATGCCCGGAGCTGATGCGCCCGAATGGTTCAGGATCTATTATAATCAATGGCTGAAGATTCGCCAGACAGATAATGAGCTGACGAGTCCGAAACAGATCACACTAGGCGATATAAACGATGAACTGGTGGCCCTGAAGAATGGCAACTTTGCCCGATGGTACGACAGGCAGGCTTTTCAATCCTATACCTATGTGGAGCTTTGCAAAAAATTCCTAAGGGCATTCAAAAAAATGGATCCCAAGGCGATCACCGGTTTCGAAGGGACTGACAGTTTTACCCTTCGCAAATGGACTACGCGTACCCGTCAGGGAGGCGATCTCGATGCGTTTGTGCGGGAACTCGAATATTTTGGGCCTTATCAGGGACCTGCCAACGAAGTGGTCAGATCGATTGCCCCAAAGGACTTTCCCTGCGGAAACTGGATTGGCTACTCTCAAATGGCCGATGATCTGCTTTATCGTTACTGGGACCAGATAACCAGCGGCATGAATACGATTCAATGGTGGCGTTGGGATAATGTGGAAGATTATATCGGTTTTCTGTCACCCAACTTTGCTCCCTATCCCGCAACCAAAGAGCTGCTCGAAGATACCAGAATCGTCCGGGACGGGTTAGGTTCACTGCTCATGAAATGCGATATGGAGATCGACAGTATTGCGATGCTCTATTCGATGCCTTCAACACATATTGCTCATTTTGATGGAAATCAGACCTATGGCGATCTTGACCGTGACCACCGGTTGTGGTATGAATCGATTCACGATGCCGGATTGCAGTTCAGCTATGTCACCGACCGGATGCTGAGACTGGGAGAGTTCGACGCATCCAAATACAAAGTACTGATCCTCCCTCTTTCGTTTGCCATTGGAGACAAGGAGGCATGGGTAATCAGGGATTTTGTAAATAAAGGGGGTACTGTGATTGCCGATGTGAGACCCGGAATTTATGACGGTCACTGCAAACCGCTTGAAAAAGGTTCTCTGGATGAGATGTTCGGCATAAAACGCGATGCAAGACAGGATGCAACCGGGGTGGACCGGCTTGAGATAAAGGGTCAGGTGCAGGGTGAAAAAATCAGTTTGAAATGGGGAAACTGGTATGGTGAGGATATTTATCCTAAAATGGTAGTGGATCAATCCGTTCATTTAACTACTGGCCATGAGCTGGGAAAGGCTTTTCCGGTCCACTACTCCGGAGGACTCAACACGCCACTTTGCATCGTGAACCAATATGGAAAGGGGAAGGCTATCCTTTAAAATTTTTCAATTTTCAATGCACAGGCAGGTAACCTGATTAAGCACCTTATTCTGAGTGCAGGTGTCAAACCCCTGACCGTAATCTCCAAACCTGACGGGAGCGCAGTCAAAAATCTGAAGATCACACGCTGGAAGAACGGGAATACCGACATTCTGAGTCTTTTTGGAAAATACGGGGGCAAAGTACGTGTGAGCCTTGACAGAAACTACCATATAACCGAGCTGAAAACCGGGAAATACCTGGGTGATATTGATAAATTCACGACGGATGCAGTTGCAGACAGAGCATTATTTTATTCCTTAATTCCTTCTGGCTTACCCGAACTTTCGATCAAAGTTCCTGGTGTTACCTGGTGTGGAGAGGCGGTTAAACTGATCCTTGAGGTCAGGGGTGCTCAGGGATTGCATGCCCTCCGGCTTAGCTTGAAAAATCCCCGGGGTGAAAAAGCAGACTGGTTTAAACAAACCCTGAACGTTGGAAAAGAAAGTAAAGCGGTTCCTCTTGTGTTTGCTTTAAATGATATGGCAGGTGAATGGCATATAGAGGCCACAGATATCCTTACCGGGAAAAATCGGTCAGTGCCTATTATTCTGAAAAACAAACAGTAAACATCCATTAATTTGTTAGAAGTCTACAGAAAATTTCAGCGCGGTATACTCCTCAACAACTCCTTTTTTCAAGTCAGGACGCGATGTCACAAAGCTTAAACCTTGGTATTGTTGTCTGATTTTTTTCATCCCCTACTGGTTTCTTGTGTATTTTTAAGAGGTATCCTTTTTTGAGGCTGGAGTCCGTTCCCTCCCGATTATTTACAGGATATTTTACAGAATAGGTGAATGATTTAGCTACCTTTGACTCTGGTTACATCATCGCATTTCAAAATTAAAAATTCATCTTAATAAACATTTTATGAGAAGGTTAATCTTTGTTGGTCTTACCGGACTGATGTTTTTGAGTTCGTTTGGAGTTGTGGCACAATCGAATTATCAAATTGCCCGGAAGATCGCCGTTGGGGGAGAGGGAGGCTGGGACTACATAACGGTTGATGGTGCCTCATCACGGATTTATGCGTCTCACGCAACAACGGCTGTTGTGGTCGATATCAAAACAGGTAAAGTGATCGGATCGATTCCTGACACCAAAGGGATTCATGGCATCGCACTGGCCCCGGAAATAAACCGTGGTTATACCAGCAACGGACGTGACTCTTCGGTTACTGCTTTTGACCTAAAGACCTTAAAGCCGATTGCAAAATTTAAGGTTACCGGGGCTAACCCGGATTGTATCCTGTATGATTCGTTCGCTAAGAAAATCTATACGTTCAATGGCCGCAGCTCAAATGCATCGGTTATCGACATCCGTGATAACAAGGTTGTGGCTACCATTCCGCTCAGCGGGAAACCGGAATTTGCAGCTTCTGACGGCAAGGGAAAGATTTATGTGAATATCGAAGACAAAAGCACCATCACTGTGATTGATGCCAAAGAGTACAAGGTAGTTCAAAACTGGTCGATTGCCCCCGGCGAAGAACCGAGCGGACTGGCACTGGACAACATAACTCACCGGTTATTTAGCGTTTGTGGCAATAAACTGATGGTCGTCACAGATGCCGAAACAGGGAAGGTGATCACTACCCTGCCGATTGGCGAGCGTTGTGATGGCGTAACCTTTGATCCGGGGAAGAAAATGGTTTATAGTTCCAACGGAGATGGCACTATCACTGTAGTTCAGGAGGTTGATGCCAATACCTTCCAGGTACTTGAAAATGCCAGGAGCCAGCTGGGCGCCCGTACGATTGCCGTAGATAAAGTGACTCACCATCTTTACCTCCCAACGGCAGAATTTGGGGCTCCTGTTGCAGGGGAACGTCGTCCGCCAATCAAACCAAACTCATTTGTGATTCTTGATGTCGAACCAATCCAATAAGGAATTCGATCAGTCAGATGATCGGATGTAAAAATGCCCCGGTTACATACCATGTAGCCGGGGCATTTTTTATTGGTTAATCAGTACAAATAGGGGATAATCCGATAGTTTACTTTTTTGGTATAGATCTTCCATAAATTGCCGTACCTCGAGGAACAACGACGATCATCATCCATCTGACGCGGGATCAAAAGTAAAATATAATACAACGGGTAAAACCAGGCCCATATTCTTCCCGGATAACCAATACTGAGCGCAACAGCCAACCCCATTAAAATTTCACCCAAGTAATTAATATGTCTGCTGAAGCCCCAAAAGCCATTAACCAGTAACTTCATATTTCCGTCAGCAATGATTTCAGGTTTAATTCCCAGAAATGATCTCTCTGGATGTGTCTTAAAATAATATTTTTGCAGGTTTGCACCCCGGGACAAACCCCATCCCAATATAAAAATAAGGAGAAAACAAAAAAGCAACCAGGTTGGGGTATCTGGATCTTGTAAACTAACGGCTGACCATAAGGCAATTGAATAAAAGTACGGATAAAATGTCAGGCAACCCCATCCGAGTTTTAAACCTACGCGCTCGGCGAAAAAATCATAAGTATACAAGTGTACACTTTCGAAAGTCAGGTAGTCCCAGATAAAAAAAGTTAACATAGCCCCGCAGAGTAAAATGCCCGGAGCTATTTTCCCAAATACCAGATAGTGATGGGCAGTAAAACTCAGCACATTTAATTGAAGCATAATTGCCCCAACAAGATATAGCCATATTTTGACATCAATTTGCCTGTTCCCGGATGGCGGATTTTCCAGTCTTCCCAGAAAAAGATCGGCAATCCATGACTTTCCGGTTGAGGGATAGGGTAAAACGATGACGAACGAAAATATCAATCCCAAGGCGGAGGCGCCTGCCAGACTATACCACCTGATCAGGTAAAGCCAGTCGAAAGATACCCATCCCAGATAACCGAATAAAAACCAAAGCGCGATGGAAATAATTAAAACAAGGATTCCGTTTAACCTGTATTTTAATAATTCACCGGTTTGGGAATCCCTTACGTATCCAACTACCCGACGTGCGGGAAGATAGTAATGTAAGATAGTAATTACACCATATATCACCCATGGGGTAAAGAATCCGAACAGCTTAGTCATTATGACAGATTTTTTGTGTTATGGTCCATTATGGAAATGGCTAATTTCCTGGAAAATAGTCGTCCCATAAAAAAACGGGCCACTTTATTGGTAAATCCGGGAATTGTGGTCGGTCCTTTCCCAAGAGCATTTAAGGTCTTCTCCGCAACTACATTCGCACTTAAAGTACCGGGAGCATCTTTTTTATTCTGTGCGTTTTTATATCCGGGGGTTGATATCGCTCCTGCACATGAGGCGATCACGTCTATGCCATGCTTCCTGAACTCACTCCAGATCCCTTCTGCGAAAACAGTGTTAAATGCTTTTGATGCAGCATAGGTTGCGATTTTAGGACTGCCCTGCGTGCCGGCCAGGGATGACATCAATACAATGCCACCTTTACTTTTTCGGATCATTTGTGTTGAAACCAGTTTGGAAAGCAGTAAAGGTGCCCTGATGTTAAAATCAACAATTCTTGTCAGGCATTCTTCAGAAATATTTTCGAAATAGCCGATAGGTGCATAAGCCGCGTTATACACTAATAAACCGATATTCGTCTCAAGCCGGGATACCAAATTTTTTGTTTGCCCGAAATCAGCCAGATCAACTGAATGGATAATAATTTCAATGGGATAGCTGTTTCTAAGATTGTTTGATAAGACCTCCAGTTTATCCAAACTTCGGGCAATTAAAATTAAATTTAGTCCCCGTTTCGCCAGTTCTTCGGCAAAAGCTGCACCTAATCCTTCAGATGCGCCTGCTACGATAGCCCAGGGTCCATATTTAGATTTGAAATCATGCATTGATCATAAATAAGTTAGCCAAATATAACCTTTTATTTGATGGTAATAATTCCTTTTTTCAATTCGTTTGTAATTTCCGTTAAGAGCAATACTTCAACCGGAAGAATATTTCGTTAAAATAAAAATGGCCGATTATCAATGAATGTCAGGGGAGCTGCTACAGTTATGAGGATACTGCAATATTCATTGTAAAGAATAGGTTTAGAATCCAAATCAAGAACTTCGGTTAAAGAATAATAATAACTTTGAATAAATATCTAAATCGCTGCAGGATTCTCTGAAGCATAACATAATTATTTATGACTCACGAAGATCTTAGAGTGGAAACTCTTGGTATTCCACAGATAAAGTCTCCATTAAATCTCACCGTATTTCCTCAAGGTTCTGCATTTGGATTCGTTGAAAGGCACGACAGGGTTTTATTTGATGCATCTCTTGAGAATTTTAAGAGCTGCAGGAAAACGGGAGAAACGCCATTCTCTTTTGAAAAAGCGGGACCCCATAAACATCTTTATTTTGATCCTTCCACAACTAAAGCTGCAATTGTAACCTGTGGAGGATTATGTCCTGGTTTGAACAACGTAATTCGAAGCCTTGTAAACGAGCTTCATTTTCGGTATCACGTTACCCGGATAATTGGAATTCAATATGGTTTTGAAGGCTTTATCGATAAGTACAATCATCCTGTTATCGATCTTGATCCGGACAGGATTAATAATATTCATCTTTCGGGTGGTACCATCCTGGGTTCTTCGAGAGGCAAACAGGATGTAGTCCAGATTGTTAATAAGCTCATTGAACTGGAGGTCAAAATTTTATTTTGTATTGGTGGCGACGGAACTTTGCATGGTGCTCATGCTATTTATGAAGAAATATCCCGGCGGAACCTGAACATTTCGATTGTCGGAATACCCAAGACAATTGATAATGATATAAATCTGATTGATAAATCATTCGGATTTGAAACCGCATTTACTACTGCACACGATATTATTCGTTCTGCCCATAATGAGGCAGTTGGAGCATACAACGGGATAGCGGTATTAAAACTTATGGGGCGCGATTCGGGATTTATAGCGGCCTACGCCGCCCTTTCAATGCAGCTGGCAAATTTTGTCCTTATTCCGGAAATGACTTTCGATATGGAGGGTCCGAAAGGGTTTTTAAATGTGCTGAAAGACCACTTACAAAGCAGGCATCATGCACTGATCGTGGTTGCAGAAGGAGCAGGACAGCATTTTTTTGAGGGTAGTGTAGTGGAAAGGGATGCCTCCGGAAATATAAAAAATAAAGACATAGGCCTTTATTTAAAAGATAAGATAACTGAGAAATTCAATTCTGAGGATTTCCCTTTCTCCCTGAAATACATCGACCCGAGCTATATCATTCGCAGTGCACCAGCCAATGCCAACGACAGTAAGTTTTGTAGTCTCCTGGCTCAGAATGCTGTTCATGCCGCCATGGCCGGTAAAACTGATTTTGTAATCGGACATTGGAATAATTTTTTCACTTTGTTACCAATACCAGCATCCGTCTCAAAACGAAATAAAATTGATATGGAGGGTGAGTTGTGGTGGAATGTTTTGGAAACTACAGGTCAGCCTGTTACCATGAAAAATTGAGGACTTTCAACACTTATTTTAATTTAAAACAATACGAAATATACGCCTTAATTTGACCATCTGTGATTACCTTTGATATTGAAAATGGGTAAAACGGATGGGACAAATTAATACTATCCGACGAATTCAGGCGCTATCTGGCTAATAACCAATAGATTGAATTTGTGCGAGCAATCCATCGACAACTATGAAATATCGATGTAAATTTTTTTCCTGTTTATTAATCGTATGGGTAATATTGCTTTCCTGTTCACTATTTGCAGAAGGAACCAGGCGGGCTTTAATCATTGGTATTGATATTTACTTACCCGGCAATGTAACCAGAGTTAACTCTGAAAGGACTTCATGGATTAATCTGGATGGCTGTGTAAACGATGCAATGTCAATCAAAACATTGCTGGAGTTAAAATACGGGTTCAATGAAGATCATATCACCTTACTTGCCAACGATAAAGCAACGAGGAAAGCTATTGTCGACGGTATTAAGCAATTGACAGCGATTTCCCAAAAGGGAGATCTGGTGGTTGTTTATTATGCTGGCCATGGTTCGCAAATAAGGAATATTGCAAGCAATGAAGCAGATCAAAAAGATGAAACCATAGTCCCTTCAGATGCTTACCTTGGGTCAGCGGATATCCGGGACAAAGAAATTAATGAACTGTTTTACCGGCTTTCAGAAAAAGGTGTAATCCTTACAGCAATATTCGATAGTTGTCATAGTGGATCGATCAGCAGGGGGCTGGCCGATCATGAACCAAAATCCAGGTATTTGGCGCCAATACCAAATGCCTGGGTGAATGATCCTGCAATGCCGCATGACCTTTTGGCTAACAATGTTTTAATTATTTCGGCAGCTCAGGATGATGAAACCGCAAAAGAACAGGTCGATGAGCAGGGAAATCCTCACGGAGCTTTCACATATGCGTTGATCAGGGCATTAATGACCTTGCCTGCCAATGGCGCTGCGATCAAAATAATTGAGAGTACCCGGGCTGTTATCAAGTATAACGGCAAATTGCAGGAGCCCGTTTTTGAGGGAAATGATTACAGAAAGAATGCTACGCTTACCGGAGAACCCCGTGAATCAGTTCCAAATAGCGTTACCGTTTCTGTTTTGAATGCCGAAGATAAGGACGATATTACACTTCAGAGCGGTTATATTCTGGGAATCAGTTCGGGAAGCAAACTGAAGAAAGTATATAATCAGGATACTTTGCTGATTCAGGTCACCCAGGTAATCGGGCCAAACAGCTCGATTGCGAAAACAATTAAAGGGGATTTTAAGCGGATAAGACCGGGAGATATGTTCCAGGTGACCCAATGGGCACTTGAATCTCAGAATTCCCTCAAAGTTTATATTCCGCCTTCTGAAGCTAATCTTAATGCATTGCGAGGCCTGGCAAAAACAATTTACAGTGTGTTAAAGTCAAATAATAAGATTCAACTCCTCACTGATCCGACCGTTTTAGATAGTATTCTGACCGTTTTTTATAATGGGAGAAGCTGGATGTTGCGCAAAACATCTGGTGAAATTGTCTCTTTAAATGAGTCGTTATCTGGTTCTTCTATTCTTCGGGCACTACCTTCAGGAGGCAATGTTTATCTGTCACTTCCTGCCTTTCAAAGTCTGAGTGTTGCTCTGAATAAGCTGTATGTCGGTAATTCGTCTGTTTCTGTGACCCGGAATTCGGCGGAAGCCGATTACGTGTTAAGCGGCAGGTTCCATAATAATGAGATCGAATATGCTTTCATTTCCGCTAACCAATCAACGGTTAACAGCTTAACTGTTCTGCCGGCAAGGACAAACTTTGTTAAGTTCAGCCAGGAACCAGATCTTCTTCAAAAAGAGGGAGATACGTTAATCGGGTACTCGAATCGTATTGCAAGAATAAAAGGATGGCTTACTCTTGCCTCACCACCTGACGAGGGTACATTCCCCTATTCCCTGGCATTACGTAATGCCGTTACGGGGAAGGTGGTATCCTCCGGCAGTATCAGCGCGGGCGAAATCTATGGACTTATTCTTGTCAAGGACCCCGTTAATGCAAAAAACTGGGACAGATCCAGGCGATTTGTTTATGTTTCATCCATCGACAGCAGGGGTAAAAGTTCCTTGTTGTTTCCTTTGTCAAATGTGGAAAACCACTATCCCATCGGTGATGAACTGCCTGATACCATAAATCTGGGCAGGAGACAACTATTCGAGGTTACGCCACCTTTCGGTTATGATCATTATATACTGCTGTCCCTGGATGAGCAAATCCCAAATGCGGATGTTTTCAATTCCGAGGCTGTGAACACACGTGGTTATACTTCTCCATTGCTGAAATACCTGGTTAACGGTGGGGTAAAAGCACGGGGAAACGAGATTTTTATTTCGCCATCATCCTGGAAAAAGCAGGTCATGACCATACAAAGCAGGAGTAAATAATCCCTATTTTGTTTTTGTATTCCCTTTATTAAAGGTGGCGCCTGCCTGTTTGATAATTTCTGTCGAGTTGTCAAACAACATGGTCTGGACAAAATTAGGTCTGGAAGATTCATTTACTTTTACCTGGATGTTATACATCCCTTGCCCGTAACAAGGTTTGATCTGCCTTTTCGAATCATAATAATATCCGAATGAACGGGGAACGAGGAAAGAACGGCCTCTGACAGTATCCTTTTTTACAGAGGCATAAAACTTGTAATAAGCGGGATCCATTTTGTCCAATGGTATTTTGCGGAGAGTAAGATAAAATTTTCCCACCGGGACATCATTATAAATACCTCCTTCACGGGTCACATAAGATGAGGTGATACCGATCTCGAAATCCATGTTTAAAGTAGGGTACCTGGATGTTTTAAACCACGACAATGGCTGATACAATCTCTTTGCCATTATCTTGGCCTTTGCATAATTTACCTTCAGCTCGTCGAGTTTTAGTTTAAACGTGGAATTGTTGATGATCTCGTAAGCATTATTTTCATCCACCTTGAATTTAGCGTATACGGCAGTATCTGACTTTCCGGTGTTATCTTTAGCAAGCCTTAGAAAAGTAAACCCGGTAAACTGCATTCCGGTGGGATCGAAGGCGCTGCTTTCGGAGATCTGGTCATAAAAATAACACTGACCTACCGAGTTCTGGTAACTCGCTGAATACTTCTTTTTTTCTTTATCCACCATGGAAATAACCCCGTTTACTGCTGCAGAAGCAACCTGCCCTACGATATCCATCATGCCCCTGCTTTTGGAGGCCGATGCCAGTTCAGGTGTATTCTGGGGCTGTAAGGTTGCATACCTAATCAGGTTTGCATCTTCTTTAATCTTAAGTGTAACCGATTCGCCCTCTACTTTAGAGGAATATTTGTTGGCTGTACAACCCGAAAACAGGATTGTAAAACCAACCACCAGGAGGGTTAAATGGAATCCTGCAATGATCAAATAAACATTATTCTTTTTCATACTTCAGATATTTTTCCGAACTCATAAACCCTTAATTAAAAGGTGTCTAATATTAGATCTGTTGTTTAAGGCTATTTTTTAAAGTAAAAATCGCCTGTTAGTTGTGACCATTCCTGCGGACTTTGTCCTCCATTGCTACGTTTTTGAACCTGAACGCGTGTTTTTTTAAATACACTTTCAATCGGCTGAGGAATAGTCATTTGTTTCACTAATTCCTCGGTAAAAAGTCCATTTTCACCGGTTCCGTCTGATGCAGTGGAACCTTCAGCAGTTGCAAATGAAATAATTGTTCCGCTTGTGGGATTAATTATTTTAAAACCACGTTCTCCACCCCGCGCCCAGCTCCTGAAAGGATTACTCCTACAGGCATCTAAAATCACAATATTTACATTATTGGGGAAATTTTCAAATTCCTCAACGACAAAATTTACAGGAATTGCCTCAAATTTACAATCACTCTTCTCTGTCAGTTTTGCATCAGTCGGTATCAGATAGTTTGTGCCTTCAACCTGTAAACCATGACCGGCATAATAAAACAACGCCACATTGCAATCGGGGAGTTTTTTACTAAAATCTCTGACTGCTTCTTCCATTTTTTGTTTGGTTGCGTCAATTCGTGTGATTACTTCAAACCCAAGGGTTTGTAAAGTTACGGACATTAATTTGGCATCATTTGCCGAATTTCTCAAGGTTTGTCCGCCACTATAATTTGAGTTGCCAATTACCAATGCCAATCTTTTCTCATTGGGATTTATAAGAGGTTCGTTGATCACCGCATCATTATTTACTGCTTCTGGTGTTCGGCGAACATCAAAAGAGTAATTTGTCGTATTATTCTTTGTATCAGCGACTTTTATAGTAATCGTATTATCCCCTACAGCAAGTTTGACATTTTGTTGAAAATCTCCGTTTGCATTCAAATTTGCCTCTGTCCCATTTATCGTCACCTCATAAATTCCATTCTTACCTGAAGCCTTACCTTTTACAACAATCAGTTTATTTGTTGCTGTAATTTTACTTCCCCTGCTGACTGAAGGTTCATATATGATTATTTCAGGTGTGGTATTGTCTGTAATCAATTCTTGTGTTTCGAGGTAAGAAACCTTTAGGTACTCAGCTTCAATGGTTAAACCTCCTCTGCAGTAGAATCCGACTTTATCACCGTAAAATGACTCGAAAGGAATTGAAGCAAGGTAATGCTCATTGATGAAATAATAACATTGGTCACCTACCTTCCTTACTGTTAGTTTATTCCAATCAGATTTGCTAATAAAAGGAGTAGATGACCAGTCTTTATAATTTACAAAATTAGTGCCTGGGGCATCTTTCTTTTGTATTTTAAAAAGACCGTAAGCATCGATAAAAAATAAATATCCTTGTGCATTTTCATTCTGAAAACCCCACAATAGCGCAAAGGCCTTAAGCACTGAACCGCTACCGTATTTTATGCGTGTCTCGATTTCCCAATTTTTATTTTGATTGAAACCTGTGACAGGGATGCATTGTATCCCTATCTTATTTTTATCCGGAACTTTTATCTGGAGGTATCCGCTTTTTATTTTGGATTCCGCTGCATCATCCGGTATAATGGCTGGCGCCCATTTACTGTTGTTGGTTTTAAAATCCTCAGAAACAATACTTTTCTTTATATTTTCCGGATAGTCATTATAATTCGATTGGGAGAAAGACACAAAAGATGTAACGAAAAAAAGTATTGCTATCGACAGTCTCTTTTTCATACCGGTCGAATTTTAATTTGAAATGCCGCTCATTATCAGACCACTAATTTATACAAATTTGTTTTCATTTCAATTAATTTTACGGATAAAAAAATAGTTTGTAAATCAGACTTCAGATCAGGTTTTAATTTATGATCGGAAACTGATGATTTTTTTCCCGAATACCAAGATGCCTGCAGGTAGTCATAGGAGAGGAGTAAGAGAACTGTTCCATCCATAATATTACGGCCTAGTTAGCATAGCTTTAACCAAAGTAGCCAGTTGCCAGGTTTTTTTGCAGAGCAGATGACTATGGACATTTCAATCCTGCAAAATGTTGTACCGTTTCTGGGCACATTTCATTTTAAAGTTCACATCGGATTTGTCAAAGAGCTTATTACCGCGCTTGTTGAGGACTCTATGAAGAGGAGGTTCGATGGAACCCACTGTCCCAAACTGATGGAAGGGACTAACAACAAAAAGGAGGTCGAAAATGACTTCCGGTTAAATCGGGCTTCCAGGATAATATTTTAGCCGGGCGAGTATGGCGCATAATATCAATTATATATAGCTGATTATCCCTGAATGGTACGGAATATTTGTCCATTCGCAGGGCATATTGGATATCACAATTATTGATCCGGAACTCTTAAGAATGGAATTTTCACCGATATTCTATATTAACGCTTATTATTCATATAAGTACAGCTGTTACCATTTAATCTACACCTTTAAAGTTTAATCCTACAATAACTTAAGTTTTATATGGAAGAATTATAAATAATTAATATATGATAAATATCATGTATTAATATTCGAAATACAGAAATAATAAAAATCTATTTATTTAAATTTGATAACTCAACTCGAGATTGCAATTGAACTTATGACATTTGTAATGTCAGGTTAATCAATTGTAGAGACCATAAATCACTTTTTTTTAATTGGGCAGAACCCAAAACCAGTTGAGCAGTAAATAATTAACCAATCAAATGACGATAATTTTATTAATTCGAGGAGTTTGGTCCACTGTAGAATGTAATTTAAATCCCTTAAGTCGAAAGGGGATAACATTCTCCTTTCCGTCTTTGACTACCTCTTCAAATCTTTAAACTTATTCCCTTAAAAAATCGCTTGAAAAAATCAAATGTACTATGAAAACAAAAATTCGAAAAATCATTTTAGCGTTTGTCGTTGCACTTGGCCTTATCACCGTTGCTCTATTTTTCTATATTAACTTTAAGGAGAAGTCCTGCTGGAATGAGGCTAAAACATTAAATTCTTCCAAAGGATATGCCAAATATTTAGCCAGCTACCCAAAAGGGAAATATGTTACAGAGGCCAATGACAGTCTTTTTGTAACTCAAAAGAGGGAAAATCCGTTAATTGTAAGAATTTATGAAAGAACTGGAATTTCTTATGATTCAAAAGGTAGGGCAGTTGAACCAGGTAAAGTGGAGGAGGTCAAGGGATATAATGAAATAAAAGTGTATAAGAAAAAGGGTGCTTATGATTACATTCAGAGAATTCAATTTGATGGGATTTCTGACAATTTAAGCATTCTCATAGAAAATGTCAATAACCAATTGATATTCAGTCGAAATAACTTTACATTAAAAAATGATGTTGTTTACTCTTCAAATGGATTTAATCCAACTGGTGAGATAGAACAAGATAGCCATTATCAAAAATGGATGTCTGATAATAGAAATGGGCTATTAAAAATAAAAGTACTGTATCGAAATAGTTTAGTATTTGAAGGAATTCTTGATCAACGAGATCAAATTATACTAAAAAAACCCTTGAATAATAGTGAAGTTAAGAACAAGGTTGCCAGTCCCTCCAAAGTTTTAAATAAGAATCCTACTGTAACCGACCTTGAAGGCAATGTATATAAAACAATTAAGATTGGAACTCAAAGATGGATGGCTGAGAACCTTAAAACAACAAAATATCGTAATGGTGATCCAATCCCAAATGTACCAGAGAACTTAGCGTGGAAATCTTTGACAACAGGGGCATATTGTTGGAACAATAATAATGCGACTTCCAGCAAAGCGACTTATGGCGCCTTATACAATTGGTTTGCGGTTGCTGATAGTCGCAATATAGCTCCAACAGGTTGGCATGTGGCAACCGATGATGATTGGACAACACTCACAACATACTTGCAAGGGGTAAATGTAGCAGGTGGAAAATTAAAAGAAACAGGTTTCATCCATTGGTCTAACCCTAATATTGGTGCATCTAACAGTAGTGGTTTTACAGCACTTCCAGGGGGCTATCGAGGTGGAAGTGGTGCTTTCTATGGTGTTGGCAGCGGGGGTATCTGGTGGTGCAGTAAGGTAAGAGATGCTAACAACGCATGGGGTCGTTATCTCCGTTATGGCGAAGCCAAGATCACCCGTGACTCGGGGGGTAAGAACTACGGCTTTTCTATCCGTTGTGTTAAGGATTAGGTCGGATGCATATTTGGACAACTCATTATTTGGGGAGTAAGAGGCTTTTCCCAATAATAAACAAAATAGTTTTGCAATTTTGTTTCTAGGATGATTCCTTTTTTAGTTCAGATTTAGGTTAAGTGACCCCAGCTACCCCCAAGGTAACTGGGGCTTTTTATTGATATTCTTTTCAAATGAACACTGAATTGCAGTCTGGTCTTTGATGGGTAAATCACATATAATTAACATAATACGATTAAATTCACATCCTCCTGGTCAAATTCAAATGTCCGTATACACCATTCTCATTTGGGTGGAGATCTAAAAACTGGTTTCAACAACCTTCCCCAATTTTTTAACCTGTTTTGGTAGATATCTCAATACCTCCTCTAATCCAATTCACAATAAAAGAAAGTGGGATCTTAAATTAACAAAGAAAAATTTGTATTTCCGGTTCTAAAATGATCCCGAATAAACGTTAATAATTAAAAATTAGCTTTTGACTTAGCTTATGAGCCATTATACTGATTCTGTTTCCCTCGACCTTAATTCGTGAATAGATTTGTCCCGCGCACAATATCCTGATTGATTCTTAAGTTTTATATCAAATTTTTATTTAAAAAGGAAAGGATAATGAAAAGGACAAAATCTGAACACGGGAGTTTCGATATGCACATACAAAGCTATTTAAGTATCACAATTTAAAGAAAAATTATGAAAAGATTATTATTTAGTACGTTAATAATGCTAATGATGGCAGTTTCTTTCGTTCAATGTGCTAAAAATAGGATTAGTTGTGTAAATTCATCTAATACATCTTCATCAACCTATCCCTTTGAGACAACCATCAACGATAAATGGCAGTATAACTCCAGCGCAAAGGTTTATTATATTGTGGGTCTCTATTATTGCTCAAAGCCCACCGCCACGACTTATGAGCAAATGGGAATTTTTGTACCGGCTACTTTTATGAATGCCACAGCCAATTCTGATGGCACGTATACATGCACAATCAACTATACAGCAACAATTAATGGATATACTGCTTCAACGGCTCCAATCGTTGTGCCGGTTAATACACCTGGTTATTCTGCACAATCTGCCCCGACGGGGTATTCAAGTGATGTTGCTGGGTTCACAAAAGAAGGATTCATTTACCTATGGCCGGGATGTCGCGGCAGTACACAAGGTGCACCGCTTGGAGTTACAGACCTCAAGGCTGCCGTTAGATATTTCCGTTATCTGCAGGAGAAACAAAATGCAGTGCCAGGCAATTCGGATCGTATATTTTCATTTGGAATGAGTGGCGGCGGTGCACAGAGTGCAATTTTTGGAGTATCGGGTAACTGTAGCCAATATGCAGATTATCTTACAGCTATCGGTGCAGAAAGCGGATTCAAGGACAATATCTATGGAAGTATGTGTTGGTGTCCGATAACGAATCTCGAAATGGGCGATGAAGCATACGAATGGAATATGGGACTAACCCGCAGTTCGCTAAGCAATGCCGATGCAAGCATCAGCAAGGGACTTGCTGCGCAATTTGCCCGGTACATAAATTCTGTTGGATTAAAGAATCCTTCGACCGGCGCGAAACTCACACTCTCATCAACATCAAACGGCTATTATCAGAGCGGGTCATACTACGAATATGTTATGAGTGTGATAAACGATGCTGTTTCGCGATTTAACAGCCACAATAGTGCCAGTATCACGTCATATTCCACCACGGATACCACGGCACTATACTCATTTGCTTCAAAATACAAGAATGCATCAAAGGGTCTGGGGGCATATGATGATTATGCCGCAAAGGGGAATCCAGAGAATACACTATTCGGAATATCGGGCACAGCAGGACATTTCGACCAGTATCTTGCATCACTCATAAACACATTCGAATCGGGCTACTATCCTTATTTCACCGCTGACCTGGCAAGCACCCATATAGATGCAGTAGGAAAGACGGTGCAACAAAGACTGATGATGTACTCTCCACTTCACTATCTGGTCGATAATGACACTTACTATAGTGGTGGGGGCAGTGGCAGCAGTGATGTAGCTCCCTATTGGCGAATACGTTCCGGCATAGATCAGGGTGATGCTCCGCTCAATACCGAAATAGACCTCTCCCTTGCCCTTCAGAATTTCAGTGGTGTAAAGAATGTCGACTTCGAGACTATCTGGGGCCTTGCACACACGCAGGCGGAAGACAGCGGAGATGCAAACACTAATTTCATTGCATGGGTAGAGAAGTTGAAATAAAAATTACTATTTCAAACGGAGAGCAGAAAGAAGATACTTAGTTGCATCTTTTCAGAAAAAATCGTTTTAGAAAAAGGGAACGTTGCAACCTTTTCTTACACGACTCCCATCCGTGTATTACTAAAGAGTACCAAGCAGTTAGAAGGGACCGTAAACAAAAAAGAGGTCGAAAATGACCTCCAGTCCTGTCTGGCTCCCCTTTCATTCGAAAGTTGCAACAGATTTAACCTTTTCTTGATTATTTAATACTTACATTAAAAGTTATTTATATTGAATTCTAACCTGTATTTTTCCCATTTATGAGGTTCACTATTACTTTTGTCATTGTATCCTTTTCTTCGGGACTACTAACTGCAATCATCAATGTTAGTGCTACAAGAGTACTATCTGGTACACGTTTGTCTCCTGTCTCGGTAAATAGAAGATTATTCTTTTCAAGAAACAGTAAAAAGAAATAGGCGGCAATCCGCTTATTTCCATCAATAAATGAATGATTTTTGGTAACCAGGTAAAGCAGATTGGCTGCTTTTTCCTCTACACTTGGATATAAATCCTTTTCGTCAAATGTTTGGTAAATTGTTAGAAGCGAACTTTGAAATGATTCGTCTTTTTCTTTTCCAAAAAGTGATTTATTTCCGTATATCTCTCTTAGTTTGCCGATATGAATCCTCGCTTCATCATAAGTAATCTTGAAAAGCTCTTTGTCAGAGGTGTTTGAAATTTTTAATTTTTGGTAATCATATTGGTCAAGGATGTCCAATGCATATGCGTAATCCGTTATGATTTTTAGAAGTCCTTCATTTTCATCAGAGGTCAGTTTTTTCTGATTTACTATTTTGGTCAGAATCAGGACTGATTCTTTCAAACTCCTCAACTTATCATTTTGATCGGTTAACCGTTTTTCATTCAGCGCATACCCCTTTATCAGGAAGTCTTTTATTACTTGGTTTGCCCAAATTCTGAATTGAACTCCTCTTTTAGAATTCACCCGATATCCAACAGAAATGATCGCATCAAGATTGTACAATTTTAGATTTCGGGTAACATTTCTGGCTCCTTCTTTTTGAACTACCGAGTATTTCTCGGTAGTTGCTTCTTCGTTTAGTTCTCCTGATTTATAAATGTTCCTAAGATGAAGTCCTATTGTGTCAGAATCTTTTTCGAAGAGATCAGCTAATTGTCTTTGGGACAGCAAAACTGTCTCAGATTGAACAACAACTTGAATTTCTGTCCTGCCATCATCTGCCTGAAATATTTTTATGCCAGATTCCTCCATCAATCATTTTTTGTAAAGATAATGGATTGTAGGTTAGAAATGAAATTACATAATTCCGAATTAAGAACTGCAAATAAAAGGGAGAGTTGCAAACTTTTCTTATTCGACACGTGTCTGTATATTGCTTAAGATTACCAGGCTGTTGGAAGGGACTAAAAACAAAAAGGAGGTCGAAAATGACCTCCAGTTGTGTCTGGCTCCTCAGGTAGGACTTGAACCTGATGAGTGATGCGCTTAATATCAAATATATATGAGTGATTCTTCCGGTATGGTCCCGAATTTGACACCTATATCCATCATCTTACACAAAGAACTTCCACTGGTAAATTTACAAATTTTTGTCATTCATAATTCGTACACCATCAAAAATATAGCTAAAACTTTCTTTTTGCATATGCCAGACTTTTAGGCAATCTACAGCCTTCAGATGCATACAGGAACATAACAAGACAAATAAAAGAGGCTGGGAAAATACTTGACATTCCGATAATTGATCACATCATTCTGACACAGGAGAGCTACTTGAGTATGGCTGATGAGGGTTTTTTATGAGGAAGCTGATAAACCCTCTTAATTAAACTCAGTACAAACTGCGAGATCTTAGTATCAATTGTAACTTTTTGTCAAAACATAATATATATAAAACTAATTTTGGAACATCTTAATCTAAAATTCTAATCATGAAATCGAAAAGTAAAATTTTAATTTTCCAATTTTTAATAGTCTTGTTTCTTTTACCAACAGTAAGCTGTTCGAAGAAGGATGCTACTCCAATTTCAGTAACCGATATTGATGGTAATGTTTATAACACAGTAATAATCGGTTCACAAACATGGATGGTTGAGAACTTGAAGACGACTAAATACAGAAATGGTGACTTAATAGCTAATGTAACAGATGCATCCACATGGAGTGCTTTAAAAACGGGGTGTCAATGTTCCTATAATAACGATGATTCCAATATCTTTAAGTATGGCAAACTGTACAATTGGTATGCTGTGAATGACATCAGAAACATTGCTCCAGTTGGATGGCACATACCTACAGATGAAGAGTGGTCAGAATTGTCAACAAACGTGGCTGCCATCATTGGTGCTTCTAATCAGGTGGCAAAAGCTTTGGCAGCTAAAACTGACTGGACTTTATATAACGGGAATGGTGCAGTTGGAAACGATTTGTCAAAAAATAATAGTTCTGGTTTTCTAGCACTACCAAGTGGCCTCCGCTCTTATCTTGGTGATTACGCCTATATTGGTAGGGAAATTAATTGGTGGAGTACAACCGAGACCCAAACAGATTACGCATTTTCTCGGTATATAACCTTCACCAATGGTGATTTAATTAGAGACTTCGTGTTTAAAGAGTCTGGATATTCAGTCCGATGTATAAAGGATTGAAACAGGAATTATTGTAATAGCTAAGAACCAATATTTAAAATCAAATCTATATAATGGCAACATCAGGAGCCATAACGTTTGGTTATGGCTCCTTGGTTTTTTAACAATTGACAAAGGAATTTCAGATTTGGAAGATCATAAAGGTCAGTTCTTATGGGAAGAAGCAACCTTGAAAGTCCGTTTATCCTGATACTGAGTTTTTTAGCTGTTTTTAATAACAAAAAACAATAAAACAATAAAAACAAGGATCCCCAAAACTAAAATTATTGTTTCATAATTTTTCAGTACCTCATTTGATTCTCTTGTTTCATTTACTCCTGTTTTCACACTATTATCTTTTAAGTAAAAAAACCAGGGTTTAAATCACGTTAAATATAGTCAGTAAATATCTAAAATTGTACAATCTTGATGCGATCATTTCTGTTGGATATCGGGTGAATTCTAAAAGAGGAGTTCAATTCAGAATTTG
>Ga0364859_10379_pt1 | contig 25320 bp, 26 predicted proteins | sample ExccelAu500001D3_FD_206911 | JGI IMG/M metagenome (GOLD analysis project Ga0364859, IMG submission 206911) | Enriched cells from Trout Bog Lake Hypolimnion, Wisconsin, USA - BchlTB.Aug20.5000.01 .D3 | ecosystem: Environmental > Aquatic > Freshwater > Lake > Hypolimnion/Profundal zone | place: USA... | reverse complement strand
GGCCCATACCATAGCGTTCAGCCAGTTCGGCCTCGTTCAACTTCTGGCCTTGCGTCAACTCGCCGGTCACAATGCTGTGAGCCAGGCGACGCGACGCGATATCGGCCAAGGTGCCTTGTTGAGGAGTATTGGGTAACATGTTTCGACTCCGATTGTCGACAATGTTTAGTAATATTAGCACTAATAATTAATAAGTGTGCAATATTTTTATATTATGTCGACAATTTATCTGCCTGATAGGGGGTAATGCAAGGTTAAGATTTTTTTACTAAAACTTGGAACCTTATATTTAAGCAACCTCAACTGTTTGCCTACAGCTCCTGGTTTTGGATTTGATGCGCCTACAGCGGCATCAGGAAAGACCAAGCTTGCCCTTGTCCCTCACTATTGATCCGGCCACTTTTATCCGTGAATCATGCGGCATATTTTACGCGTGAATCTTGGAAGTATTTATTAACACGTTCAGGTGATTTTTCCAGCGTCTTCATGTGTTCTGTTGCTGCGGCTTCCCTGCACCAATTGAGGAATTACACAACGTCAAAAGAATTGACGTTGCAGTAAAACAGATATGGTGCCGCTTGTCCGAATTGAACGGACGACCTACGCGTTACGAGTGCGTTGCTCTACCCCTGAGCTAAAGCGGCATGTATTATTTACTATATATTCATATAGTTATTACATAATTAGTTCTACACACATTCTACACAAATTCCTGCTATAATATTCCACATCAACTAGCACTTGATGAAGGAGCAATGGTTATGGCGCGTCCAGCAGTTAAAACTATACAGATACACGAAGGCAAGATCAACTTGCATAAGCGTAACAAAAGCCCTATTTGGCACTGTGCTTATACTATCAACAAAACCCTAATAAGACAAACAACAGGTACAGATGATTTATCAAAAGCAAAAGAGATTGCTTTTGAAAAGTATATGACTGCGCGGATTCTACACAAAGAAGGGCATCCTTTTGCTCCACGTGCATTTAACGCAATAGCAGAAGCAGTTATCAAAAAAATGGAAGCTGAACAAGAAACGCAACAAACCAACACAGAGGCACCAGTTAATCAAACTTACATCGCTTTCCTAAATAACTACGCAATCCCCTTTTTTAGCTCTACTCCAATCCAGTCCATCAACAAAGAGAAATTAGCTGAGTTTGATATCTATCGCAAAAAGGAAATGGAGAAGCAACCGTCAGCTACAACAGTGAAGATGCACAATACAGCGATGTACAAGGTGTATGACTATGCAGTTGATAAGAAATATATAAGCAGGACAGACGTGCCAGTTATAGAGAACACAGGCACAAAACAAGAGCCGCGCAAGGAATTTACAGAAGAGGAATACAAGAAGATTATTGAGTTTATGAGAACAGACTGGCTTAATGATGATGTAGTAGGTAGCCGAATTCACGAAAGCAAATTACTGCTCAAAGACTATGTAATGTTCATATATAACACTGGTTGCAGACCTGGCACTGAAACTAAAGGATTGAGGTTTAAGCATATAAGAACGTATAAGCAAGATGGGATTGAATACATAGGAATCAGCGTGGATGGGAAGACAGGCAGACGTGAGATAGTGCCAAAGCACGACATTTACCTACCACTGCAAAACCTAGTGAATAGGCGAAACACGTTTAGGCAACTCAAAGGCAAAAATACTGAGCAGATCACACTACAAGAGGTATTGGAGTTAAAGAGTGAGGAATTCGTGTTTGCATCACCTAAAGGTGTTGAATACAACTCATTTGGGGAATTGTTTGCTGAAATGTTGGAAGCCTGCAATATGCGTATTGACCCACGCACTAACGAAAAACGTGTGCTTTATAGCTTGCGACACTCTTACGCTACTAACGCAATTATGGAGGGCAAAGACGTTTATATGTTAGCTAAAAATATGGGAACATCATTGCAGATGATTAAAGACCATTACGACCACGCACTCTCAATTGCTCATAGTCGCGCATTAGCAGGAGAAGAGAAATAACTTGACAAACTATTGTTGCAGGAGAATCATTTGCTTGTTATCAATAAACAAGGAGAAATAACATGGCAACAGGCTCTAAACCATCTTCATCTAAATCACCTTCTGCTAAATCATCCTCCAAGCCGGCGACAACGAAAACACGAAAAGTTCTAACACCAGAGCAAGCTTATGCAGCAGCAGAAAAGAAATTCAAAGCAGCTCAAGCTAAATTAGCAGCATCAAAACTGGATGGCGAAATAGCATCTGCTAAAGTCGCTGGCAACAAAACATTTAAGGACTTGTTTGCAGACTTATCCAAGCAACATAAGGTAGATAACATCGCAATACTAACATCTATCGGTAAAGCTGTTGGCATTAAGCGTTTAGTTATTTCTCAAGCTGATGCAGTGAAACGTGCTGTGAAGAAATAATTATGGCAAAACTTTATACAAAAGGTATCAACTGGGACTTATGGCACATCGGCGAAACACAAAACAATACAACTGACAAACCTTGCGCTGACTGGGTAATAGTTGAAAAAGGTGGGCGTCCTAAAACCGCAGTTGTAAATCGTGGTGGGAAAATAAATATCCCATTTACTGGTTCATCAGCAGAAGCTCTTGCTAAGTTAAAGGAAACTGAAGAATCTAATATAGTGACTCAAACAATGCGAAATGCTGAAAGCAACCGTAGAGTAGATGAATGGCGCAAAGCAAAGGCACAGAAGTAATGATCTATGAAGCTATTGAGAAGTGAAGTAAAATTGATACTGAAATATTGTAGATTCGTATGCAGAAAGGTTAAGTGAAATAATGGCAAAACAGCTAACTGAGACTCAGCGGCTAAGAAAACAAATAAAAGAAGCTAAGAATGAGTTGGATGAAACAACAACGAAACAAAATGACCTACGTCAATTAATTAGCTCGTTAGAAGAACAATTATCACAAAGTAAGTTTAATGATGTTCTTGCCGAACGTTGTTGGGCTAATAACGTTAATTGCGAATACTATAGATAGAGTAATTGCACACAACAAAACAAACCCTAAGTTATGGCATTATCAAAGAAATTTATACGACAACGAATTATTTAGTGATGAAAAAAAGAGGTTGCATAACATAGTTAGTCAAAATCCTAATTATTCCAAATTTATAGATTTATATGACTATAGACCTTGGCAACGACATTCACTCCTTGACACCCTTCTTGCCTTACTTGTATATGATGAGCACGGTAGCTATATTGACGATGAACCAGTTAATTTACAGTTATTCGCAGTTATGGGATCTAAAGAAGCAATGATGCTCACTGTAGGTTGTGCATTACTTAAACAAAACGATCCAGTTGAAGAAAATAATTAAACACACAACAGCACGCCCTACCCTGCCCAAAGCACTTAGTGTTACTTAACTAACACTAGCAAATACCCATTAGACACGTTTTAACCGCCATACAGCACGTTAAAACAAGTTGTCAGCAGTTAAGCTATACGTAAGATGATGAAGCTGTGCCAGATTGATAATCTTCAGACCGCTTCGGTATATTTAAGGAAAATATTTCAAGATAGCAGGGTCATCTTTATCAACTAATGTTATATTAGTCTTATATATAATCGAATGTTTGCCATCTTTGTCTTTAATATATACGTGGTCGTAATCTTTTTCACCAAGCACTATAAATATTTCACCTATATGATCTCGTACATAACTGCCAACATATAAATTAGTCCCATTTATTAAAACAGTTCCATTCATCACATTGGTACAATATATTTCCAAATTAATTAAATTATTGTCCATATACGGACGAAGCAACGCTGCTATATCGTCATGCCTATTTTGTATAGCATATGACAACGGTGTAAAATTTCCATTGTTCATTGCGTTAACGTTAGCCCCATTTACTATTAATAGTTCAACAACTTTTGTATTGCCCTCAGAAGCAGCAAAGTGAAGAGGTGTCTTGCGGTTTATGTCCTTAGCATTGACATTTGCACCTTTTACAATCATCATTTCAGCGATACTTATACTGACGTTTCCCCATACTGCAACGTCTATACCCAGAAGTTGTTCGTTATCCATTATTATTCCATAACTACTACTTAAGTAACAATTTTAAACACCAATTAGACACGCTTTAAGCACCCTACGCCGCATTGAAATAGGACCAAGCAGCTATATAATTTCAAACACTATCTTCCTACTTATTATTAATTAAGGAATTGCTGGGATTGTTCTACATAGGTCGCCCCGCGTAAAGTAATTGCCTCTTTAATCAGTTGATCAAATGGATTCTCAAAAACAAACTTTAGGTCTTGATAGAGTTCGGCAATTTCATCGTCTGAGACATTGGCTGATGCTAATTGGTTAAATAATTTGTGTTTCTTTTCGGGCGGCGGACTGCTACCATTATCAACCGACTTTTCTATATCTATTCCTGCAACATTATTTTTAAATTCATTATTAGGAATTGTATAAATATCGCTTCGTGTTGAATTTACAGTTAAGTCTAAGTTAGTCTGGGCAGCTTTATCAACAACTTCAACTGATTTAATATCATTCTTTCCCATAGCGTTGCGCAGCATTGTGGATACTTCGTCATGTTTATTATTAATTGCATATCCCAATGGTGAATAACCATTGTTATCTAGTGCAGTAACGCTTGTACCAGTGTCTATTAGTAATTCAGCATTAACTTTATTTCCAGTAATGGCAGCATAATGAAGAGGGTACATTGCTGAATATTTGCGAAGAAATGTTGGAATACTTAATATCTCTTCGTTATACTGTTGAGGAATAAACATATCATCGCACTTGTCAATTTCTGGCTGACTAAGGATTTTGACTACATTATCATGTTTATTTTCTAATGCATAATAAATTGCTGTAAGTCCGAATATGTCAATTGCATTGACATCAGCACTATTTGCAATTAGTAGTTCAACAACTTTTGCGTTGCCAGAAGAAGCAGCATAATGTAAAGGTGTCTTCCAATCATTGTCCCTAGCATTAACATTTGCACCTTTGTCAATTAATATTTCAGCGATACTTATATTGACGTTACCCCATACTGCAACGTCTATACCGAGAGGTTGATCGTTATCCATTGTGATTCCTTACAATTTCTTAAGTAACACTAGCAAATACCCATTAATCGTGCTTTATGACCCATACAGTGCGATAAATAAAGTTGTTAGCAGTAAAGCTATATGCAGAATTTCCTTTAAGCTGGGCAAGACAATCAGACCAATTTAGGTGAAACAAATAAATCATGTACAAATATTCAACGCCATTTAGCTATGGATGTCCACTGAAGTTTTGGAGAACATTTTTTATCAAGTTCTGCAAGGGATTTTTTAGCATTCTCATCGCTTTGTGAAGCAGCTTTTTGATACCACTCTGCTGCTTTCGCATAATCTTGCCGAACTCCAAGTCCATTTTCATACAATCTACCTAAGCAAGTTTGAGCTTCTGCTTTCCCTTGATTAGCAGCTTCTTGATACCACTCAGCAGCTTTCGCGTAATCTTGTTGAATTGCAATTCCAAAATCATATAAACAACCTAAATTAAATTGAGCCACTACATTGCCTTGATCAGCACTTAGTTTAAACCACTCAACTGCCTTAACATAATCTTGCTGCAACCCATTGCCACTTCCATACATAAAACCTAAAGTTGATTGAGCATCTGCATTGCCTTGTGCAGCTAAATTTTGTATTTTTTCTACAAGATTAAATAAATTAGCTTGTGCATCTGCATTACCTTGAGCAGCAGATTTTCCATACCAATAGGCTGAACTTGCATAATTCTGCTGCACACCAATTCCTTCTTCATACAAAACTCCTAAATAATTTTGAGCAAATGAATATCCTTGATCACTAGCTTTTTGAAAATAACTTGCTGCTTCTGCGGAATCTTGCTGCACTCCTAGACCTTTTAAGTACAATGTGCCTAAATCAGATTGAGCAGTTGCATCACCTTGTGAAGCTGCTTGTAGATACCACTTTGCTGCTTCTTTGTAATCTTGCTGTACTCCAATTCCATTAAAGAACAAAGTACCTAAATTATATTGAGCAATTGCATAACCTTGTGAAGCAGCTTGAATATAAAATTCTTTTGCTTTCATATAATCTTGCTGCACTCCTCGACCGCTTCCGTACAAAGCCCCTAATTCAGTTTGAGCAGTTGCATCACCATGTGCGGTTGATTGTTGAAAATAATATGCTGCTATTTTGTAATCTTGCTGTACTCCAATTCCATCCCTATATAAATAACCTAAAGTAGTTTGAGCACCTGAATTACCGTTTGAAGCAGCTTGTTCAAGTAACTTTGCTGCTTTTACGCTATCTTTCTCAACCCCAAGTCCTGCTAAATACAATAAACCTAATTGAAATTTGGCAGTTGTATCACCTTGTGAAGCTGCTTGTTCAAGTAACATTGCCGCTTTTATGTGATCTTGTTGTACCCCAAGTCCTTTTATATACAATAAACCTAAATGAGTTTGAGCAACCGAACTTCCTTGAGCAGAAGCCAATTTAAATAACTCTACTGCCTTTGTGTAATCTTGCTGTACTCCAAGTCCTTCCCTATACAATAAACCTAAGTTGGTTTGAGCTAATGCATCGCCTTGAGAAGCTGCCTTTTGATACAACTCTACGGCATTCGGATAATTTTGTGTTACGCCAAATCCATTTTCTAATAGAAAAGCTAAATTGAACTGAGCTCTTGCATTACCTAGTGCAGCAGCTTGTTGAAACAACTTTGCCGCTTCTGCGTAATCTTGTTTGACTCCAAGTCCATTCCCATATAATTGCCCTAAATTCAATTGAGCAACTGTATCGCCTTGTGCAGCAGCTTGATGATACAACTCAACGGCATTCGGATAATTTTGTGTTACGCCAAATCCATTTTCTAATAGAAAAGCTAAATTGGTCTGAGCAGTTGCATCACCTTGTGCAGCAGCTTTTTGATACCACTCTGCTGCTTTTGCGTAATCGTGCTGCACTCCAAGACCTTTATGGTAAAAATGGCCTAAATTAAATTGAGCAATCGCATTGCCTTGCGCAGCAGCTTTTTTATACCACCCAGCTGCTTCTAAGTAATCTTGCTGAACTCCAAGTCCATTCTCATACAAAAGACCTAAATTATTATTTGCGGTTGAATCACTTTGTAAAGCAGCTTTGCGATACCATTCAGCTGCTTTCACGTAACATTGTTTAACTCCAAGTCCTTTCTCATATAAAATTCCCAAATTGGATTGAGCAATTGCATTACCTTGTGCAGCTGATTTCTCAATAAAATCTATTACTTTTTGTAAATTATTTTGAGCAACTTGATAATCTTGAGCAGCAGCTTTTGAATACAAATCAACTGCTATTATGTAATTCCTCTGCACTCCAAGTCCATTTTCGTGCAAATATCCTAAATTATTTTGAGCAAATACTTCACCTTGTGTAGCAGCTTTTTTATACAACTCAGCTGCCCTTGTTAAATCTTGCTGCACTCCAAGTCCATTTTCGTACAAAAGACCTAAATATGTCTCTGCTTTTACATCACCCTGCCCAACAGCCTTTTGATATAACTCAGCTGCTCTTGTATAATCTTGCTGCACTCCAAGGCCAAATTCATACAAAACACCCAATAAAGTTACTGAAATTAATTCACCTTGTGCAATAGCTAATTGAAATAACTCAGCTACTTTTGCGTAATCTCTTTTAACACCAAGTCCATTTAGATATAATAATCCTAATGTAGTTTGACCTATTGCATCTCCTTGTGTAGCAGCTTGTTGAAACAACTCAGCAGCTTTCGCATAATCTTGCTGTACTCCTAATCCATTTAAATATAGAAATGCTAAGTTAGTTTTTGCAAATACATATCCTTGTTCCGCAGCTTTTTGATAAAGGTCAGCTGCTTTTAAATAATCTTTATATACTCCATAACCGTTTTGATACATCACACCTAAATTATTTCGACTCTTACCATCGCCTTGAGCAGCTGCTTTTTGATAAAGTTCTGCTGCTTTTGCATAATCCTTTTGTACATAATCATCATTATCAAACATCATACCTAATTCAGTTTGTGCCGTTGCATCATTATAGGTAATTGCTTTTTGATATAAATCTGCTATAAGGTTAAAAATCACTTCTCGTTGAAATAAATCTTTATGAACATCAAGATCAATAGGTTTGTTAGTTGTCATATTGTTCCCTAATTGTTTCTTATGTAATTCTATCGATAATCATTTGCAAGCGATTTAAGTACCCTAAAGCGCATTCAATTCAATCTAAAGCAGTAAAGCTATATGAAGCAATTTATAAACTGTTTAATGACAAATTATTCCTCAACTGCAAAAGCACCGTCTGCAAGAGGTGGATTCTTGCCGCCATTAGTTATTAAACAGCTTTCACCATTGTCAAATTTGCGAAGAAAGTTTGCTAAATCGTAATGCTTATTTTCAATAGCATAATCTAAAGCAGTACGACCAGTCTTGTCTGTTGCTCTTACGTTAGAACCTGCTGCTATCAGTTGCTTTGCAAGGAACATTTGCCCGATTACTGCAATTATATGAAGAAGTGATTTACCCTCATTGTCGCGTGCATTAACATTAATACCTTCAGTTATAAGTCTTTCAGCAAAGTACCAATCAGAATCACGTATAGCCTCGTAGAATGAAATAATACGTTCACTTTGCATGTCATAATTATTGATTAGCATAATATATTCTACAATAATTTAATTATTTTGATTTTGTGAAGGAGCTACGATTGGTGCAGTAATTTCGCTTGATGCTTTAGTTTTAGTGTAGTTATTCTGTATTATTAGGAAGTTCGATCCAACATTTTGTACAAAACATAGTATTTCGCTCCTGTCTTCAACCAATAATTAATATTTGTTTCAATACAATATAATGATTTTGTAAAACTAAAACATATATTTGAATCTAACATATGTAAGTTAATCCCTTGCATTACAATTGTCAATATAGAAGACGGACTAGATAATTACAGAATTGCCTATATAATCTCTATTAATTTGTTAATATTCATTTAGTTGACGCTTCTGCTTGTGCAAGAAGCTGCCGTAAACGGGCTATATAGTTTTGATCCGTTTGCGTCTTCAACTGGCAGTATTTGCGGAAGGCTAATACTTTCTCCATTTCAGTTGGCGGCTGCGGCCTGTTACTGCTTGCCGCAATCTGCTTAACTAAATTGCCTACCCTATTCTGTTGCTTGACTGCGGTTGGCTGAATTATGGACTGGTTAGGTCTTGCTGGCTGGGCCGGCGCTGCTTGTTGTTGGGGCTGCTTTGGCGCATAGTTCTGCACGCATTCCTGCGCCGTGTCTGCAAGCTTTTGCGTCATCTTCGCCTTCTTCTTCAAGTCTGCTGTAGCTTTCTTTTCTATTCTTCTTCCGATAATTTCGCTAATTCTCATGTTCGCACCTCTCATATAATGTATTTATGTGAGAGGCGATGGGTAGTTGCACTGTGCAGCTACCCATCTTGCAAACAGTAATACTATTTCTTTGCTGCTTTGACTGGCTTACTAACAGCTTCAAACTGTATATCCAGTTCGCCATTCGAAATTGCTTGCTTAAGTGTTTCCAAAGTTGCGACTAAATCTTCAGCTTTAGCTAATTCAATCGCATTCTTGCCTTTAGCAATCTCTACCACTTTCGCACCGTAGCGCACATTTACACAAAGCTTTCCAGTTTCTGTAGTAAAAAACCAAGCTTTAATACGTTTCGGCACATTAACTGTTTTCGTTTCACCTGTTTCTGCATCAACTACCGTTTTAACTTTAGTAGGTGCATACGAATTACCGTTTTGCATCGCAGTTGCAAGCAAGATTTGCTCTTGTATGCGCTTAATTACTTTATTCCTGCGTTGTACAACTGGTGACAATTGCACGGGACGCTTTGCTGCAATCAACTTAAAGTTAGCTAATACACTCATTTCATTCACTCCTTATCGTTATGTACAAGTCATAACAATATGCCCAATTATTCAATTTCACGACCTGAATTTGGTTAAATCAATTCATTATTCAATTAGTCAAAAGGAATGAATGTTAGAGTATTTATATGTATGGTTTTAATTAGCTATATTAGCTCCCCCTTAAATACCCATTAATTTCAGTCAATTATCCGATTTTAGCAGTACCGCTGGAAGCCCCTGTTTATGGGGTATTCAGAGGGGGTCTATTTGGTTTTGTCACTTTTTATTTGGTTACTTGAGATTGAGTATAAATAAAGTTATGGAATTGACATAAAAGGGAGGAAAACTATGAATTTGGCTGAAATACGCGAAAAGCTTGCGAAGGCAGATACACACAAGCAAAGCAATAAAGATTTGTGGAGAAACTGGCTTACTAACGGCTGTGTAGATAATTGGGACTTTGGTCTTACTGTTATGCCGAAAAAGGTTTTATGTATGCACTTGGCAGATGTTAGAAATGTTAAAGACAACAAAGCTTATAGGCATTTAACTAAGTATGAATTAGAGCTAGCACTAGGCCGGTTAGTTAAGTTAATTAACAAAAAGGTATTGAAGCATAGTAATACAACTTATGGCAATAAGCTGGATATTTTGATGGTAGTTGAAGGTGAAAATAGTAATAAAGATTTACACGCACACTTTGCAATAAGAAAACCTGAAAAAATGAGTGTAAAGCAATTCGTAAAATTAGTTAATTATGCATTATATGTAAGCGGTGAATTTGAAATATACAATCAGAATTACAATGCTAATACAGACAAATTAGATGAAAAGTATAGATATAAACTTGATGTAATTGATGAAGACTGGCTGTACTACATTACAAAAGAATTAGATAAAGACGAAGTTAATAACTTGTACTTTATGTAATTAAGCTTTCTTGTCCTGAAGCTTTTATAGTTCGTCGTGACGCTTGCGGTTAATGCAATTAAGCACAACTGAGTGCTTAATTGATTACGCACGTCTAAAGTAAAGTAAATAACACTACAACACTGTATTAAACACTAAATAACTATACACAGCACTTGATAACAGACAAAGTATAGCAAACACGATAATAGAAAACACAGACAGCATTACATTAGAAGCAATACATACAAAAACAAGCATAGAAACTCTACAAAGCGCTAATGCAATCGTGAGCAGAGTAGGAATGCTGAGCAAGAAATAAAACCAACGAAACTACATAGAATCATTGGTTTTGCCGAATTAATCAAGTAACCACTTAATTATTGGAATGAATATGCACATATACAAATATTGCCAGAAACTGGTCGCATTTATGAAACAAAGAAAACATAATACTGCTAACGAAATTCATTTGTTAGGAGAAAATAAAATGAGCCAAGCACGTGTTTTGAACGATAAAGAACTTAATTTGCTGTTGCTGTTTATTAGCACACGCAAATACGGATACCGCGACAGAGCAATGGTATTGATGACATTTTACGCAGGAACAAGAATTGGAGAGACTGCCTATATTACAGTTGGCGATATTTTAGCTAAAGATGGCACTATACGCGATGAAATACGTCTTAGTGCAGATCAAACTAAAGGCAGCGCAGGACGTACTGTTACTATTAGCGATAAGTTACGCAAAGAGTTAATGCTTTACTTGCAGACACGGTTTAATACAAAGCAGTTAAGCACTATAACTAACACAGATGTTATGAATAAGCCGTTATTCTTTACACAAAAGCGCGAGGGGTTCAACAATAACACTGCTGCATATCATATGCATATGCTTTACCGTGCGGCTGGGCTGTCCGATGTCAGCAGTCATTCAGGCAGGCGCACTTTTGCTACAAAAATTTCCGCAAATGGTTGCGCTTTGAAGACTTTGATGCAGCTTTTGGGGCACAAGCAGGCACAAACTACGATGAGATATGTTGATGTTACAGCGGATATGAAACACGCTGCCGTAAATTTGCTTTAGTTTGGTTTGGAGAGGTTTGAGAGGTAAGGATTGAGAGGTTTAAGAGGTAATTGAGAGAGGTTTGAGGGGTTATAAAAGTGCTTAATTCTACACATTATTCTACACAAACGAAATAATATTTTATAACTGATTAATAATATAATGAATATTACATCCGTTTATTCCCTGAGCTAAAGCGGCTTATTGGCATATTCTACTTGATTACACCGTTTTTTTCACCTTCTGTTTGCCACTTTCAGCGGCATTACTATCCTTCTTCTTTGCTCTCACACGCTGTCTAACCTCCTCGTCGCGATTCTTTTAACTTTCCATTTTCTGCGACTGAATTTGTGCAACATTCATTTCAGCAGTAAGGTGCTTGGCATAAAATCTGTCAATCATTTCGGCACTAGTGCGGGCAGTTCTAGCCAATGTGAGTAAATCCAGATTTTGTGCATTCATCAATCTAAACATAATGGCCGTGTGGCGTAATGAATAAAGCGTTCGCGCTTCACCAAATATATCTGTTTTAAGCCCTGTAAGATGCAAAAGATAATCAAACTGTCTGTGTAATATCTGTATCGCATAGCTTCTCTTGATAGGGTGCTCTGGTACAAAAACACAATCATCGGGTTTGCCGTACCCTTCCTCCTGTTGCCTTTCAATAATTGCCTGATATATTTCAACTGCTTTAGGCATTGACACGACGTGGCTTGAATGCCCTTTAGTTGGTGGATGGCTGGCAGCGAATTAATCACATCCATACGCTGAGCGTGTCTTAATATAGTCTTGATATGAGACAGATGGGTTTTAAGTGAACTACTGCTGAGATTACCATTGTCAGTGTTGAGTGTCTGTATGTACTCCACAATCGCTTTGTAATTTATATCAGCAACCTCGTACCGTCGAAAAAACGGCAGTAGGTCATTTCCTAATCTTCCCTCATCTTGTGAAGTCTTTCCTTCTGCTAATTCTCCGCGTTTAACTTTTGCCTTGTTTTCTTCAAATAAACTCCAAACGAAAACTTCAAATCCACTCTTTTTTGTGAGCGGTTGCTTATTAAGTTTCTTCGTCTTTATCTCAACGAAAAACTCCTCAGCAAACTTGATAGCATCTCTGCGGTCTTCTTTTTTGTACTGCGAGGGATGACTTTTCCATCTTCGTAAATCCGCACATAGTAGTACGGCGAAGCTGTCATCTTGTAGATGGTGAGCGACTTGTAGCCCTTAACCTTTTCCAAAGTATTGGGAATTGACTGAGTGGGGTCGTGTTGTTTTGCAGTTGCGGGCTGCGAACATGAAAGTGGGATTTGCATTATCCTCTTGTATAGTTATTTCTACACAAGAGTCGAGACATTTTTATAATTAAATACAGTTAGCTACTAACAATTATATATTTAAACAGCTAATTACGAATCAGTTGCTCTACCGACTGAGCTACATCTGCAAACCGGCGTGAATTATAAGCGCTTCCCAGGGACGGAGCAATTTTACCAAGCGTAATCGTGTCATCCTGGCCGGTAAACGGCTACATCGAGTGGTTGTGGCGCGCTTATTATTTCATTAAGCAGGATTTCCACACTGGCCGTAGCCATGGTTACGCCATATCTGAAATGCCCGCTGTTGAGGTAGAGATTTTCAAGTTGCGGATGCTGCCCGATGGTGGGGATATTGTGCGGCGATGCAGGGCGCAACCCAGCCCAGTGTTGCACCAGCGGCATGTCGCACAACCGGGGTAACACCGCTTCCGCACGCAACCGCAGATTGTCGTGCGCCGCTTGCGTAATATTCTTGTTGAAGCCGACATCTTCAAGCGTACTGCCGACCAGCAGATGTCCGTCGCGGCGCGGGATCAAATACAAATCTCCTTGCAATACGATGTGTCGCAATGGAGGCTCAGTAAATTTGAACAACAACATTTGCCCGCGGATCGGCTTGATCTCTGTTTTCAATGCATACCGGCCCAACACCTGGGTACTCCATGCTCCGGCGGTAACGATAATACTCTCCGCACTCAATTCGCCGGAAGATGTGGTGAGCGTGCGTACCCGGCCATTTCCTGCCTCGATGTTGCGCACTTCGCAATGCTCAATGATGCTTCCCCCGAGCATTTCAACCCGATTGCGCAATGCACGCATCAAGCGGGGATTGCGTACTTGAGCTACTTGCGGCAAAAGCAGGGAATCGCCATGCAGAGGTAAAGTGCAATCTTCCCCTTTAACTTGTTTTAACGAAACATCATGCGCCGCGCACCATTGCTCCGCAGCCATTGCATCGAAAGGCGGCAACACCATCATTCCGCTCGTTTCGTATTCGGGATCTATGCCTGTAGCCGCGTGTATCGCCTGTGCCCATGCCGGAAACAGTGCCGCGCCACGACTGGTCAAACGGGTAACTTCATCGGGATAATCCCACGGACACAGAGGCGACAATATGCCACCACCTGCCCAGGATGATTCATTGCCACTTGATCCACGCTCAAGGACGGTAACCTTGGCACCGCGCTGAATCAGTTCGAGAGCACTACTCAGACCGATCACTCCCGCACCGATGATCAGAAAATCAGAGTTCAATTATATTTACCGATTTTTTCAGGATTAACGTTGATAAGCATCAAAAGTGAATCGCTATTCAACCTCAGATTCGCATCGCATCACTTGAAAAATCACATCTGGTCCGAAACCCCGCGATTGAAGGAAACGCATCTGTTTGGCTTTTTCCTTGGCATCCTGGGGCAACGCACCGAATTTCCTTTGCCAAACTTCGCGTGCAGTAGCCAATTCGCTCTCCTTCAATTCCGGCAACGCTGCACTGATCAATTCTTCGGCGATGCCTTTTTGGCGCAACTCATGGGTTATGCGCTGGGTGCCGAAGCGGCTGCGCCGCTGCTGCATCACGCGCTCGGCAGCGCGTTTGTCCGACAGCCAGTTGCGTTTCGCCAAGTCGTCCAGCAAGACTTCAACATCCTCGCCTTCCTGAACATGCGGCAACAGTTTTGCGTTCAGTTCAGCGCGGCTATGTTCGCGCCGCGCCAGGCATTGCAGGGCGCGCGCACGTAAACTGACCTCAGGCTTTTTCTTCAACCGTGTGCCCGCCCAAAAGCTTTTCGGAGGCTTTTGCGTTCACTTTGTCGGCAGCTTTAGCGGGTGTTTTTGCACCGGTGTCAAGCAATGCCACGCCGACTATTTCGCGCACCTTGTTTTCAATTTCAATGGCAATTTCCGGATTATTCTTCAGATATTCCCGTGCATTGTCCTTGCCTTGACCAATCTTTTCGCCTTTGTAGCTGTACCAGGCACCGGACTTTTCAACCAGCTTGTGCAGCACACCCAACTCGACCACTTCGCCTTCGCGCGAGATACCTTCACCATACAAGATGTCGAAATTGGCTTCCTTGAATGGTGGAGCCACCTTGTTCTTGACCACTTTGACACGGGTTTCATTACCGATAACTTCGTCGCCCTTCTTGATTGAGCCGGTACGGCGAATGTCGAGGCGCACCGAGGCGTAGAATTTGAGTGCATTGCCGCCGGTGGTGGTTTCAGGATTACCGAACATTACGCCGATCTTCATGCGTATCTGGTTGATGAAAATAACCATCGTGTTGGATCGGTTGATATTTCCGGTCAACTTGCGCAATGCTTGCGACATCAGGCGCGCATGCAAGCCCATTTGCGCATCGCCCATTTCGCCTTCAATTTCCGCCTTGGGCGTCAGTGCTGCCACCGAGTCAATCACCACCACATCAACCGAAGCCGAACGCACCAGCATGTCGGTGATTTCCAGCGCCTGTTCGCCGTTATCCGGCTGCGAAATGAGCAGTTCTTCAACCTTCACGCCAAGCTTCTGCGCATATTGCGGGTCGAGCGCATGTTCAGCGTCGATGAATGCCGCCGTGCCGCCCAGTTTCTGCATCTCGGCAATTACTTGCAGGGTAAGCGTAGTCTTGCCGGATGATTCCGGGCCGTAAATTTCGATCACCCGACCTCGCGGCAAACCACCCACGCCAAGCGCAATGTCCAGCCCCAGAGAACCGGTGGAAACCACCTGTATGTCGCGCGCCACATCGTGTTCGCCTAGCCTCATGATGGAGCCTTTGCCAAACTGTTTTTCGATCTGGCTCAATGCCGCCGCAAGCGCCTTGCTTTTGTTGTCATCCATTTTTTCTGCTCTCCTTACATAAGATGCGCAATTATGGCATACCAATATGCCTTTGCATAGAACGATCGTTCTTTCAGACTATTCCCGACCCGGATGATTTTTAAATACGAGTGGTTTTTGCCGAATTCAAAGTTCGGCCTACTTGGAAATATAGAATATTAAACATACTGTTATCCGTGCGTTACCGCACCAATCGGCAAACCGTGCTTTAACCCCGCCGTTAAGCCGATTCGGTTAATTGATTCAGCAAATCCACCACCCCCTGCAACGCGATGCGCACTGACTGTGCACGAATTTCTCCCCGGCTACCGGCAAGATGGTGAAGATGAGCCACGCATGTCCTGTTCTTGACGCCCCAGGCGAACCACACCGTGCCGACCGGTTTTTCCGGGGTACCTCCGGCCGGACCGGCGACGCCGCTCACCGCCAGCGCGACTTGAGCATGGCTGTGATGCAACGCACCCGCCACCATCTCGCGCACCACCGCCTCGCTCACCGCGCCGTATTGCATCAAAGTGTCCAGCAACACGCCCAGCATTTCATGCTTGGCATCGTTGGCATAGGTAATAAAGCCACGCTCGAACCAGGCCGAGCTACCGGCAATTTCAGTTATGGCCTGCGCCACACCGCCGCCGGTGCAGGATTCCGCAGTTGCCAGCATCAGACCGTGCGCCTTGAGCAAACCCCCGACTTGAGCTGCGAGAATGTCCACGGCTAAACATTCAGCCCGCGCGTCAAATCGGCCTGTATATCGCTCACCGCTTCCAGCCCGACCGCTATGCGCAGCAGCCCTTCCGTAATTCCGGCCGACGCGCGTTGTTCCGGTGTGTTGCGGGCGTGTGTGGTGGTGGCCGGATGGGTGAGCGTGGTTTTGGTATCGCCCAGATTGGCAGTAATGGATAGCAGTTGCGTGTTATCGATCACCCGCCAGGCCGCTTCCCTGCCGCCCTTCACTTCAAAGGTCACAATCCCTCCGCCAGTTTTTTGTTGCCTCATAGCCAGCGCATGTTGCGGATGCGACGGCAAACCGGGATAAAACACCCGTGCCACATTGGGCTGCGTTTCCAGCCAGCGCGCCAGTTCCAGTGAATTGGCGCTGTGCGCATCCATGCGAATTTTTAGCGTCTCCAGCCCTTTAAGGAACACCCAGGCATTGAAGGCACTCATGGTCGGCCCGGCCGTGCGCAAAAACTGGTACACACCTTCCAGCGTTTTCTTATTACCCAGCACCGCACCGCCCAGAACCCTGCCCTGCCCGTCCAGATATTTTGTGGCGGAATGGATCACGATGTCCGCACCCAATTCCAACGGGCACTGCAGAATGGGCGTGCAGAAGCAGTTGTCGACTGCCAGCAGCGCGCCGCACTGTTTTGCAATAAGCGCAATAGCGGCGATGTCGGAGATCTCGGTAAGCGGGTTGGACGGTGTTTCCAGAAAAAACAATTTCGTTTCCGGGCGCACGGCTGCGCTCCACTCACCCGCCTCGGTCGCGGAAACGAAGGTGGTTTCAATGCCGAATTTTTTCAGGATGCCACCGAGCAGGTTCACCGTTGCACCAAACAAACTGCGCGAGGCAACAATATGGTCGCCGCTCTTGAGCAAACCCATGCAGCAGGCCAGAATCGCCGACATGCCGGATGCTGTTGCAATGCATTGCTCCGAGCCTTCCATGGCCGCCAGTCGTTCTTCAAACATGGTAACGGTCGGATTGGTAAAGCGCGAGTAAATGTTGCCCGGCTCTACGTCCATGAAGCGCGCGGCGGCCTGTGCGGCGCTGTCGAAAGTGAAGCTGGAAGTGAGAAACAGCGCCTCGCTGTGCTCGTTAAACTGGCTGCGCGCCGTCCCCGCACGCACGGCAAGCGTTTCTGGCCGGTACAAATTTTTTGTCCCAAACTGACGGGATGATTCGGACATGTTTTTTCCTTTAAATAAAAACCCGGGTAGCTATGGCGTTAACTACAATGGCTAAATAATAACATATAAATCAATTGGTTAAATTGATAATATTCAACGTACTTCCAGCACACAATCTACTTTGTGAAAACATCCTAACAGATAAAGAAATATATCCACAAACTCAGGCAACCACATTAACTGCCGTACCGACTGGAATCCGTTCAAACAGTTCAATCATATCTGCATTGCGCATCCGCACACAGCCACGGGAACCGGGCCGGCCAAGCGGGATGCTGTCGGGGGTGCCGTGGATATAGATATAGCGCCGCATGGTATCGCACGAGCCGAGGCGGTTGTAGCCCGGTTCGCAGCCTGACAACCAGAGGATGCGCGTCAGTATCCAGTCGCGTCCGGGATGTTGTGCGCCAAGTTCCGGCGCATAAATTTCACCGGTTGGACGCCGCCGCACGAACACGCTGTCAAGCGGCTGCCCCGCCCCGATTTTTGCTCGAATAATGTGCCTCCCGCGCGGGGTGCAATAACTGCCGCTCTCCTCGCCCGCGCCGTTCGCCCCGGTGGAGACTGGATAGCAGCGCAACAGTTTTCCGCCGTCATCGAACAGTTCAAGAGTTTGCACGGGGATGCGAATGGTAATTTTCATTGTAATTTCTGCCGTGCCCGGCGAGCCGCGAAAAAGTTGCTCAAAACTGCACCGCATTCATCAGACAACACCCCGCCTTCGATGCGCGCATGATGGTTCAATGGTGCAGACGTGAACAGGTTCAACACGCTGCCGGCCGCACCGGTCTTGGGGTCGCGCGCGCCGTACACCACGCGCGCAATACGCGCATGGAACATGGCGCCCACACACATTACACAAGGCTCCAGCGTAACAAAGAGCTCGCAGCCGACCAAACGGTAGTTGCCCAATTGTCGTCCTGCATCGCGCAGGGCAAGCATTTCGGCATGGGCTGAGGGATCGTGGCGCGAGATCGGCGCATTGAAACCGCACCCGACAACTTTGCCATCCTTTACCACCACCGCGCCAACCGGCACTTCACCGGCTTGTTCGGCTTGCCTCGCCAGTTCGAGCGCAAGGCGCATATAATCTTCATCAGTCATTTACATCCCGGGCAGGTTTCCGTGAAATATCCATTACCGGCAACCGTAGCACAACTGTACCAGTTTGACGAGATACTGATCGACTGTGGTTAAAGGGTACTCTATAGGAAACCTCTAAAAATTCAATTATCTAAGCCAGACAAGGCGCGAACAAAAAATTGCGACGCAGCATATGTCTGATATGTAAGGAGTAATTTTTTGTGAGCACCGCAGTATCGCGACGAAAATTTAATTTTTAGGGGTTTCCTAAAGAAAAACTTCACTTGCAGAGAGGAATAACATGGATACTCTTAACAGCCAAGCAGCATCGGGAAAGAAACTCACTCCCAGCGCAATCGCAAACTATCTTGACCAATATGTTGTCGGCCAGGACAAGGCGAAGCAAATCCTTTCCGTAGCGGTGTATACGCATTACCGCAAGCTCGGTTTGCCAAGACTGAATGCCGTCGAAATCGCCAAGAGCAATATCCTGCTGATCGGTCCGACCGGTACGGGTAAGACGCTGCTTTGCGAAACTCTGTCAAGAATCCTGTGCGTGCCTTTCGTCACCGCAAACGCTACATCGCTGGCCCAGTCGAAATATGTCAACGAGGAAATCGAGGCGTTGCTGCAACGTCTGTTGAACAAGGCTGAAGGGGATGTTGCCAGCGCCCAGCGCGGCATTGTCTTTATCGACGAGGTAGACAAGCTGAAATCAGCAGAAGGTGGACAGCAGAGTACATCGGGAGAACGGGTACAGCACGCACTGCTGAAAATAATGGAAGGCGCACCGGTGAGGCTGGACAGTACGCAAACCATCGACACCACCAATATTCTTTTCATTTGCGCGGGGGCATTCGTCGGCATCGAGTCTATCACTGCCTCAAACCACGCTTTCGGATTCATTTCCGTATCCGATGGCGATAACCAGAAAATTCTCGACCGCCTGAATTCGCGCGTGAAACCCACCGATCTATTTTCCTTCGGGCTGATCCCGGAATTTGCAGGGCGCTTGCCCATCATTGCCAACCTTCAGCACTTGTCCAAGGAGTTGCTGGTAAAAATAATGGTTGAGCCCCGCAATTCTATCTACAACCAGTTCCGCGAAATGCTCGGAGAGGAAGGGGTTGAACTGGAGATTGAGCACGCTGCTTTCCGGCAAATTGCCGAGATGGCTTTCGAGTACAAGGTAGGTGCCCGCAGCTTGAGGGGAATTTTTGAGGAAATGCTTACGCCGGTACTCTACCAGATTCCCGACCGGCCGGAGATACGCAAAGTCGTTATCAAGTCGTTGTTCGAAGAGCCATGCTTGCTTACCGCCCCGTAATTTCACCGCAGGGCGCAAGTAGCCGTCGGGTGTGGCAGTTGCCGGATAACAGCCACCAAACTGTGCGCCATTGTTTCACCCGATTGCACCGGTCGAATTAAAGAAGCGCTTGCCTTGCCCGGCAATTTTGTCAACAATGGCGATACTGAGAGGAGTTTTAGATGCCCGACCAAGCCGTTCCAGATTTTACCCTGCCCGCCACCGGCGGAGTGTCATTTACTCTTTCATCCCTGCGCGGCAAGTCACTGGTGATTTATTTTTACCCCAAGGATAATACCCCGGGATGCACTACCGAAAGCCAGCAGTTCCGCGACCTTTATGCGGATTTTCAAAAAGCAGGTTGCGAAGTGGTGGGAATATCACGCGACAGCGTCAAGTCGCATGAAAACTTTAAAGCCAGATTCTCGTTGCCGTTCGCCTTGTTGTCGGATGTTGAAGAAGTCGTGTGCGAACAATTTGGCGTCTTAAAACTGAAGAATATGTATGGTAAAAAGGTTCGCGGCATCGAGCGCAGCACTTTTGTACTGAACAACAAGGGCGTGCCGTGCCATGAATGGCGGGGGATCAAGGCAGACGGCCATGCCCAGGAAGTTTTGGATTTCATCAAAGCTATTTGACGAAACAGAGTTCGGGTTCCACAGCCCCTGCACAAGGTCGCCAATGCCCCATAAACGAATCGATGAATTCTCTGCCTGGTTGTTCTTCATGCATAAATACCTCCACACAACAGGAGCAGCAAACATGAAACTATCAGAAATAGCCAACGCCGTGCAGCAACATCGCCTCAATATTCTCAGGAACAATGCCGACCGTGCCAAGCGAGCTTTGAAAGATGAACAGGCCAGAGCCAAGATAAAGAAGGCGCAGGATGATTTGCGGAAATCACGCGCGGGTGGCGTTGGTAGTTATTCGATGGGTGGGTAGGGTGTCACAGTTAAGGATTTCACTGGCTGCAATCCTAAGGCGGTCATAAAAATGGTGTGCACGATCGCTCTATCACTGTGACCGGATGACTTTATTAAACAGCGGATAAAATTTACGGTCTTCCTTAAGCATATGTTTTGAGACCACATCATTAACCAGAAAATCCACTAACTCGCCTATCGTGACACCACCTGCCGCAGTATTATTCCGAAGTTGAATAGCGTGCGCAACCAATTTCTTGTGGGCATTTACATGATTTCCGAGATCGATGAAATGATGTTGGGAAAGTATAGCTTCCTCATCGTCAAAGTGTTTTACCACATGTGAAATCAGTTTATCCATGGCTATATCAAAATTTTTCGGATTCTCTTCACGACTCAATGCAGACTCAATCAGACTATTAGCAAGGTCAAAAAGTTTACGATGATCCTGATCAATAGAAAATTCCCCACAATCATAAGAATCATGCCATTTCAGATGCAACATCGAGGCATCGTGATTGGGTGAAGCAAGGTCGTCGTTGCTTTGTGGATTACAGAATCGAAATAAATTTCGTCCACTTTCCTTGGCCTTGTACATGGCTGAATCAGCCATTTTCAGTATGCCCTCTTCATCATTCGCATCTCCTGGAAAAATGGCAATACCGATACTCGTGCTGGAATTAACCATATTACCGTCAAGATCAAATGGGGTTACAAAGGCAGCGATGATTTTTTCGGCAACATTTGCCGCGTCCTCCCTCTTCGCTATGTCTGGCAACAGCACAGTAAATTCGTCCCCTCCAAGGCGAGCCACAGTGTCCGAATCGCGCACGCTCTCTCTAAGCCTTGATGCAACTTGTTGCAACAATAAATCTCCTGCATGATGTCCAAGCGTGTCGTTCACTGACTTGAAACGATCCAGATCAAGGAACATCAATGCTACGGTACGGTTATCCCGCTTTGCAAGCTGCAACACTTGGCGTAGGAGGCTATGAAATAATGCCCGGTTAGGCAAATTGGTGAGCAAATCATAATGCGCCATGTGTTCAATTCGCGCCTCAGCTTCCTTCTCCGAGGAGATATCCTCCATAATCGCAATGAAGTAAGATATCTTTCCACTTTCATGTATGGGCGTAATAGTTTGACGGACAAAAAATGTTGTTCCAGCCTTGCGTCGGCTTTCCATTTCACCGTGCCATACCTCGCCATTTAAAATGGTCTACCAGAGATTCCCATAGAAGGCTGCATCCTGCTTACCTGAATTAAGGATACGGGGTGTTGATCCAAGCACTTCCGCCTCGCTATATCCAGTTAATGCAGTAAAAGCTTTGTTCACCCATTGAATGTTTCCTGATTGATCAGTAATGAAAACTCCATGGCCAGTAGTCGACAATGCAGAACTCAGCAACATGAGTTGCTGTTGGTCGGTAGCAGTTTCCACGGCAAGACAAATACGATTGGTAATATTTGACAGACGTTGTACTACTTCAGCGTCATCAAATCCGTGTTCATGCCGTGAATAGAGTGTAAATGCTCCATAAACCTCTCCCTTGAGGATAATTGGGAGAGTCAAACTCGCTGCAAGATTATTCCGTTGAGCTGCTTCGGACCAAGGCTGAAAATCTGAGTAAGAAAGTTTGAATGCGCCCAGCATTCTTCCGTTTCTGATGGTTGTGCCGGTTCCTCCCCTACCCAACAGAGTATCATCCCAACGTACACCAATCCGCTGAAGATCACCACGGTACTTCTTTGCCGGGCCGGCTCCGGCACGAATCGAAACGACACCGTCTGCTTCCTTGCGACCAACCCATGCGAATTGCAAATCGAATATTCTTGTTACACCCTCGCATATGTATTCAAAAATTTGTTCGAGGCGTTGCCCCTTTAGTATTTGCTGATCTATACCGTGAAAGAATTGCTCAATTTCCTGATACTTGCTCCGTTCTGCTTCGACCCGCTTAATTTCGCTGATATCAAGAAATGTCCACAAAGACTCACCGCTTCTTGTATCCAACATGGCACCACTGATATCTACCCAAATGTGCCTGCCGTCCTTGCGAACGTGTTCAAGCTGAGAGCGATGAATCTTGCCTGCAGAGATATCAGGATAGGCGGCAACGCCAAAAGTTATATAGGTTTCTTCATTAAGGAAATTTTGACGCGTTGGCTTTCCAACAAGTTCACCGGAAGAATAACCCAACATTTTTTCAAACGCTGGATTGGCCCATGTGATGATGCGGTTTTTGACCTTCACTATTCCAACCAGTTCGTTGTCTAGCATAGTCTTCTGCTCTGAGAGGAGCCGATCAAGATGTTGTTGATCCAGTTTCCCCTGAGTGATGTCCTGAATCTGCGAAACGAAGTGGATGGGAATTCCGTCTTTGGTGCGAACGAGGGAAACGCTCAGAAGTACCCATACTAGCCTTCCAGTCTTGTGGAAGTAACGCTTTTCCATCTGATAGATTTCAATCTTCCCCTGAAGCAAATCCTGCACATTCTGTAAATCGGTGGATAGGTCATCCGGGTGGGTAACCGTCTGGAAATCAATGGACAGCATATCCGCCTCAGCGTATCCAAGCATGACGCATAAGGCTGGGTTAACTTTAATAAACCGTCCTTCTGTTGATACCAGAGCCATTCCGTGGGCAGCGTTTTGAAAAGCACCACGAAACCGTAATTCGCTTTCCTCTAATGCCTCTTCAGTGAGCTTCCGGGTGGTAACATCTTCAACCGTAACTGCAAATTTTCCGGGTTCAGGACGATATGCTACGACTTTGTACCATCGTCCAATCGCTTTAGAGTAATTATCAAAAGTGCGAGACTGGCCGCTTGTCACCACTTCACCAAAATTTTTTATCCAATAGTTTTCTGTTTCAGGCATGACTTCCAACACCGTTCGCCCCAATAGTTTATCTTTGCTGAAGCCCGTCATCCTTTCAAATGCGGGATTAACCTCGATATACCGGTAATCAGTTGGAATGCCTTGCTTATCAAAAATCATTTCGTGCAAGGCAAACCCGTTGCTCATATGTTCAAAAAGATTCTGATATTTTCCCCGGCTGATTTGTAACTCATGGTTTTTTTGTGAAATGCGGGCCATTGCCAAAATTCTCGCATTCAGCACATGCTCATCTACCACTTTTGAAAGAAAATCGTCCGCACCCGCTTTGATAGATGCTTCTAAATTAGCTGGAGTATCGGATGAGGTGAGAATCAGAATCGGGATCCACACCAAGTCATTGCTGGTTTCATAAGCGCGAATTTGGATAGTCGCCTCAAACCCATCCATAACCGGCATATTAAGATCCATCAAAACGAGGTCGGGCGAAGCTTGCTTGAAAAGGCTTACTCCGATCTGACCATTCTCGGCCAGTAAAACTTCATGGCCAAGTATTTTTAGCTTGGCTGAAAGTAAAGCTGCAAATGCTCGTGTATCTTCAACCAGTAAAATTTTCATGCAGATTTTCTCTATCTAGCAGGGGTATGCCCGCTTTGATGATATTGCTGAAAATGTCGAACGCTTCAAACGGGGTCAAGCGGCTAAGCCGGTCCGGATTTTCAACCAACAAAAATGCTCCGACAGGAATCTTCCCTTCTTTTGCCTCTTCAAGGAAAACACTAAGCGCTCCCTTGGATGCGTTAAGGCCACGATATGCTGATACCCCCAAGTCTTTAATTGTAAAATCTTCTCTTAGGTCAAGCCCATGGTCGTCAGCGTATTTTTGAGATTTATCAAGCTGCCGCCGAAGGCTGTCGCCCTTAAGCTGTGCAGGAGTAGAAAAACGTATGTATGAGTACGCAATTGGTTTGGGTTTTACAGTCATAAATTCTTAATAATTTTTGCTTATGATTGACTATAATGAATGCGGCCCCATTGAGTATCTCAACAAGCAAGCCGTTTATTTTTGGGGTAATGCCATCATAATTGCTTTTCCTGAAATATTATTTCAAGACTGCCCCACTGAATCTCAGCTGTTCTGCGTCCCCGTCGACTCGATTAAATCCTTGGCCGCGACGATCTTCTTTCCCGTGATAACATCAAATAACA
>Ga0364859_10376_pt1 | contig 25491 bp, 24 predicted proteins | sample ExccelAu500001D3_FD_206911 | JGI IMG/M metagenome (GOLD analysis project Ga0364859, IMG submission 206911) | Enriched cells from Trout Bog Lake Hypolimnion, Wisconsin, USA - BchlTB.Aug20.5000.01 .D3 | ecosystem: Environmental > Aquatic > Freshwater > Lake > Hypolimnion/Profundal zone | place: USA... | reverse complement strand
CTACATATTAAATGGCGATTTAAATAAGAAAAAAATTGAGATTGACAAAGTCTTATTTAAAAGTTCATCTGCCTCGTTATTTTTAGCCCATAACTTTGGTGGCGGTATTAAAACTTACATTGAAGAAGAGTCAAAAAAGGCGATAAAAAGAAATGTCATTCCAATCGTTGGCTACTTAAAAAAATTTGAAAATGGATCTCACTGGGTATTTAATAGCCCTAAGTTTCAAGATAGATACTTTGATGTTAACGACTTTAGCGGGATTGTTGGTTGGCTCAAAACTTTTGAGCTGGTGAGTGTATCCCTGGAGCATCTAGGAGAAGCATCTCCCCGCGAAATCACTCAGCTACTTGATCTCTGCAATATAAGTAGATATTCGGTTATGTTGCATGATTACGGTCTGATATGCCCACGAATTAATCTCATTGATTATCAAGGTAAGTATTGTAGAGTCCAGTCTAGTGATGTTTGTGAGTTTTGTATATCAAAGGCTGGACCCACAGAGTCGGCCATTGAGATGTATTCCAAAATCGAGTCAACAAGTCAACTAAGGGAGGGTTCTTATAATTTGTTGAAAAATGCATTCAAGATTAGTGCTCCATCTATGTCTGCTAGGTTGGGATATAAAAACCTCTTTAGAGATCTAAACATAAAAGTGCTACCTCACCATAGGGAGATAAAATTTCACCAAAGGATTCCAAATTCAAGGCACTCCAAGACGGTAGCGATTTTAGGAGCAATTTCATATGCAAAAGGTCTTGCTCTTTATAAAGAGTTGGCTGATTTTATGGAAAAGTTTGCGCCGGAGTTCAGATTTGTTTTTATTGGTTATACCGAAAACAATAAGATTTTTCAGAATAATAAGAATGTAGTTATTACTGGAAAATATTCAAAAGAAAATCTTAAATCATTAATTGAAAAATATGATCCGGTTATTTCATTGCATCTAAATATATGGCCAGAAACTTTTAGCTATACCTTATCTGAGGCCTTGAGAAATGGTTTGTATCCTTTTTATACAGAACTTGGGGCGGTTGCGGATAGATTGGCTCCAATGGGGATAGGAAGAAAATATAAAATTGATGAAAATATTCTAAACATGGCTAAAGATATTGTTGGCTTTTATAGAGATTTAGTTGAGTTAGAGGGCTAATGTGAGATTAGACAGCCTATATGGCATATTTCCAGATGATCACTATAGCGACTTGATCAAAAGTAATGATAATTTCTTTTCCCAGGATTCTAATTCACGCGAACATCTTTTAAGTGTTATCGATTCAATAAACGGCGGATATATGCTGTGTTTTACTAATAGGTGTGGATCAAATTACCTTTCCAAGCTATTGGCATCTGATAATTATTATAATTTTGCTGGAGAAAATTTAAATTATGATGTAGTTTTTGATGCTGGCTATACCCTGAAGAATATATACCAATATCTAATTTTTTTATTTAGAGCCACACTATCAGCGCACAATCAATTTTCAATTAAATTGAGTGTAGGTCAATTTGTATTGTTAAAAAATTTAGATTTACTAAGTCCACTTTTAAAAAAATTGAAGGTCATACATATTTATCGAGAGGATATTGTGGCGCAAGCTGTATCGCATGATATTGCGTTGCAAACAAACCAATGGATGAGTACCCAGTCAGCCATTAAGACAGACTTGGATTACAGGCCAACCAGCATTGTAAATATTGCATCAAGAATCATTTTTGAAAATTCTACCTTACTATTTTTATTCAAACTCTTTGAGGTTAATTACTTTTCTTTGAGTTATGAAAACTTGCTCAGGGCTCAAGAGGTGGTTTTAAAAGATCTAAGTGATTTTTTGGGTCATGCAACTCAAATAAATTACGATATGGTTGATCTTAAAAAACAGAGTTCTGAAGTGAATGATGATTTTGTTAAAAGATTTTACTTGGATGTTAATGCCCCTGGAGGGGGCCTGGGAGCATAGCGTAAATGGAATCATTATTTCTATCTAATTCCTGGTTTGAAACTGGCGCCAAAAGAAACTGGGACAAAATTATTCCGGTAACTAGACCTAAAAAGATATTGGAGATAGGTTCATATGAAGGTGCAAGCGCTTGCTATCTCATTGATAGTTTGGGCTCGCATCAAGAGATTGAAATTCATTGCATTGACGCTTGGTCTGGTCTTGAGGCCAAAGAGGAGGCCACAGCAAATATGTGGCCATCCTGTCCTACCATTGAATCTAGATTTGATAGAAATTTAAAAATTTCAACCTCAAGATCGACTTATCCAGTCGCGCTTCACAAACATAAGAAATTTTCAGATCTTGCCCTCTGTGAGCTTTTTTTAAGCGGGAAGGTTGGTTATTTCGATTTTATCTATATCGACGGCTCTCATTATTCTCCAGATGTAGCTTTTGATGCAATCCTTTCTTTTAAATTGCTAAAAGCTGGCGGAATTATGGCTTTTGATGACTATCTTTATGCGCCAAATAGTTTTGATCCCACATGTCCAAAATATGGAATAGATTTCTTCATAAATCTTCACTATAAGCATCTAACTGTTCTTCCTGGCTATTCAAATGAGCAAGTTTATATTAAAAAAAGGTAGCCAAAAGGATGTAATTAGCCGTCATTAATAATTGGTATAGCCTGTAAAATCGCATAAGTTTGCTGCATTTATGGATTGAAAAATCTAAGACTTTCATCGACAAGAAGAATCATAATTTTGTTTAAATTTTGATTGACTGATGATTCGAAGTTGATGCTTAGATCACATTTATCTGGCGTTTCATATTGCGAATCAATTCCAGTAAAGTTCTTAATTTCTCCCAATCTGGCTTTCCTGTAAAGGCCCTTTGGGTCTCTTTTTTCGCATTCCTCTAGAGGAGTGTCTACAAAGATTTCTAGGAATTCTCCCTCCTCAAACTTACTCCTTGCTAGATCTCTATCTGCTTGAAATGGGGAAATAAAGGTGACTAAAACTATTAGACCCGCATCTACCATTAACTTTGCAACTTCTGATACTCGTCTGATATTCTCAACCCTATCTGCCTCAGTGAACCCCAAATCCCTATTTAGGCCATGTCTGATGTTGTCCCCATCCAAAATGTAGGTTTTTTTGCCCATCTTATATAGTTCTTTTTCCAGGGCATTAGCAATAGTTGATTTGCCCGATCCAGATAGTCCGGTAAACCATAGGCACATGGGCTTTTGTTGATTGAGACTTGCTCTAGCCTCTTTGTTAATTTCAAAGAATTGATTCTGGATATTTTTTGATCGTCTTAGTTCAAACAGAATCATTCCTGCGCCAACAGTATTGTGAGTTATTTTGTCGATCAAAATAAAGCTACCCGTTGCTGAATTTTCTTTGTATGGATCAAAACAGATTTCACGATCTGTTGATAGGGTACAAACAGCAATTGAATTTAAATCTAGCTGCTTTGCTACTATATGCTCTAGGGTATTCACATTTACTTGGTGCTTAATGTTCGTGATCGTGATGTTGACAGTTTGGGTGCCTATTTTTATTAGATAACCTCTTCCTGGAAAAAGGGGTTCATCGCTCATCCAGGCAATATTTGCTTCAAATTGATCGGCAACTGTAGCGGGGGATTTGCTCTCGGTTAGCAGACTTCCCCTCGAGGCATCAACTTCCTCTTCAAATAAAAGGGCGACAGACTGACCAGCTACACCATCATAAACTTCTTGCTTGTCGCTCATGATTGACTTTATAGTCGCTTCCTTACCTGAGGGTTGAATGCGAACCCTCTCACCAACATTAATTTTTCCGCTGGCAATAGTTCCGCAAAATCCTCTGAAATCCTGATGAGGTCTATTGACCCACTGCACTGACATCCTAAAGGGTTTATTTAATGCAAGCTCTTGATTAATAGGTACGCTTTCTAAAACCCCCATGAGTGTGGGGCCGTGATACCAACTCATTGCTGCTGATTGGGTTGTAACGTTGTCGCCAAGTAGTGCTGACATTGGGATGGCGGTGATGTTTGGAATGTTTAGTTGATCTGAAAATTGTCTAAAGTCAGCAGTAATTTTGTCAAAGGCACTTTGCTTGTATCCAACTGCATCCATCTTATTGATGGCTAGGATAATATTTTGAATGCCCATCAGTGACAAAAGGTAGGTATGTCTTTTGGTTTGAGTGAGAATCCCTTTTCGGGCATCCACCAAGACGATAGCAAGATCAGCAGTGGAAGCTCCGGTGATCATGTTGCGGGTGTATTGCTCATGACCAGGGCAGTCGGCGACTATAAATTTGCGTCTTTCGGTAGAGAAAAAACGATAGGCCACATCAATGGTGATGCCTTGCTCTCGCTCTGCAGTCAGGCCGTCGACCAGGAGGGCAAAGTCAATCTGATCGCCTTGGGTACCCATTTTTTTGGAGTCATTTTCTAGGGCTTGCATCTGATCCTCAAAGATCATTTTAGATTCATAGAGGAGGCGACCGATCAGCGTGCTTTTACCATCATCGACACTACCGCAGGTTATAAAACGCAGCAGGGATTTTTGTTGATGAGCCTCTAAGTAAGCGCCGATGTCTTTTTCAATTAAATCTGAAGTATGTGCCATTAGAAGTAGCCCTCTTGTTTTTTCTTTTCCATCGAAGCTGAGCTGTCGCGGTCAATTACTCGACCTTGTCGCTCTGAGGTCTTTGTCAAGAGCATCTCTTGGATAATTTCTGGCAAGGTAGATGCGTTCGACTCGATTGCTCCAGTGAGCGGGTAACAGCCCAAGGTTCTGAAGCGTACATTTTTCATTTGTGGCACTTCTCCTTTGGCTAGGGGCATTCGATCGTCGTCAACCATGATCCAGGCGTTATCTCGCCAGACAACCGGACGCTTCTGTGAAAAATACAAAGGTACGAGCGGAATATTCTCCAAATATATATATTGCCAGACATCGAGTTCAGTCCAGTTTGATAGTGGAAAGACACGAATACTTTCCCCCGGATTCTTTTTTGCGTTATACAGATTCCACAGTTCAGGGCGCTGTTGTTTTGGGTTCCAATGATGTTGCGCATTTCTAAAAGAAAAAATACGCTCTTTGGCTCGGGATTTCTCTTCATCACGCCGCGCGCCTCCAAAGGCGACATCAAAGCCATATTGATCTAAGGCTTGCTTGAGGGCTTGAGTTTTCATCACGTCAGTGTGGATCTGCGAGCCATGACTAAAAGGATTGATCCCCAAAGCAATACCCTCTTGATTGGTATGAATTAGTAACTCAAAATTATGTTCTTTGGCCATTTGATCGCGAAAGCGATACATATCCTTAAATTTCCATAGTGTGTCTACGTGCAGCAAGGGGAAGGGGAGTTTGGCTGGATAAAAGGCTTTGAGTGCAATATGTAACATCACAGCGCTATCTTTTCCAATCGAGTAAAGCATTACGGGTTTTTCTGCTTCAGCCACTACTTCACGCATGATATGAATGCTTTCAGCCTCTAGTCTCTCTAAATGGGTTAAGGTGTTTTTCACTGAGCTTTTATTCATCACTTTCTTGCCCTGTTTGTTTTTATTGTTGTCTGTTAATTGATTTTGCCTAACCGTCTCCAAGCTTATGTTGCTGTCTTTACCTTGAGAATTTTGGTTATGGTTTGGTGCTTGAGTGAAGATGCGTTTTTGAGCACTAAGCCATTTTTGAAATTGCGGAGTGTAGTGTAGGCCCGCGATTTGCAGAAAGTTTACAAATCCCTTGGGGTAGTGATGACTTAATCTTTGATAAAAATCAAGATAGTTTGCATCGCTCAGCGGGAAAGGGTACAGCTTAAAGAGGAGTTGATCTTTGGTGCCTCTGGCAAACAAAAGGGAGTATTTTGAGCCCTCTGTTACCGGTGCAAACTCATTAAGAGATTGAACTTTAATCTCATAGTGATCTATAACTAAAAACGGCAGCCTTTTAGTTTTTGCCAGCAATCCCAGATCTGACTCTTGAATATTGGTGCCTGCAAAATCTATTTGCTCAACTAATGCTTTGAAGTAAGGCGGATTCCACTGCCATTTTGTGAGGATGCTCAGCGCTTTACGCTCATCTAGCCTCATGCTCCTAATAATGCTTAACTCTTTTGCTAGGGAAATTTTGTCCCATAGCCCTGGCCCAACAGCTTGGTCTTGTTGGGTTATGAGCTTGTTTTGTTCGATAAAGTAATTTACTGTGGCCTTGGGTTTAGTGGGCCGACCACTTCTGCGTTGATTGATCCCCTCCCAGCCTTTTTCAAGATAAACCTTGTGTAAAGCGATGATCGTTGGCCTGCTCAGTCTCGTTGCTGATTGAACGCTTTGAATAGTCATTCCATCCAGCCGCATCTGAACGGCAAGCCTTTTTCGATCCTGGTCTAAGGTAATTTGATTACTCACTGGTACATTAAACATCAATATTATTTATAAAGTAAATAATTAATTTGACTAATATTGATATTCACGCTAATCTGAGCGGATTAATTCAGATGGTGATGGCTCTAAGTGTATATATTTACTGGGTTTTTTGTGGGTTTACTGGTAGGAATGACGGGAGTAGGGGGAGGCTCGCTAATGACCCCATTACTTTTGTTAGTCTTTAATGTGGCTCCAGTTACCGCAGTAGGAACGGATTTGTGGTTTGCTGCAATCACAAAGCTGGTTGCCGGCGGCATCCATCATGCCAAAGGCTTAGTCGACTGGCAAATTCTTAAACGAATGTGGTTGGGTAGCCTGCCAGCCTCTGGGTTCCTGATTTTCCTGCTACATTCGAAAATCTTGTCTGTTGGGGGTCATTTTTTGATCAGCGCGGTGGCTGTAGTTGTAATCATAACCGCCGTAGGTATGCTATTTCAGTCTAAATTACAGGGTTTAGGTAAGCATTTACGCTTGGAGCACAGCGTCATGTTCAAGCGATCTCAGCCACTCCTCACGGTCATGGCAGGTATTTTGCTGGGGGTTTTGGTGACCTTGACCTCGATAGGAGCCGGGGCGTTAGGCGTGGTGCTGTTGACTTACTTATATCCATTAAGACTAACGCCATCAAAATTGGTGGCAACCGACATAGTTCATGCTATTCCACTAGCGATTTTTGCTGGATTGGGTCATCTATATATTGGGCATGTTGACTTTGAATTGCTCAAGTTATTGCTTTTTGGCTCAATTCCAGGGGTATTTATAGGTACCAAGCTGGCGGCACGTCTGAAGCCCAACTTTATTCGGACCATGCTTGCACTTGTGCTTTTGCTGGTTTCAAGCAAGTTATTATTTATTAATTAACAACCCTTTCAAAAAACGAACGAGAATTATTTATGGCTGATGAGATTGGTTTTAGACCGACCGTCGTTAATCCTACTGGCTTGTCTGCGCTGATACGGAACTTAGGTCGCGATTGCACGCCAGATCAATTTATCCGAGAATTCGTCAAGAATTCCTTGGAGGCCTGCGCGCGAACCAGTCTTCCAAATCGAGAAGTCATTCTGGACTACAACCACGGGATTGCTCAAAAAAGCGGAATTTATAAATTATCTTTTGTTGATAATGGTGATGGCATGACCTTGGAGCAGATGAATAACCTGCTCAATAGCTTATCGGCCTCTGGTGCTCAAACCACCGAAACTCAGAATTATGGTGTGGGCGCTAAGATTGCCTCGCTCACTCGCAATCACTATGGAGTGCACTACGAGTCCTGGAAGGATGGGCTAGGCCACTCAATTTTGATTCGCTATAACCCCAAGTTTGATATTTTTGGCATCCAAGGCTACCCGAGTGAAAAAGGAGAGATCTTTTATGCTCGTAGATTGGGTGATGAGCACAAACCGGCTTGTGTTAAGGACCATGGCACTAGAGTGACCCTTTTTGGGATGCATCTTGAGCAAGATACGATGCAGGCTCCAGCAGGCATGGGTGAGAATCATGGCACCTGGCTACTTAATTATCTTAATAAGCGTTTTTTTACTCTCCCTCAAAACATTAGCATTCAAGTTAGAGTTGGTTATGATCTGGCTAAAACTCAGCCAGATCGCCATTATTTAGCTAAGGCCAAAGGCTTAAAGGCAATTGCTGATGAAAATGCGGTTAGTAATGGGGTGCTAGAGCTTGCTGATGCTAGGGCGCATTGGTGGATTTTGGGTGAGCACTCTGCCATTGGTGGCCAGACCGGTTTAATTAATCAAGATGAAGTCTTTGATATTCAATACGATCGTAGCAATCGCCTGCCGTTATTTGGAATTTTGCTAGGGCGAGAGCGTGTAATTATTCTTATTGAGCCCAACGATGCCGTGCAAAATACTTCTCGAACGGGCCTTAAAAAGCCTGACGGTTCTGAGTTAGTTTGGGATGCTTGGCAAGATGAGTTCCGATCAAAGATGCCACAAGCTATTGCAGATTTTTTAGACTCTCTTTTAAATGATTCTTCAGCCTTAAATAATGCTAAAAATATCTACAAGCGCCTGATGACCTTGAGTCAGTTGTATCAATTGTGCGGTTATCAAGAATTAAAAACAGCGCTGCGAAAAAAACAAGCCCCAAGTAGGCAGACTGAAATCCATGACACTGAGACTGATCCAATCGTCCTTGCACAGATGACGCAAGAATCTAAGCCCGCAAAGGCAGAGGCTCCTAAAGAGCTGGCGCAAGAAGATCAAACACCACAAGAGCAGTTTTTTCCACAAGTTGAGTGGACAAATGAGGCAAAGTCAGCTCAATTGCTCGGTCGAGCTGCAGAATATATTGAGGTGTCCAATGTAATTTTGGCAAACCAAGACTTTAAGGGGTTTCAGGATCTGATCACCTATTTATGCGCTAAATTTAATGCAACCCCAGATCTAACGATTGAGATAACCAAAGTGGTTTTAGAAAGTGCTGAGCAAGCTTTAATGGAGACTGTTGCTGGGGTACTCTCTCTGAAGGGCCGACCTCATTGGGGGCCTGGTCAGATCGCTGCAGCCCTCAGTAAAGAGGCTTTAACTGCCTCTGTGATGCAGCGCTACTGGACGGTAAGCCATATTGAGCAGGTCATTATGGCCAAGCTCAAGCAGTAGCTTTTTATACCACTATTAGAGCTGCAGTCCATGTCCTTTTTAGATGATCCCGAGAAGCTGCTGATTCAGTTAATTCCGGAAGTTGATGCAGCGGCTATGGCGATCATGCAAATTTATGAAGATCCAACTATTGCCTTTAAGCTCAAGGGCGATGAAAGTCCGCTAACTTTGGCTGATCTTCAGTCCAATACGATTTTAGTTGGTGCACTTAAAAAATATTGGCCAGATATTCCGGTGCTGAGTGAAGAAGGGGTCGATACATTTTTTGAAGACGATCGGCCGTCTTTGTATTGGGCGCTTGATCCACTTGATGGTACCAAAGAATTTCTGAGGCATAACGGTGAATTTACGATTAATGTGGCGTTGATCAAAAGTGGCGTTCCAATTTTGGGACTAGTTTTTGCCCCTGCGCTTGATGCTCTCTACACTGGCTGGCAAAAATTGGGTGCACTGGGGATGATTGAAAAAAAAGCCATGAAGCGAATCGCTGGCCATTGGCATGAGATTCAGTCAGAAAGTGGGGTTCATCACTGTTTACGCATCGCTACAAGTCGCTCTCATCCATCTTCAGAATTGGATAAATGGTTATCTCAATTTTCTCGTTTCGAGTCTTATGAAGTGGGAAGCTCCCTCAAGTTTTGCATGATCGCCGAAGGTGGCATCGATATTTATCCTCGGCTTGCACCCACATGTATTTGGGATACTGCTGCCGGACATGCAGTGTTAAGCGCTGCTGGGGGTTTAGTTCAGAATTTGTCTGGAGATGATCTGCGATATGACGCCCCGAGCAAAATATTGAACCCCCACTTTATTGCTTATGCAAACAAGGCTATTGTGGATTCACTGAATTAGTTCTTTGCAAAACGAAATCCTACTTTTCTAAATCAAATCAATCACTTGAGAAAAAACTACTACCAGGTTCTCGAGGTGGCCAGCGATGCAGAGGACATTGTGATCCGTGCAGCGTTTCGGGCTTTGGCTCAGCGTTATCACCCCGATAAGGGGGCTAACACCAAGACCTCAGGCACGCGCATGCAAGCCATCCAGGCTGCCTACAATGTACTCTCTGATCCTGAAAAACGCCGTCAGTACGACCGCTACCTCGGTAAGTTTGGCATTGCTCATAATGGTGAGGATGTAGCGGAAGAGGGGCCATTCTCTACAGCGTTTGATCATGACTTTCATGCCGTTGATGCGGCCTATCCACAATGGATTAACCAGCTTGAGCAGCAGTCTTGGACTACCTTACTGGCCTTATATCCGCTCCTTGCGCAGCGCTTTGATCAGCTCGAGGAGCAAAATCATGATCTTGCCTCTACCTACAAAAATCTTTTATTGGAATTAATTAGCGAAAAATTAATGGCCAAGGCGATCGATAAAATTACCAGCCAGATGCAAGAGGCGATTGAGAAGGTTCATCAGGTGGAAGAGCCTGCTGATAGCAGGCCCGCCAAAAAGCAAAGCCGACCTTCACATTAATTACCCTAATAATTGATCAAAGATTAAGCATGTCAATGTTCACATTCAATTCTCTTGAGGGGGTTCTGTACATTGTCTTTTATTGCGGTCTATTCGTTTGGGCCTTAAGGGCGAGTTGGCGTTTTTATCAAGACTATCGATTAGGTGGTGATGTCTCCCGCGCCAGAAGCTTGCTGGGCTTGGGTTTTGCCTGGACCGCGCTGGTTGGGGCAAGCTACCATTATTGGCTTCGGTTCCAGTAGCTCGTCAAGGTGGAGCCATTTTTAACCTTATATGTTCCCCACGCGCAGTGGGCCTTTGCGCTTATGTTTCAGTTGCCCGCAATTGGCTTGGGTCTGGTGATGCATCAGTGCACTCGCCGAGCGCCCCGCATTTATGCTTTGCTATTTTTACCAGGGACCATGGTGCACGAGTGCCTTCATTGGTTAATGGCTTTTTTGTTGGGTGGCCAGCCTACGCGCCTGTCTTTATGGCCTCATCAAAAGCCAGACGGCTCGTGGGCCTTAGGCACGGTCTCGGTTGCAAACTTGACTTGGTATAACGGCATCTTTATTTGCTTAGCCCCTTTGTTGGCTCCCGCAGCTTTACTCTTACTTGCTCCAGCGCAGGCTGGGTGGTCACCGAGCATGCATGACCTTTGGTACTGGCTCATTGCTGCGCCAATCTGGATTAGCTGCTTTCCTAGCGCCCAAGATTGGTCTGTGGCGTTGCGCAGCTTGGTGCCCTTATTGCTCATGGGTTTGGTGTGCGCGATCTCTTGGTGGGCATGGAGTGACTTTGCAGAACCCTTCGCCATGCCGGATTTTTCATCCTGGCTGGCATACACTAAAGCCATACTGATTGCGTTATGGATAGCCGCTTCCAATTTCCGCCTATAAACTTGCGCCTGCGCTATGACGCGGGCAAGTATGGCGATGGCCGAGAATATCCTGCCGTTGATGAGTATCGATCTTTATCTTTGCTCGATGCTGATTTGCCCACCTTGTTTCCGTACACCGGTAATGGCGACCTGATTCCCCCGCCTGAGCGCTCACGTCCCTTGGTCGAGTTGCGGATGGCTAATTTATTACAGGCGCTGACAACCGCGGATCCCTGGAAAGAAGAGTGGGTCTCTTTTTGGCGTGATCACTTTTCAGTCTATGGGGAAGATGGCAGTGTGCGGGCATTTTTACCGCACTGGGAGCGCACTGTGATTCGAGAGCACTGCTGGGGTAATTTTACTGAGATGCTCAAGGCTTCTGCCCAGCATCCCTGCATGCTCTACTACCTCAATAATCAATCCTCTCGTGCTGGTAGTCCGAATGAAAACTATGCCCGTGAACTTTTTGAATTGCATACCTTAGGCCGCTCTGCCTACTTGAATAACTTGTTCGCAGACTGGAAAAAAGTACCGGGTGCACGAGAAGGAAAGCCTTCTGGCTATATAGATGAGGATGTGTATGAGGCAGCGCGGGCCTTTACTGGCTGGACGGTTGAAAATGGTGCTGGCATTGGTGGTGGTCAAAACTTACCCAAGACAGGACGTTTTACCTATGTGGAGGCCTGGCACGATAACTATCAAAAACGGGTCTTGGCCAATGAGTTTGCCTCGTTTGCGGGGCCCATGAAAGATGGTGAGCGAGTGCTCAGTCTATGCGCAAGTCACAAAGCAACCGCGCAGCACCTAGCGAGCAAGATGGTTAATCGTTTAGTGGGTAATAACGCTCCTGCATCTTTAGTGAGTAGCACGGCCAATATATTTTGGGAGAATCGTAACGCACCCAATCAGCTCACACTGGTGTATGCCCACTTAGTTCGTGAATCACAAAAAATACCAGTCATGCAAAAGCAGCAAGCCCGCTCACCAATGCGCTTAGTGGCTAGTTTTTCTAGGGCGGTAAACCTAGCCCCCAATCTAGAGGAGGGGCGTATTATGGGCCCAATCAATGAGGCTGCGCCTCCACTTTACTCATGGCGCAGTCCCGATGGGCCGCCGCATGCTCTGGCTCTGCACCTATCTTCGGTATATTTGCGCGGACGAATGCAGTTAGCCCAAGGCATGGCGGAGAATTGGTGGGGTACCGGTGACTGGAATCCTTTTGATGGCTTGCCCACTCGCCGAACCTATACCCAGGTCTTAGAGCGCTGGCAAAAGCCCCTGTTTGGAGAGGTTCATCCTGAAATGACTGCTACCTTATTGAGTACGCAAAATACCAATCCCAATGACATTGCAAGTGATGCTAAAAGAGCGTGTCGTTTAGTGGGTCTGATGGCCTGCGCTCCTTCCTTTCAGACTCAGGTGGCTTTGCCGACTGCTGAGCAATGGGCAAGAGCAGGTGGGGGAGGGGTGTAAATGCAGCGGCGTGACTTTTTAATCACTAGCTTAGGGTTGCCCTTTGTCAGCTCTCTTGCGGGTATCAGCGACTTTGCGTTTAGTCAGACGAATGCGCTAGCAGTTCCCCCCAATTTACCGAGCGCGCGTATACCCTTTGTTTTGGTGTTCTTGCGCGGTGGCGCTGATACTTTAAGTTTTCTGTCCCCTTTAGACGACCCCGACTTTATTGCCGCCCGCCCACCTGAGCATCGCTTTACCCCCAGTGGTTTTAATGAGAAGCCCCTCATGATTGATGGCACAGCCTTGTATTGGCACCCTAAAGCGGAGCCCTTGGCAAAACTGTATAGTGCAGGGCGCCTAGTACCCTGGGTCGCAGTGGGTTTTGCTGATGAGACGCGCTCCCACTTTGAGGCGCAAGAGATCATGGAGCGCGGTGTGGGCTCGCTGACTAAATTGCCGGATAACGATGGTTGGATGGCGCGACAGTTAGCGCGCGCAAGACAGTCTCAGAATAAAGACCTATTACCCCTATTTGCAGGTAACAATAATTTGCCTGGGGTCATGCAAGGCTCTGGCAATGTCATGGCAGCAAGGGATCTCACCAATGGCATCAATTATCCTGGCGGCCCAGCAGCACTGCGAGCCTTGCAAAGTTTATGTGCCACAGAAGTATCGCACCCTGCAAGTCATCTTATGCAGACGACTGCCAGTACCCTAAGCTTAGTCAATCAAACATTTCCAAAAGAAGTAGGCAACCCCAATAAGGTGATGCCTTATATCAGTTCTGGTGCCACTCCATATCCTAATAGTGATCCAGGGGTAGGACTCAAATCCGTTGCAAGACTGTTGCAAGCCAATGTCGGCTTGCAATACGCCTGTGTTGATCAATTAGGTTGGGATACACACGAGTATCAAAATGGCAAGATTGATTATTTGCTAAGAGATCTATCTAACGCACTAGGCGCTTTCGATGAGGATATGCAAGCCCAGCAGCAGCGCTATACCTTGGTAGTGATGACGGAGTTTGGCAGAAGGCTACGCACCAATCGTAGCGGGGGCACTGACCATGGCCATGCAAGCCTTTCTTTAGTCATGGGATCTGGTATTGCTGGCGGCAGAGTATTTGGGCGTTGGCCGGGGCTGGGCTCATTGCAACTTGATCGCGGGGTAGATCTAGCGGTGACTACCGATTATCGGCAGGTGCTCAAGCAAGCCTTGGAGTGGGGTTGATTGGTGAGTGATTACGATTTAAATCTTTTAGCTTTTATCGCCACATTGATTTGGCTATTATTTTGGACAGCAAGAGTCATTAGATATTGGCCAAGCAATCTGGAGTCCATTAAGAGCCTCTTATTTTTAGGGAGCGCTTGGGTGGGCATGATTACTGCTGGTGTCCATTTTTTCATGAGATAAGTTGCCTAGTGAACGTGTTTAAACGGTTTTTAGAGCTGATGCATTGTTTCGATTGCTTGGCTGTAAACTGTTTTAAGCACAAAATCGATCAATTTAATGTGAGGAATATATGACGGTTACTACCCAACTAAAAGAGTTATTGTGGAAGTCTTATGGCACAACGGAGCATCCTGCTGAGTGGGATGGATATGTTTATGGAGGCGGAAAAATAAGTCAACGTTTCTGGGAATATTTGATTGCAATCGATATGCTTGGGTTGACTAAGGATTCTGTTTTGATTGATATTGGCGGCGGCTCACCAGTAACAGGCCTGAGTATTTTTCCGCAATTAATTGCTAAAGCGGGCATCAAGTTGGTAGTGGTGGATCAAGACTTTGGCTTGCTTGAAAATGGCGTATTAGAAAACGTCACACTTGAATATGGTATTGCTGACCATGAGACCCTCACTCGTTTGATTAAAAAATACAAACCAACACATATCTCTAGTATTTCAGTACTAGAGCACGCTACTGAAGTTCAGCAAAAGGGTATTTTTCAGGCAATTGAGGATGTATTTAAAGGGAAGAAGGCTGTATTTACCTTTGAATTCCATGAAACCACTTGCCATTTTGACCAACAGTTAACGACTAAAACACTCTCGAACTGTGTTTCTCTGTTAAAGCGGTATTACCTTAGTCGGATTGAGCGCAGTCCGTTAAATTGCGTTAATGCGCTTGATGACATGACTCGTCGCTGGTATCCCCTGGCTGTCCAGTTTGAGAAAAGCTCTCTTTGAGTCATTCAACCCATAGTCATTTTGGGCATTGAGTTTGTATGATTACTCAATAGACGCTATTTTTTTAATGACACACTCAATTTCATAAGGTCCAGGAGAGTGTTCATCAGCTTGCATCTCTTGATAGTTCATTGATTCATTGCAATTTTGCCGAAGATGGCATATGCGGTATCCGTCAAACGAAAGACTTTCTTCAATCTCACGCAGCAATCTTGCTGGAGTATAAAACCTCCGGTGGTCCCCATTCCATTTTGAGGGTGGTCGTTCCTTGCGCTCATAGTAGTGCATATGAGGGACAATGATGGCCATATGTGCCCCAACCTTCAGAACGCGGTGCCAATCTCTTAGCGCATTGGTGTAGTCAGGAATATGCTCTAGGACATGAGAGGCCCAAATACCATCGATAGAGCCACTGTTAAATGGAAGCGTTCTTCCGTCATACCCTGGAAAATCTAAATCAATACCCGTTGCATTTTTTAGTATCGTGGCGTATCCAACCATACCTGCATTGCCAATGTCTAAAATAAGATCTCCGGATAGGTACTTTTCAAAAAACCCTTCCTGAATTTTTTGAAGATAGGTGTTTCCACCTTCGCCAACGGATACTAGGGATAAATCTTGATATTTTTCGCGCATAGGTTTATTTAATTGTGGCGGCTTGTTAAAAATCGAAGAAACTAGCTCATAATGCCATAAGAATCATTAAGTTACATAATATATTGGCTTGGTCATGCTAAGATCAGTTTGATACTAATAAAGGTTTTACCTTAACTATTGCCCATGAAAAAACTGATTTTAAGAAACTTTCAGGCAGTTGGCGATATTGTCATGCTAACTTCTGCGGTTCGTGATTTGCATCAGGCCCATCCAAATAAGTTTTTAACGGATGTAAGAACTCCTTTTTCTGAGCTTTGGGAATTTAATCCCTATATCACCCCATTGGACGAAAATGATCCAGAGGTTGAGGTGATTAATTGTGAATACCCAAATATTCACCAAAGTAATACCAAGCCAATGATCTATGTAGACGGTTTCACTCTAGATTTAGAGCAAAAGTTGGGCTTGCGGATTCCGGTAGGTGAATATAAAGGGGATATACATTTAGCAGAGCAAGAAAAGCTTTGGTTTTCTAGGGTGCGTGAAATTACTGGTGATGACATTCCATACTGGGTCATCGTTGCTGGGGGAAAAAATGATTTCACGATAAAGTGGTGGGATTTTGAACGCTTTCAAGAGATTGTCGATCACTTTAAAGGTCGCATCATGTTTGTTCAAGTTGGAGCTGCGGACCACCAGCATCCTCCTTTAAGGGGTGTTATTAATCAACTTGGAAAAACTAACCTGAGGCAATTAATTCATGTTGTCTACCATTCTCAAGGTGTTCTATCACCAATTACATCATTAATGCATTTGGCCGCAGCTGTTGAAGTTAAATCTGGCATGCCCAAGAGTAGGGCCTGTGTTGTCGTGGCTGGGGGGCGCGAACCCTCGCAGTGGGCATCATACCCATCCCATCAATTTATTCATACCAATGGCGCCTTGAGGTGCTGCGATCTTGGGGGTTGTTGGAAATCAAGAACTGTACCAATCGGTGACGAGCATGACAATCCAGATGCTCTGTGTGTAGATGTTGTTAAAAAAGTTCACTCTGATGTACATCCCCATGCGGGAAGTGAATATTTTTTACCGCGTTGTATGGACATGATTACTACTCAAGACGTTATTCGAAGAATTGAAATGTATTTTGAAGGAGGGGCAAATGCATACTTAACCCCTGTACAGTGGACTCTAGCAGAGCAATTTATTACTAAATAGCGAACATTTGATGTTGTATTGCACTTAATTCTATTTATGCCCACTAAAAAAAATCTTTCTAACAAAGCAGCCAGTAAATCCAGCTCTGATAAAGCCCGCTTAAGCGAAGCTTCGAGGGGTGCTAAGGCTATTAAAAAAAATGGCATTAAGGGAATAGGCAAGCCTCAGCCTAATACTAAATTAGCGGAAAAAGTGACACCTATTTCTGCGGCAGCCAAAGCAATGGTTAAGCCTGCAATGAAGAAGGTGCCGGCTCAGTCGCCATCGTTGGTCAAAGGGGCCGCATTTACCTCCAAAGTCGAATTAAAGCGCGCTCCTTTACCAGAGGCTTCTACCAAAGAAATCCCCAAGACTGATCCTAAGCTTGAGCAAAATCTAGCCAAAAAGCCCTCCGGTTCATTACAGTCCCCACTGCGCCTCTTTCAGATTTATTACGAGCCTTGGCAGCGAGAGTTACTTGATCCTAATTTTGCGGCCCTTGATAACAGTAAGAGCGATTCTGAGTTATTAGAGTTTTCAGTCTTTGAAAAACTTGCTAAAAGTGAGTATGTCAAAGGGGCGCAGCTCTGGGGTGCCCTCTCATGGCGCTTTACGGAAAAGACAGGGATGAGTGGTGCCGACTGGGTGAAGACTATTGAAGCCAACCCAGGCTGTGATATTTACTATTGTGATCCGTTCCCGCATAACGAGGCACTCTTTCATAACTTATGGATGCAGGGCGATACCACCCACCCAAAACTCATGGCACTATGCCAAGCTGTGTTTCAGGTGGCTGGCTTGCCCGTTGAGGAGCTCACCAACATCTATCCATCAAATCAATTTTCAGCCGCCAATTATTTTGTAGGCTCCCCCAAGTTTTGGGCCGCTTATTTACCTTGGGTGGCCAATATTCTGAGTCTTGCAAATAAGAAGTTACCGCCTAAAGTGCGTGATTTATTGCATTCTAAGCAGGCAGACGAGCGTGACTTACATAACGGTGCCACTTATGTCCCTTTTATAGTAGAGCGCTTATTTCCAGTCTTTATGAAAACGGCCGGCAAAAATCTCAAGCCTTTTAAGATCGCGCTGCCTGAGCGTGAGCGCGAACTAAACGTCCACTTAAAGTTATTGCGAGAAATGAAGGACGTAGCTCACAAGACCAATTCAGCATGGCTAGCGGCTTGTTGGGTGAACTATCGTAATTTGTATATGACCCAAGCAAACTCGAAAGAGTGGTGCGAGAAGCACCTGCGTAAAATCAATCCGCCCGATATTAAATTCTTTTAAGCATCTTCTTTATTCATGAGTCAAGAAACTATTGTGTCGGCTCAAGAGGTATTGGTACAGGCCCAGGCAGCACGCGATGCAGCTCAGTGGGAAAAGGCCATCGCACTATACCAACGCATTGAGCAATTAGCCCCTGAATCGGCTGAACTTAAACACAATCTGGGGCTGTGCTATTTTGGCTGGGGCAAGCCCGAACAAGCCTTGCACCGCTGTGCCCATGCCTTGAGCCTAAAGCCCGATTTATGGCAAAGTGAAATTCTGATCGCCAAGTCTCACTATGCCTTAGGGCAAATGGAGGCAGCTCAGCGCACCTATCAACATGCTTTGCGCTCACGCGATGGCGCTCCGCAAGCTCGACTGGGTTTGGCAGACTTGGCCATGAATCAATTTGGCGATCCGCTAGGAGCAATCACCATTGTCAAGCCGCTTTTAGAGCAAGCGAGTTTTGCGATGGATGCGCAGCTTACTACACTCATGGCTAGCCTATATGATCGCGATGCCTGGAATAAGCCTGGTAGCACCCAACACTTGTCACAACGTGTGAAAGATTTTTCTGCGCAGCATTTACGACTGCCTCATGTCCAACTAGAGCCATTGTCAAACCATCAGGAGCAATATCGCCGCAAAGATTTTCACCCGCGAGTTGGACTGATTTCCCCGTTGTTTTGTGTATCACCAGTCTACTTCTTAACGATTGCGGGTTGGCGTCATGTGGCTAAGGGTTGTGATATTGTGATTTTTAATCGGGGCCATAAATCGGATTGGGCGACCCAGGCTTTTCAAGACTTAAGCCACGAGTGGATTAATGTTCAACATCTGAACGCTACTCAGTTAGCGACGCAAATTCACGCCGCCGATATTGATGTCTTATACGACCTGGGTGGCTGGATGGATGCGATCGGTTTACAAGCTTTATCTGCAAAGCCTGCCCGCCAACAATTTAAATGGGTTGGCGGCCAAAGCGTCACGACCGGTCTAGAGACGTTTGATGGCTGGATTGGTGATCACTCCCAATCGCCACTGCGCTTTCAGGGTTTGTATAGCGAACCCTTGATCAATATTCCTGATGGCTATTGCACCTACATACCACCTGACTATTTACCAGTGCCGGCTGCAACTAAATCGAAGACCCCTTGTGTTTTTGCCAACCCAGCCAAAGTCTCCCGCGCATTTTTAAAAGAGATTAAAAAAATTAGCGGCACTAAAGTCTTTATTCACAATCAGTATCGCTACCCACAAGTGCAAGAGCGCATTCGTGCGGTTTTGGGTAAACACGCTGAGTTTGTGATTCCTTCTTCCCACCAAGAAGCTTTGCAGGCGGTCAATAGTCACGCCACTATGATTGACACCTTTCCTTATAGCAGTGGTTTGACGGCGCGTGAAGCTATGGCGATGGGCACTAAAGTGAAAGTATTGCAAGTCGGAGAGCTCTTTTGTGAGCGTCATACGGCCCATATTCGTAGCGGAGCCAAGCGCTAATGCAAATTCAATATCTCACCAGTAAAGCGCTTTTGGCCCAAGATAATGGCTCACTTGTCACGGGTGGTGTAGTGGTAGCGATGCCCTTTACCAACGCTGACGAGGCTCAGCGCTCTGCCAAGCTGATGGCCAGTCGTGCTAATGCTCCTGGAATGATTTTGTGTATTTGTGATGAAAGCGAGGAGGGCTTCATTACCTTAATTAATCGCGCCTTTGCTAAAACCCAAAGTGCTTACTTTGCATATGTGGCACAAGATGCTTTTGCAGGAAAAGATTGGCTTAAAGAAGCCTTGTCTGCGATGGGCGATCAAAAACACTTTTTGGGATTTAATGATGGCAAGTGGGCTGGGGCATTAGCCGGCTTTGGATTAGCCCGCCGCAGTTGGGCTGCGCAAAACTATGAGGGTAATTTCTTTTACCCTGATTACAAACGACATTACGCGGATGCAGAGCTCACATTGCTAGCGCTGCAAGCCGGAGTCTACGCATACGATCCCAGCAGCCTATTAGTGGAAGTGGACTGGGATAAAGATGGCGCAGTAGTTGATCCCGGTGATCGCCAGCTCTTTTTAGAGCGCAAAAAAACGGGTTTTGATGGTAAGGTCAGCAATCCAGCGCTGCTGAATTTGATTTCTTAGGATTTGTTGGGCATGTCGAAAAACGTCAAATTCTCTAAAAAATTCTAGATTCCCATTGCCAGATCAAATCCTTTTCGCTATTGCCTATCAAGTGCCCGCCATCTTGCTCGGGATGATTCTCAATCGGGCGGTTGCTTCAGCACGTATTCGGGCATTCTTATTTCTGCCGGGAACGATTGTTCACGAGGGCTTGCATTGGGTAGCTGCTTTTTTGCTCAACGGTCAGCCCGCCTCATTCTCGATTTGGCCTAAGCGTCTTGAAAATGGGAATTGGCTGTTAGGAACCGTAGGAGTTAAAAACCTGACTTGGTACAACGGCATCTTTATTGGCTTGGCCCCTGTAGTGAGCTTTGCCTTTTTGTTATTACTAGCACCGCAGTATTCAGGCTGGAATTTTTCCCAAAGAGACCTTTGGTATTGGGTCTGTACTTCACCGATTCTGCTCTTTTGCTTACCTAGCTGGCAAGACCTCAAGGTTATTGCAAAAAGTTTACTGCCCGTGATTTTCTTGGTCATTGCCGCCGGGGCAATCTATTGGCTGTTAATGCAGATCCGTTTTTCTTGATTGCTTAAGACGGGGCTCAGCTTGAATGTCTTTGATTTCTTCAACGATCGATTGAACCAAATTCGCCACCAACTTTTCTGAGATTAATTCCAGCAACAAAGAGCGATAGGTTTTGGCCAAATGCATTTGCTTAGTTTCGAGCTTACTTAAATTGCTTCCCAGTTCGGGATGTAAACGTAGCAAGATTTCCCAAGCGTTTGCCTCTAGATTGGCAATCGAGTGCGGGGCGCGACTACTGATATGAAAGCCATCAGCATGAGCCTCTAGGCTGGCGTCATAGGCGGCGCGACTGACGGGGTTAGACAGAACTTGATAGGCCTCCTGAATAGCGCGCATACGATTTGCCGCTACCTCTTTGGGCTCAGTCGATTTATCGGGGTGGTAACGCTGGGCAAGGGCGCGATAAGCCGCGCGGATCACAATGTCTTCCGCTTGTGGTCTGACGCCAAGGATGTCGTAATAACTAGCTTGCATGCGTTTGGTTTAAAGGGCTCAGTTGATACTTTGCACCATTATCTTTGTAAATGCCCAGTAGCGCTGTCTAGAGTCGTTTTAAGATACATTTCTCCATAAGCCTATCATATTTAATGGCTTATATTTAGTATTTTAATAGGTTTTTAATGATATTAATAGATTAAATATAGCCTATTAATATCATTCAGGCAATCTTTATTTGCTATAATGAGCTTAGTGGGAAAAGCGAAAACATCAAGACTTGAGGAATGTGAAGGCGGTATTTTGGCCCTCAAGCGCTTTTCAAGATTGGTCTTTTGGGTTTCATCGTCAAACGTGCAATAGGGGGTCATGTGCTTGATTTTGGTTTGGCAACTGAAGCTGAAGTGCGAGGCCAGTTGTGTCAGCGCTTACGCACGATTCGCCTCTCTCAGGGTTTATCGCAAGCCACTCTCGCAGAAATGGCAGGGCTTAGCCCTAGCACGGTCAAGCTGATTGAAAGTAAACAGCAGTGCACTCTAGAAAACTTTGTGCGGGTAGTGATTGCTTTGGGCTTGGTGCACGAGATGCAAGATCTCTTTGTGCTTAAGCCCAAATCAATTGCTATGCTCGAACGAGCGCAGCAATTTTCAGCGCAAAGAGCCCCACGACAAAAGCGCATTACTACAAAAGATCCGGTTGTGAGATTGCCATGAAAAAGCTCGCAGTCAGCTGCTCTGCTTGGGGGCAAGAATGGCCTTTAGGGACACTGGCGGATGATGGCAGGCAGCTACTATTTGAATACACCCCAGAAGCAATCAAAAAAGGGATTGAACTTTCTCCCCACAAGCTCAAATTACGTGCCGATGCTTATGGAGATTTTCCAGCTCATCAGTTACGTTTACCGGGATTGATTGCAGACGCTTTGCCCGATGGGTGGGGTTTGTATTTGATGGATCGTCTCTTTGTTAAAAATGGTACGCCAGCCCATGCAATCTCCCCTTTGGATCGCTTGGCTTTGATGGGTGAGCGTGCAATTGGCGCTTTATCTTTTCAGCCTACCTCTGGTGATGAGCTGTACTCTTCAGATAGGCATTTCAGTTTATTAAGCTTGGCTACTGAAGCTCAAAAAGAAATCAGTGGTCAAGAAAGTGAGGTACTTAGAGAGCTCTTGATCTTGGGGGGATCGCCCCATGGCGCCAGACCAAAGGTGCTGGTGAACTATGATCAGCAAAGTCGTGAAATTTCTACTCAGCACGATAGTGCTGGTGAGCCCTGGTTAATCAAGTTTCAGGCAAACAATGAGCATCCTGAGGTGTGTGCTATTGAACACTTGTATGCACAGCTTGCACGCGCTTGCGGATTGGAGATGCCTCAGACGCAATGCTTTGAGCTAGGTGCAGAACTTGCTGCATTTGGGATCAAGCGATTTGATCGGCATGCAGCGATGCGTATTCCCACACTCACACTAGCAGGTTTATTAGATGTTGATTTTAGGGTACCCTCCGTAAATTACGACACCTTCTTACGCGCCACTCGCCTGATTACGCGCAGCGAGCAAGAGGTAGAGCGCGCTTTTGAGCGCTGTGTGTTTAATGTGATTTTTCATAATCGGGATGACCACGCTAAAAACTTCTCTTACCGTATGAATGAGCACTTTCAGTGGAAGCTTGCCCCTTGTTATGACTTGACCTTTAACGAGGGTCCGGGTGGCGAGCATCACATGGATATTCAGGGAGAGGGTAGGGCTCCAGATAAAACCCAGCTTCTACAATTGGCAAAGACGAATAGTCTGAAGCACTCTAAGGCAGTAGAAATCATTGAGCGTATCAGCGCGGTTGCGGATACTTTTGGTGCTTACGCTAAAGATAGCCCGATACGCTCAAAGACCCTCAAGCTGATTGAGCAAAAAATAGCGCAAAACTTACTACGAATGCGCTAGGATTGAGGTAAATCAACCGCATTGAATAAGGCGATAGTACATGAGCATCAAACAATTTAACGGCAGTTACATGCCAAATGAGGATCGCTTGATGTTCCGCTTTAATACTGCGGAAGATGATGAGTATCGCTTTTGGTTTACACGGCGAGTCACTCTATTTATCTTGGCGGCTACTGATCACCTAGTCGAGAAAAAGTTAGAGCAAAAACACGATAAACCAGCGGCCAAAGCCATTGCCCAGTTTCAGCAGGAGACTGTGAAAGAGCAGACTAAATTTACTAACGACTATCAGGTCGCCACTAAATATCCGATCGGTGCTGATCCTGTCTTAGTCATGGATGTGAAGTGCACCATGATGCAAGTCGAAAATGTCGATGTACTCTCTTTGGATTTGGTGATGCCAGGAGGGGCTAACCTCAATCTCAAGCTCACGCTACCCATACTGCAAACCATGCGTTTGTTACTAGAGCGTCTAGCCGCCCAAGCGAACTGGGGTCAGTTACAACTCAATGTTGCTTCTCAAGCTGCACCAACAGCAGAGGTTGAGGTGGCAGCGCCCGCTCCTGAAGAGAAGAAAAACCTGCATTAAACCCTATAAAATCAGGGTTTTGGGTTATGCAGCCCTATTGATATGTATTAAAATATATATTAAGATGTGTATATTGAACACCAATAGGATCCTGCCATGGAAACGTTATTAACCCGCCTGACTGCCTCTTTAACTGAATTTAGAGAGCCAGGAAAAGTCTTAGCAAAAGCAGGCAATGAGTCTGTGGCCATTCTCAATCGCAATGAGGTAGTAGCGTATTTGGTTCCCATTGGAGCGGTTTCTGAAATTACGACTAGCCCCCTGGGCAAAGAAGCATTACGTAAATACCTTAAAACAGGGTTGCCTCAAATTGAGCACGTAATTACTTATTTGAAAGATAAGTAATTAGTGCACTATTTAACGCTAGATGAATCTGATCTTATTGAGATTCATGACAATGTGATTGAGCCAAATGAGATTGAGGGTTTGGCGCTCAATAAATCCTTATCTGCAGTATTGGCACGTCTACAAAACCGCTTAGATTTTGGGTTAATCACGGACGTATTTCATTATGCGGCTTGCATGGGTATTTTTATTGCAAAAGCGTATTGCTTTAATGATGCTAATAAAAGAACTGCCGCCGCCGCACTACATTTAATTTTGCTTTCTCACGAGTGCAAACCGCAGTTTAAAAATACGGATTTGGGCGACTGGATTATTCAATCAGTCGTTAATCAAATATCCGAAGAAGATTTGGCAACCTTGTTACGTTCAGCTTGCGAAAGCTAGTTTATTTATTCGGCTAGCGCTTGAGCAAAGCCTGCAAACTATTTCTGAGATTACCCACGCCAAAGTAGGCAATCAATGGGCTAGCGCTTGCTGTGGTGCTATTGCTTTGTGGCGGTTTGGTGAAGTTTCCCGAGAGTGTGACTACTGTGTCATCGGGCGCCTGCAGCAAGGCAGTCAGAAGATTATCCGGAATCAGAAAAGTCGCTTGATAGCCCCCCGTTTTTTCTTGCCAGCTTCCGGCAGCGATTAAAGGGTAGTCTTCCTTGCCAAGGGTCATGCGATGGGGGTTGCTGCTGTTGATAAATGCAACTGCGTCATTACTCTTGTAATAAATCAGGCAAGCGACTTTATTGCTTTGCCCTGGCACTGGCAGGATGCCTAAGGTGATCGGAATTTGACTGCCAACTGTAAAGAGGCTGCTATTAATCGCGAGTAATTTACTGTCAGGCGTTACTTCCACTTTCCAGCGGGCATAGCTGGTTTGTCCTGCGGTATCGACTTTGAGTAGTTGTGCCTGAGTGAGCGAGAGGACAGTCACTTTATCGCTGCTTGTCATTTGCGCATAGTCGAGTAAACGGCGGTCTACCCCCATAGCATCTAAATACTTGGCTAGGGTAGCGCTGATCTTTTGGGTATCCTCAGCATTAATCGCCTGATCGCTACCCCTAAATTGATGTAGGCCATAACGACTGCCAGGAGTCAGTTTTCTAGTAACGCCACCAACAAATGCATAGGCGCAGGCGGATAAACAATCCGGTGGACTGTAATCAGTATTACCAATGGTGGTGTTAAAGCCTAATTCCCGAATGGCAAGACCGAGTTGCATACCGCCCACTAGATTACCGCCGGGGCTCGAGATTGCTACCCATGTCCCTCTGGAAAAGTCTTGTGCAAACGCCTTAAATTGTTTGGGGGTATCTTTATCAATCTGTCCAATGGCCAAAATCATGACTTGGCATTTAGGGCTGGCCCCCTCAACACAACGCTCTTGCTTTTCAAAAGTCATGGCTAGGGCGAACTGACTCGCGCTGAACATCACGAGTACTGCTAAACCGAGCTTAAG
>Ga0364859_10367_pt1 | contig 26164 bp, 18 predicted proteins | sample ExccelAu500001D3_FD_206911 | JGI IMG/M metagenome (GOLD analysis project Ga0364859, IMG submission 206911) | Enriched cells from Trout Bog Lake Hypolimnion, Wisconsin, USA - BchlTB.Aug20.5000.01 .D3 | ecosystem: Environmental > Aquatic > Freshwater > Lake > Hypolimnion/Profundal zone | place: USA... | reverse complement strand
GCCTTTTTTAACCTTAAACCGAACAACAGAAATGGTAAAACAATTTATCACCACAATCATGTGCCTAAGCGGCATGACCACAGCAATGAGTCAAACGGATTCAACGAAGTCAGACACCACAAAAAAAGCAGTTCCACCTGCCCCATCTACAACATTTACCTATTCAGTAGATGCTTATTACAGAGGTGATTTAAATGCAAACACGGGTTCAGCTACAAACAACACAACCAGTTTTACCAATTCTAAAAACTCTTTTGAACTTGGAATGGCTTCTATCAGAGCCGATCACTCTTTTGGCAAAATTGCTGCTACTGCAGATCTTGGTTTTGGTAGAAGAGCACAGGAATTTTCTTATAATGATACAGGCTCCCTTGCAGCAGTAAAACAATTATATATCAGTTATGCCGCAACCAACGCGATTAAATTAACGATCGGAAAGTTTGCAACCCATATTGGTTACGAATTACTGGATGCTTATGCTAACAGAAATTACAGTATGAGTTACGGGTTTTCATATGGCCCATTCTTCCATACCGGAATTAAAGCAGATATTTCCCTTGGTGGAAAATCTGCATTCATGATCGGCATTGCCAACCCCACTGATCATAGCACTACAACCTCAGCTGATAAAGTTGTGATTGCACAATTCAGTACAGGAACTAAAGATGATAAACTTAAAGCCTTCCTCAATTTCCAGGGTGGAAACGGATTTAATCAGTATGATCTGGTCATCAATGCTGTCATCAGTAGCAAACTTGGAATTAACTATGATGGTACAATTAAATCTGTATCCGTAAGTGGTACAACCAATAGCTGGTCTAGTAATGCCCTCTATTTCAATTATGATCCTTCCAGCAAATTTGGACTTGCCTTACGGGGTGAATATTTTGATGATGCCAAAAATGTAGCAGGCATAGGTACAAAAGTTTTTGCCACTACGCTTTCGGGTAATTTTCATATGGATAACTTAACCATCATTCCAGAAATAAGAATGGATCACGCATCAAACAACCTGTTTACAAAGGAAGGTGCCATATCCACGAATAATGACGGCAGCTTTATACTGGCAGCAATATATAAGTTTTAATAATTTATTTACTTACCAAACAACCATGTTATGAAAAAAATTGAAGCAATTGTCAGAACATCAAAATTTGAAGATGTGAAGGCAGAACTAAAAAAAATAGGAATTGATTTCTTTTCCTACTGGGAAGCTTCCGGTATTGGAAATGAACATCTGAGAGGTCATCATAGTTACCGCGGAACGGTATATGATACACAGTACATTCCAAGAATATTTATATCCATTGTATTAAGAGATATAAATGTTGCCAAAACAATAGATTGTATTGAAAAAGCTGCATATACTGGCGAAATAGGCGATGGCATGATCTTCACCTATAATATCGAAGAATCAATCAGAATCAGTAATGGTGCAAGAGGCGAAGCTTCTACCGCAGGTCCTGGAGACGATCTATAAACCCTACTTTAATCACCCAAAAAACTAACAACCATGATACGTAAAATCTTTTTATTTGTTTTTGCCGCAATGCTCTCGATAACGGCAATTCATGTTGATGCACAAACAACTAAAGCACCGGATCCCAGTGGTGTAACTACTGGTACTGTTGCTGATGTAACATCTGCTAAACCAGGAGCTCCCACTACGGCTGAACTTTCGGACCAGGTAGGTAAAAACAAAGTAAGTATTAACCTTGTATGGCTGCTTATTACCGGTTTTCTGGTATTCTTTATGCAGGCTGGATTTGCATTGGTAGAAACAGGTTTGACCCGTGCAAAAAATGTTGGCCATACTATGACAATGAATCTTTTTGTTTATCCTGCTGGTGCCCTTGGATTCTTTATCTGTGGTTTTGCCATCATGTTTGGTGGTATGGGACCATTAAGTACTCTGGGTGGTTACGACGGATTGAATCAGGAAGTCAGCATTACACTCTTTCATCACAGCTTTGGTTTGTTTGGTAACAAAGGCTTCTTTATGAATGGCATTTATGATGTAGGTGTTCTCGGTTTCTTTGTATTCCAGGCCGTATTTATGGATGCTGCAGCTACAATTCCTACTGGTGCTATGGCCGAACGTTGGAAGTTTGCATCTTTCGCTGTTTCCGGCTTTATTATTGGTGGTGTTATCTACCCGATCTATGGTAACTGGGTATGGGGAGGTGGATGGCTTTCTCAGTTAGGTGTAAACTTTGGATTGGGTCATGGTCATCTCGACTTTGCTGGATCTTCTGTGGTTCACCTTACGGGTGGTGTTCTGGCATTTGTAGGTGCAAGAATGATTGGTGCACGTATCGGTAAATACAATAAAGATAAAACGCCTAATGCCATACCGGGTCATAATATCCCAATGGCTGTATTGGGTACACTAATTCTCGCATTTGGCTGGTTTGGATTTAATTCAGGCTCTACTTTTGCCGGATCTGATCTTCGTTTTAGTGTTGTTGCCTTCAATACTATGATCGCTTCCTGTGGTGGTGCACTTGCATCAACATTATGGATCTGGTTTGTAAGAGGTACAAAACCTGATGTAAGTATGATGTGTAATGGTTTATTGGCCGGTTTGGTTGCAATCACTGCTCCTTGTGCTTTTGTTTCTCCAGCTGGTGGTTTAATCATCGGTTTATTATCAGGTATCATTGTCGTAGAAGTTACTTTATACGTAGAAAAGAAATTAAGAATTGATGATCCTGTTGGTGCAATCGCTGTTCACGGTGCAAATGGTATATGGGGTGTTCTGGCACTGGGCCTTTTTGCAGATGGAACATATGGCGACGGTTTGAATGGCATAAAAGGTAATGTTAAAGGATTATTTTATGGCGATACCGGTCAGTTTATTGCTGAATTCATTGGTGCTGCTACCAATTTGATATTCATTGGTCTTGCTGGCTGGGCTATGTTTAAATTACTTGATGTAGTAATTGGAAACAGGGTAAGTGCGGATGTAGAATTATACGGACTGGATCTTCCTGAAATGGGTATCGACGGTTACTCCGGTGTTAAACTGGATAAAAATGCCGAAACGCCATTGTCAAGATAAAAACAGACTTACTTTAATCAGACATAGTAAAAGGGGGAGCATCGATATCGATGCTCCCCCTTTTTAATTTCCAATGCAGCCTTAAATCAAATTAAGATTTGTCCGTACCAAAACCCTATTTAATGCGGGCCCCAAAAAACTGTTACTCTGCCTTCCTATACCTTTAACTTACCTCTTATTAGGGTAGGTTAGAGGTAGGTTAGAGGTAAGTCAGAGGTAGGTTAAAGGTAGGTTTGATCTGAAGATCGTATGGTTCTAATAAGGTTCAATTGAACAAGAGGATTAATTTTTTAAACCCTCTTTTTCAAAAAATCACTTTTAGACATATACGTAACTCCTAATTTGCCTAACCTTAAAAATCCCTGGAATTATGTAAAACCTAAGCAGAATTCCTGCCTGCATTAATAATTCCAAAAGAACATCGCATGACCAGTTTCTCATAAGTCTGTTTAACAGGCGTACTTATCAGCTGTTCTTCCAACTCTCTAACCCTTGTAATTGCATACTGTTGTATAGTAAGTAAGGGAAGTACGATCCTTTCACGCATTTGTATCGATAACTGGTCTACCGGAAAGTCGGCCATTAGTTCCGAGTTACCCGATAATTTTTGAACATACTGTTTGGTAAGTTCAAATTCAGTATATATTTTATTCCAAATCTCACCATAGACATTATGAGAGGATAAAAATGCTGTTAATGGAAAAAAGCATTTCTCCATAGCCATTTCCGAATTATCGATCAGTGTTTTAAAGAACAACGATCTTTGGTACATCAGTTGAAGATCAGACCATTTTCCCTGCTTTTCCAATTGCTGAAGAGCAGTACCAAGTCCATAATAACCACTCACATTTTGTTTTAACTGACTCCATGCCCCAACAAATGGTATAGCCCTCAGGTCCTTCAGATTTATTTTTGCAGAACCCCCTCTTTTAGCTGGTCTGCTACCAATATTGGTTTCTGAATAAAAACGCAAAGGACTGGCATGGCCTAAATACTCAAGAAAATATGGGTGCTCTTTAAGTTGTATATAAGAGATATAACTTTCTTCTGCCAGACTATTTAACAGTGCCTCTTCATCATCATTTAAAGTAGATTCATTGCTGGTAAGCAGATCATTATAGATACCCGCATCCAGCATTTGTTCGATATTGTACTGAGCTGCATCAATGGTTCCAAAATTGGAACTTACCGTTTGCCCCTGAATAGTTAATTGAATTTCTTTATTGGCTATATTTTTACCCATGGATGCATAAAACTGGTGTGTTTTTCCACCACCCCTTGCTGGTGGACCTCCCCTACCATCAAAGAATACCACCGTTATTCCATACTCTTTCGAAATCTTTGTCAGTGATTCTTTGGCTTTATAGATACTCCAGTTGGCCATCAGGTAACCACCGTCTTTAGTACCATCTGAAAATCCAAGCATGATCGTCTGCTTCCGACTTCTCCTTTCAAGATGTGCATAGTAAACGGGATGTTCATACAACTCCCTCATAACTTCAGCAGCCCGTTGTAAATCATCCACTGTTTCAAATAATGGCACTATATCTACAGAGAGATCTTCCTTGGTCCATCCACTCATCAGTAATAATCCGAAAACTTCAAATGCGTTTAACGCTGAATTACACTGACTGATAATATACCTGTCACATCCTGCTTTACCGTTCTTTTCCTGAATTTCTTTAATGGCAGCCATAACATCAAATGTATCCCGTTGTACATCGTTTTTAATAAATGATGTATCTCCAATAGGCCTATTGATATTGGTGAGCAACCTGATTTTTTCGGTATCAGATAAACTAGGGTAATCCACCGGTAATATATCATTTTGCATAGCAACTGTTTCTAAAACCTTGCCATGTATACTACTATCCTGCCGAATATCCAGGGTTGCAAAATGAAGTCCGAAAACTTCCACCTTGCTGATCAGTAATTCTATCTGACTAACAAACAAATTATTATGGTCATAAATTAATAAATGCCTGATATCCCTTAATGAATTCAAAATTTCTTCTTTGGTAATATCAAAGCAATGCCCAGGTATGAAAAGATGCTCATATAATTTTTTTTCCAGTTGATTCAAAGCAACATCGACACCTTTAAATGTAAGTCGTCTTTTAAGTTTCCGAACATCCAGATAATAAGATTTCAGAATACTACCTCTTAATGCATCTGCTACATCCATGGTAATACTTGCATTTACAAACGGGTTACCGTCTCTGTCACCACCTGGCCAGAAGCCCATTCTCACAATTGGATTCTGTTCTTCAAGACTATCCGGGAATCTGTTTTTTAGAAAGGCTACGATCCTTCCGGTAGCAGGATAAAATATATTTTCCAGATACCATATTAAACTCACTGCTTCATCATACGGTGTAGGCTTTTGCTGTTGGAAAAACGGAGTCCTTCCCAGTTGTTGCAGGTAAGAATAGATTTGGTGTTCATTATTGGTATTGATTGCAGAAGACAGATCATGAATAATACCCAATACTGCACCACGGTAGAACTGTGTTGGATGTGCTGTTAGGACCAGCTGTATATTAAAATCCTTTAATTTTTCTTTTAATGCCTCTTCCCTATGCTGTTGCTCAACTGCCACTGCCAGGTTTTTGAGCGTACCCTTTCCGCTCATATCATGAATTTCTTTGAATGCAGCATCTTCGAGTGCATCGAATAAAACAACCTGCCTTTCAATATACTGTACAAATCGAAACAGGATATCCAGCTTTTCCTGTTCACTGCTTACAGTGGTCTGTTTCTTTAGAAAATCTTCAATGATTTCTACAGGGCTTTGTTTTTTCTTATATCCCTCTTCACAATTGATCAATAAAAGTGATACCAATATCCCTGTCTTTTCAATTCTATGAAAAGGAAGAGAGCTAAATAGACTGTTGTATAACTGAAATTTAATGCCTACTAAATTTTTGAATGTTTGCAGGTTTACATTATTGGACATACGAATGTTTAGTTTACATGGTGAAGGCAGCAACAATCAGGGTCGAAAATTAATAAATATTTGCTATAGTACTTAGAATTCGTTTATCTTAGCACCTGAAATAATGAAAAAACAGCAATTTATATCATCTATCATTGAAACTGGTATATTCATGTATACCAATGCTGTGGCTATTACTGTGACAACTACCATTACTACTACAACCCTGTAAAGGGTACTACATGTTCATATCATCCCGAGGGCTTACTGCTGCTGAAACAAAGCAGAAAACTATTTATACCATTCAATACAATTTTCATGAAAGTTTTAAAATTCGGAGGTTCCTCCGTAGCAAATGCAGATAATATTAAACGTGTTGTTTCTATTATCAGCAAACCTGAATATCATCATTCAATTGTTGTTGTTTCTGCACTTGGTGGGGTTACAGACCTGCTGATTAAAGCAGGTACTGAAGCTTCTGCAGGTAAAGAGAGCTATAAAGAAATCCTTATAGAACTGGAAAAGAAGCATATGGATACGGCCAGAGGTTTATTACCTGTAACTTCTCAAAGCAGTTGTCTTAGTAGTATCAAACAACAATTCAATGAACTGGAAGATTTGTGTGAAGGGGTTTTTAGATTGGGTGAATTATCTGCGCGTACACAGGACCGCATTATCAGTTTTGGGGAATTACTTTCTTCTAAAATCATTGCAGCTTATTTACAAACAATTCAAGTCAACAATCAATGGCTGGATAGCAGGTTACTCATTAAAACCAATAACAATTTTGGGTTTGCTGCAGTAGATTTTGTAAACACCAACGCGCTTATTGCAGAAGCAATTAAAAACAGTAAAGCAACATTATTTATTGCCCCGGGTTTTATAGCAAGTAACAGTAACTCGCAAACCACCACTCTTGGCAGAGGAGGTTCGGACTATAGTGCCAGTATTTATGCAGCAGCATTACAAGTGGAAGATCTGGAAATATGGACAGATGTGACAGGCATGATGACTGCAGATCCCCGCTGGGTTACAAATGCAAAAACTATCGCACATACTTCATACAGAGAAGCGATGGAACTTTCTCATTTTGGTGCTAAAGTCATTTACCCTCCTACCATCCAACCTGCTATGCAAAAGGGTATCCGGATCTGGGTTAAAAACACTTTTGAACCAGATGCATATGGTACACTTATCGAAGAAAATGGTAATGAAAAAAGTGAGATCATCACTGGCATTTCCAGTATTAACCAGGTAACCCTCTTAAGCCTTGAAGGTGGCGGTATGGTGGGTATTCCGGGATTTTCAAAACGACTTTTTGAGTCACTTGCAAGTGAATATGTAAATGTGATCCTGATTACGCAAAGTTCTTCAGAGCATTCCATCTGTGTAGCCATCAATTCTGCAGATACCTTAAAAGCTAAAACCGCGGTGGATCAGGCATTTGCATATGAACTGAAAACTGGACAAGTTGACCCATTAAAAGTAGAAGAGAACCTATCGATCATCGCATTGGTTGGAGATAAAATGAAAAGTCATCCGGGCATATCAGGAAGGATGTTTCATGCATTGGGCAGAAATGGGATCAATATCAGGGCTATTGCACAGGGTTCTTCAGAAAGGAATATCTCAGCTGTTGTGGCAAATACAGATATCAAAAAGGCAGTAAATGTACTTCATGAAGCCTTTTTTGAAGCAAGCTATAAACAATTGAATGTATATATTACCGGTGTCGGTAATGTTGGAGGTAAATTGCTGGCACAGATCAAACAACAACAGGATTATCTATTACAAAACCTGAACCTGCAATTAAGGGTGATGGGTATCGCTAACAGCAAAAAAATGTTGTTTGCCGATAATGGAAATGGAATAGACCTTCAAAACTGGAATACGCTTTTACAACAAGCAGAGCCAATGACCCTTTCATCTTATATAGAAAGAATCATTTCCGGAAACCTTAGAAATAGTGTTTTCGTAGATGTTACAGCAAATACCGAAGTAGCATCTGTATATCATTTGTTATTGGCAAAAAGTGTTTCAGTAGTTGCATGTAATAAGATCGCAGCAAGTGCAGCATACGGCAAATACCGCCAATTAAAATCGCTTGCCAAAGAATTCAATGCGCCCTATCTTTTTGAAACAAATGTAGGTGCAGGGCTTCCTGTAATTGGCACATTGAACGATCTGATTTCGAGTGGTGACAAAGTAAACAAAATACAGGCTGTGCTTTCCGGTACGCTCAATTTTGTTTTTAATACTTATGATGGAAGCAGGCCTTTTGCTCAGGTTGTTAAACAAGCACAGGATGAAGGATACACTGAGCCCGATCCAAGATTGGATCTTGGTGGTACTGATGTGATGCGTAAGATCATGATCCTTGCGAGGGAAGCAGGTGAAAAGATTGAAATGAGCGATATTACTAACAATGGGTTTCTACCAGATTCATGTTTTGAAGGTTCAGTAGCAGACTTTTATAAGGAAATGGAAAAGCATGAAACACATTTCAAGAACTTATATGAAAAGGCTGCAAAGGAAAACTGTAAACTTAAATTTGTAGCCAGTTTAGAAAAGGGAAATGCTGCTGTTGGATTACAGCATATACCAATCAATTCAGATTTCTATCATTTGTATGGCAAAGATAATATCGTTTTGTTCTACACCCAGCGGTACCCTGAACAACCACTGGTTGTTAAAGGTGCCGGTGCCGGTGCAGATGTTACTGCAAGTGGTGTATTTGCTGATATCATAAGAGTAGCCAGATAATTCAAAATCATGAAAAAGATCAAAGTATTAAGTCCGGCTACTGTTGCCAATGTAGTTTGCGGTTTTGACATTTTGGGCTTTGCCCTGAATGAACCAACTGACGAGTTTTCTATTTCATTCAGTGATAACAAAGGAGTTACCATTATTAATGAGGACGACTATAATTTACCACTGCAAGCAGAACAGAATGTTTCAGGTGCAGCCTTATTGGCATTGCTGGAGGAATGTCCTGATATAAAGGGATTTGAACTGATCAGTAAAAAAAACATCAAACCTGGAAGTGGTATTGGCAGCAGTGCGGCAAGTGCCGCAGGAGCAGTGGTTGCAGCCAATTACCTGCTGGAAGAACGCTTTGGGAAAGCGGATTTGGTTCGTTTTGCGATGTTTGGTGAAAAAGTAGCCAGCGGTGTTAAACATGCTGATAATATTGCACCTGCTATTTATGGCGGGGTTACATTGATCAGATCAATTTTTCCATTAGATATTATCCGTCTGGAAGCTCCTGAACTTCATGTTACGATAGTACATCCTCAGATAGAAGTAAGGACATCCGATGCCAGACAAATCTTAAAACAACGGGTATTGCTAAAAGATGCGATTAAACAATGGGGTAATATAGCTGGTCTGGTAGCAGGATTAATTCAGAAGGATTATGACCTTATTGGACGCAGTCTGGAAGATGTTATCATAGAACCCGTGCGCAGTATCCTGATACCGGGATTCGATGATGTTAAAAAGAAATGTAAATCAGCCGGTGCATTGGGAGGTGGTATCTCGGGTTCTGGTCCTTCTATCTTTATGCTGAGCCGTGATCATCAAACTGCATTAGCAGTGGAAAAAGTAATGAAGGAGATCTATGATTCAATCGGACTTGCTTATCATACCTATGTTACCACTATCAACCAGGAAGGAGTTAAATGTATTTGATAACGGGGTTTGCATTGACACCAAATCTATTAACTCATTCATTTTTACAACTTTTCAACAGCACTCATGAAATATTTTAGTCTTAATCAGCATTCACCCGAAGTTAATTTTGCCGAAGCAACATTAAGAGGACAAGCACCTGACAAAGGTTTATATTTTCCGGAAAAAGTACCCGCCCTTCCAAAGGGTTTCATTACGGCACTTCCAAAACTTGCAAAGGAAGAAATAGGTGTTACCGTTATGAAACCCTATGTGGGAGATTGTATTCCTGAAGCTGAACTCAAAGAAATCATTCAGGAAACTGTCAATTTCAATATTCCGTTGATTCATATTACCAGCAATATTTCTTCCCTTGAATTATTCCATGGTCCAACTCTGGCATTTAAAGATGTGGGCGCGCGGTTTATGAGCAGATGCCTGGGCTATTTTAACAGGCATGCCTATCATAAAACCACAATACTGGTAGCCACTTCAGGAGATACAGGCGGCGCTGTAGCAAATGGATTCCTTGGCGTGGATGGAGTGGATGTAATTATCCTGTACCCTTCCGGAAAAGTGAGTAAGATCCAGGAACTTCAACTTACTTCATTAGGACAAAATATAACAGCCCTGGAAATAAAGGGCACTTTCGATGATTGCCAATCAATAGTCAAACAGGCGTTTATGGATCCCGATCTTACCCAGCGCATCAATCTGACTTCAGCCAATTCTATCAATGTGGCAAGATGGCTACCTCAGCAGTTGTATTACTTCTTTGCATTACAACAATGGAAGGAAAAAGAGCCCCCTGTCATTGCTGTACCCAGTGGTAATTTTGGAAACATCTGTGCTGGTATACTGGCTCACCTTTCCGGATTGCCTGTTAGGTATTTTTTGGCTGCCTGTAATGCCAATGATGTGGTTCCCCGATTTCTGGAATCAGGAGAATATGTAGCAAAACCGTCAGTAGCAACCCTTTCCAATGCGATGGATGTAGGTAATCCCAGTAATTTTGTACGGATCCTGGAAATGTTTGATCAACAGGTTGATAAACTGAAATTACATATTGGCAGCAGCAGTGTTGATGATGCAACAACCTTGCAAACCATACGGGAAGTAGAGCAACTGTATAATTATACATTAGATCCACATGGAGCTGTTGCATTTTATGCATTACAGCAATATCTTGACCAGCATCCGGGAGATAAAGGTTTTATTACTGAAACAGCTCACCCCATTAAATTTCCAGATACAGTTGAATCTGCAACCGGTAAAAAACCTTTTTTCCCTGAGCAGTTAAAAGACCTCTTACTTGCCGAAAAGCGAAGTATTCTTATGCAACCAAATTTCAGCGATTTTAAAGAATGGTTAATGCACAGATAAACTAAATTGCGCTGACTTAAACACATCTTTTAAACCGGATTACATGGAAGTTAAGCACCATTGGGCTGTATTTTTATCAAATGAGGCAGACAGTAATGATCTTACAGAAGAAATACTCGAATCAAGAGCAAAGCATCCATTCACCCATTTAAATGCTATGAAAGGTGTATTATTCTCAACTGTTACACTGCACCGGTTAATTGATGAAGAATCCAGAAGGGATCAATTAGATGTAACCAAACATTTGAACAGGCAGTTAAGGACTTTATCCAGTGGAGAACAAAAAAAGGCACTACTCGAATATCTGCTTGCCAAAGAACCCGATTTTATTATTCTGGATAATCCGTTTGACAACCTGGATAAAGCTTCACAGCAATCATTAAAAGAAAAACTGACAGAAATATCTTTAACAACCACGTTAATACAACTGATTTACCGAAAATCAGACCTCTTGCCATTCATTAAAAATGCAGTTACCCTTTTTGAAGGAAACCAAATTTCACAATCAGCAGATCCTCAAACATTCTGCAACAACAATAAAACCAATCCGTCTGAATTATTATCAGGACCAGTGCCTCAGCCCATTCTTCAATATCAGTTGGAGCATGATGAGCTGGTGAAATTTAAGCAAGTAACTGTAAGCTATGGAGAAAGGACCATTGTAAGGGACATCAACTGGACTATCAAAAAAGGAGAATTCTGGCAATTATCAGGACCAAATGGTTCAGGAAAAACCACATTGCTGACCATGATTACTGGTGATAATCCAAAAGGTTACGGCAAAGACTTTGAACTGTTTGGAAAAAAGAAAGGTAGTGGAGAAACAGTTTGGGATATCAAAAAAAAGGTAGGCTACGTAACTCCTGCAATGACAGAACTGTTTACAGCAAGACATACATTGGAAGAAATGGTCATCTCAGGTTTTTTTGATTCGATTGGTTTGTATGTTTATCCTTCAGAAATGGAAATACGTTTAGCCAATGAATGGCTGGAGCTAACACAATTAAAAGAGCTGAAAAATAAGCCATTTTGTGAGCTCTCTCCTGGATTGCAACGCAAAGCACTCATTATACGTGCAATGGTCAAACATCCTCCTTTATTAATACTAGATGAACCTGCTTTTGGATTGGATGATCATAATACCCGTATGGTAACAGCACTGATCAATAAAATTGCTTCTGAAAGTACAACGGCTATTCTATATGTATCCCACAGATCAGAAGATGGAATTTTTCCTGATGCTGTTTTTGAACTTATACCTACTGATAATGGGTCAATTGGTATCATCAGTTAGCTTAATCAGTTACTGCAAATTATAATTTGCATTATTGTACAGACAACATTTTCAAACAAACCGGCTTATCCATATGTATTTGAACACCAGTTGGACTTAGCATCCCTGTACTTTTGATAATGTTGAATACTACGATATTATTAGTATCCCTGTTTGCCACCAATAACCATTTGCCTGTTGGATCAATGGTAAAGTTTCTGGGATGAATACCCAGTGTTGACTGATGACCTAATTCAGTGAGCAGACCAGTAGAACCGACCCGGTATATGGTTATATCATTAGCTTTTCCCCTGTTAGAAGTATATAAGTATTGTCCATTAGGCGTAATATGTATATCTGCACTTCCCTTATCCTCTTTTCCACCCGTATTGTCTGACTGAATCGTTTGTAATTCGTTGAGTTGTCCATCTTTGTACCCATATACCATCACTTTTCCTGATAATTCGCTGATCAGGTAAGCATATTGTTTATTGGGGTGAAAAATGATATGTCTTGGTCCGGAACCATCAGGCACATCAAAAGTGGTAGCGTCTTCTGATAATGGCTGTTGCGCATTATTCGGATCAAATTTATACTGATAAACCTTGTCTGTTCCCAGATCATTTACAAACACGTATTTTCCATCTGGAGAAAAAACAGTACAATGGACATGGGGTTTTGACTGACGATCAAAATTGACACTATATCCCTGGTGTTCAATATTCTGAATCAAAGGTTGTATGGAACCGTCTTCTGCTGTTTTAAATATGGAAAAGCTCCCACTACTGTAATTGGCTGCCAATAGCCATTTACCTGTTGAATCGGTTTCAACGTAGCAGGGGTCATCTCCGGATGTTACTGTCTTATTGATAAATGATAACTCTCCCTTTTTCTTATCAAACGAAAAAGCACTGATTTCACCGGGAACCTCTTTATGGTTCTCATTGACCGCATATACATATTTCTGGTCTTTGGTAACGGCCAGATATGATGGATTGGCTGTTCCACTGATCTTACTCACAAAAGAAGCATTACCTGTAGTTGTATTGAACTTATATACCTGAATGTCTGTAGTATAGGTTCCAACTAAAAGATAATATTCTTTATTTTGGGCAACGCCCGTAAACAAAATAAAAGAGAGCAGGCAAGCAAAAAAAGTACGCATAATATGATTTTCAGTATCTTATAGTCAAAAATAAGGTTTTTATTATCTGAAGAAGTTCCCCTTCAAAATTTAGATCAATTATATCTTTGAAAATATTATTTGTAGTAGAAACACTACAAATAAGAAACAACATTCACTATATGAGCCGTAAAGAATAAGTAATCAATTTGTACTATTAAGTGCATAGAATAATACCCGATAACCATTTCCAAATTCCGGAAAGCAATTCCAGGGAGCGGACTAAAATAAAATCAAGTTCTTTACTATATAATTGATTATGAACAATTTATAATGAAATAAAGAATTGGCATTAAATTAGTTTAACCATACCAAACCTTTAATTATGAAACTTTTGCAAAACGCTGCTATCCTATTCACTGCTTTATCTTTTTTTGCTTCCTGCAGCAAAAAGGATTTAAATTCAACAGCCGGTACCGGTACAAGTACCACATCCACTACAAAAGTGGCACCTGCTGGCTTCAATTATAGTACAACTAAAAATGTTACTATAACCTCATCAGCAATGACCAATGATAATCAACCTATCTCTGGAGTAGCGATGACCATCTACACGACTACTGCTTCTGGAGCAATCGATAAACTTATTTACAAGGGCTTTACTGATAAGACTGGTAGTTTTACAACTGTAATAGCAATTCCTGCATCCTGTGATACATTGATCATTGACCCTGCGTATATTGGCTTGATAAGACTGGCAAAAGCACCCATCAGTGGATCAACTGTAAATTTCATATTTGGTGGCAGCAACGGATTTGGAGGTGACATTACTTCCACTGCAAACCCAATGAGTCTGATGAAACCCAATGGTACATCAGCGCTAAGTCCACGTACATTTGGCAGCGAAATTGATTATGGTTATACACAATCTACGCCAACTAAATTTTCCTTAATGTCTTCCTATAATTCATCAGGTGTTCCCAATAATCTGGTATCACCGAATGATGTGATCAGTTCTGCTATGCTTACGGATATCAACTCTGCATTGCCTGAAGGTATCAATGAACCTAACCGTAGTCCGGGTTTGTTCACCAGTACAGTTCCCAATGACCTGGTGATCACTCAAACTGCTGATGTATGGATCACTTTTGTATCCGAAGGTGCTGGTTTTAGCAGCAGCATGGGCTGGTATAAATACCCAACCGGTAACCCTCCTGCAACTATTAATGATATCGATAGCATTCACTTCATTTTCCCTAACTGCAAATTCTCTGGTGATGGTGGTGGTTTGAACAGTGGCAATAAAGTACACCTGGGTGTTATCCCTGCGGGAACTACGATCGGTATAGTCCTTTTCTCCAACGCATGGGCTCAGGGAAATTACAATAGCATCAGCTATTATAACAATCAGGGTGAGTTCTTTACCGATAGCTGGTTAAATCCTGAAACTGTTGCAAGTTTACGTCAACATACTGTATTACTTCAGTACAATAATCTTTCCCTGATCTGTTTTGAAGACTTGAACAGGCAGTCAGGCAGTGATAATGACTTTAATGATGTGATCTTTTATGCCACTTCTAATCCTGTAACTGCTATCTCACAGACCAATATGCCTGCATTAACTGCAGCTGTTGATACCGATGGTGATGGTGTTCCTGACTATGAAGATGCTTTCCCTACAGATCCTACCAGGGCTTACATCAACTATTATCCAGCACAAAACGCATGGGGCACTGTAGCTTATGAAGACAACTGGCCGATGTTGGGTGACTATGATATGAATGACCTGGTGGTGAGCTATCAATACAAGATCATCAGCAATGCCCAGAACAATATTGTTGAAATGTATGGCAGCTTTGCTCCAATTGCATCTGGTGCGATCTACAACAATGGTTTTGGAGTTGCTTTCCCCTTCGCTTCCTCACTTGTAAAAACAGTAACCGGTCAAAACCTTAAGAGTGGCTATATCAAAACCAACTCCAATGGTACGGAAGCCGGTCAGCAGAATGCAGTGATCATTCCTTTTGACAATGCACGTAACTTGATCAGCAATACAGATGGTAACAGCTTTATCAATACCTTAATGAGTGAACCCAAAGTAACTGGTGATACTTCAGTAGTGTATGTAGGATTCAATAACCCTATTTCTTCCAGCACATTAGGAACTGCTAACTTTAATCCATTCCTGATCAGCAATAGCCGCAGGGGTTATGAAATTCATCTTCCTAATTATGCGCCCACAGCACTGGCTGATGTAAGTCTTTTTGGTACACAAAACGATGCAAGTATACCATCTAAGGGGATCTATTATGTAACAAAGGATAATCATCCCTGGGGACTGAACTTTATCGGTGGATTCCAGTATCCGATTGAAACAGTACCTATTAGCCAGGCATATTTACATTTCTTTGACTGGTCTGGCTCAGGTGGAACAACTTACACCGACTGGTATAGTAATAGTGCCAGTGGATATCAAAACACAAGTAATATTTACAATAAATAGAATCGTTAATTTTCATAATAGGGTGATTTGGAAAAAGCAAGCCGGCTAATACTCGGCTTGTTTTATTTTATATTAACATAAGAGCAATTTATTATTAAAGCATCATGTTTTAGAGTGCCTATCTGATACTGTATTATAAATGGACAAATAAACGCCTATTTTATTTTAGGAAGCATGATCGTAAATCTGCACAAAAAAAAGCCATCCGGAATACCGGATGGCTTTTTAATGATAGGACAGATATCCTATTCAAATTTAAGATCCAAACCTAAACCTCTCAGTTCATGAACCAATACATTGAAAGATTCTGGAACTCCAGCCCTAGGTATATTATCACCCTTAACGATGGCCTCATAAGTCTTTGCACGACCAATGATATCATCTGATTTCAGTGTGAGCAATTCCTGCAAGATATTGGCAGCACCATAAGCTTCAAGTGCCCAAACCTCCATTTCACCAAAACGCTGACCACCAAACTGGGCTTTACCACCCAAAGGCTGTTGTGTAATCAGACTATATGGCCCGATAGAACGTGCATGCATTTTATCATCAACCATATGGTGCAGTTTGATGATATAAATAACACCCACTGTTGCTTTTTGATGGAACCTTTCACCAGTTTCACCATCATACAAATAAGTATGACCATTTATTGGGATATTGGCTTTAGTACAATAGTCTTCAATTTCCCTTGTTGATGCTCCGTCAAATATTGGTGTTGCAAATCGTACTCCCAGTTTAGTACCTGCCCATCCGAGAATGGTTTCATAGATCTGTCCCAGATTCATACGTGAAGGCACCCCTAATGGGTTCAAAACAATATCAACCGGTGTACCATCTTCCATAAATGGCATATCTTCTGCACGAACAATCTTCGCAACAATACCCTTATTTCCATGACGACCAGCCATCTTATCCCCAACCTTAAGTTTACGCTTAACAGCCAGGTATACTTTAGCTAGTTTCAACACACCAGCCGGTAATTCATCACCTATACTGATGTTGAATTTTTCTCTTTTATATCTACCTAATTCTTCGTTGAATTTGATACTGTAATTGTGCAGTAATGTATTGATCTGGTCATCTGTTCCTTTATCACTTGTCCATCCTAATGGATTTACATTTTGATAATCAATAACAGAAAGGTTTTTAGAATTAAATTTCGCACCCTTACCAATCAAGGTTTCACCAAAGTTATTACTTACACCTGCAGAAGCTTTGTCTTTCAACAGAATCTGAAGTTTACTAAGCAATTGTTCTTTAATATCCTCTACATTCTGTTGGTGTACTTTTTCAACTTTTTCCAGCTGAGATTTCTCACGAATCTTACCATTCTTATCTTTCTTAGCTCTCTGGAATAGTTTCTTATCAATAACAACACCTTCCGTGCCGTTTGGAGCTTTCAAAGATGCATCTTTTGCATCACCGGCTTTATCACCAAAGATAGCACGCAATAGCTTTTCTTCAGGTGTAGGATCGGATTCTCCTTTTGGAGTGATCTTACCGATTAGGATATCCCCTTCTTTAATAGTGGCTCCTATGCGGATAATTCCATTTTCATCCAGGTCCTTTGTAGCTTCTTCTGAAACATTGGGTATATCAGGAGTTAGTTCTTCTTCACCCAATTTGGTATCACGAACTTCCAGTTCATATTCATCGATATGTACAGAAGTAAATAAATCTTCACGAACTACTTTTTCGTTAATTACGATCGCATCTTCAAAATTGTAACCTTTCCAAGGCATGAATGCAACCTGCAGGTTTCTTCCAAGGGCAAGTTCACCGTCGATTGTAGCATACCCTTCGGTTAGGAAATCTCCTTTTACTACTTTCTGACCCTTCTTTACTGCGGGGTTAAGATTGATACAGGTAGCCTGATTCGTCTTAATGAATTTTGTCAGTTTATAAATCTGAAGATCATCATCAAAACTTATTAAACGATCAGTATCATTTCTATCGTAACGAACATGAATTTCATTTGCATCCACAAACTCTACAATTCCATTTCCGGTTGCATGAATCTGAATCCTTGCATCACGGGCAGCTCTTCCTTCCAAACCAGTACCTACAACAGGCACTTGCGGACGAATCAAAGGAACAGCCTGACGTTGCATGTTTGATCCCATCAAAGCACGGTTGGCATCATCATGTTCCAGGAATGGAATCAAAGAAGCACTCAACCCTACAATTTGATTAGGCGCCACATCCATAAATTCTACTTCTTCCTTATCCAGAATAGGAAAATCACCTGTTTGACGGGAAACAACTTTATCTTCTGCGAATGAATTATTATCGTTCAAAGGAGAATTACTCTGTGCGATTTTAGCAGAATCTTCTTCTTCAGCACTAAGGAAAGTCAGTTCATTCATATTCACAATGCCTTCTTCAACTTTACGGTATGGGGTTTCAATAAAGCCCATATCATTGATAGTTGCGTGTACGCATAATGTTGAGATCAAACCGATATTTGGTCCTTCCGGTGTTTCAATGGTACATAATCTTCCATAGTGGGAATAGTGTACGTCACGTACTTCAAATCCTGCTCTTTCTCTACTCAATCCACCTGGCCCTAACGCTGAAATACGACGTTTATGTGTGATTTCCGAAAGAGGATTGGTTTGATCTAAGAACTGAGACAACTGTGAAGTACCAAAGAATGAATTGATAACAGAAGATAAAGTCCTCGCATTGATCAGGTCTACCGGAGTAAACACTTCATTGTCACGGACATTCATCCTTTCACGGATAGTACGGGCCATACGGGCCAGACCTACACCAAACTGAGCATACAATTGTTCACCCACAGTCCTTACACGACGATTGCTCAGATGATCAATATCATCGATTTCAGCCTTGCCATTGGTCAGACGAACCAGGTACTTGATGATCTCAATAATATCCTGTTTGGTAAGTACCTTCTTTTCGAGAGGATAATCCAAACCTAATTTTCTGTTGATCTTATAACGTCCAACTTCTCCTAAATCATAACGTTTGTCAGAGAAGAATAATTTATCAATAATACCACGGGCAGTTTCATTATCAGGAGCATCTGCACCACGCAACTGACGATAGATATGCTGAACCGCTTCTAATTCACTGTTTGAAGTATCCTTATTCAAAGTGTTGTAAATGATCGCATAATCACCACCTACGTCTTCTTTTTGAATAAATACACTTTTGACTTCCATTTCGATGATGGTATCAATACCTTCCTCATCCAGAACAGTATCCCTTTCCATCACGATTTCATTACGCTCTATACTTACGACTTCACCTGTATCTTCATCAACAAAATCTTCCACCCAGGTACGAAGTACGCGGGCAGCCAATTTCTTTCCGATATGATTTTTCAGTAACTTTTTGTCTGCCTTCACTTCATCAGCCATTCCAAAAAGTTCCAGAATATCCTTATCAGTTTCAAAACCAATTGAACGCAATAATGTTGTTACAGGGAATTTCTTTTTACGATCAATATAAGCATACATGACATTATTAATGTCTGTAGCAAATTCCATCCATGCTCCTTTAAATGGAATGACACGGGCTGAATAGATTTTTGTACCATTAGGATGGATAGATTGTCCAAAGAATACACCGGGTGAACGGTGTAACTGAGACACAACCACACGTTCAGCACCATTTACCACAAAAGTACCCCTTGGGGTCATATATGGTATATTACCGAGAAACACATCCTGTACTATAGTCTGAAAGTCAACATGCTCCTCATCATTACAGCTCAACCTTAATTTCGCTTTCAAAGGAACAGCATAGGTCAATCCCCTTTCCATACATTCTTCAATACTGTAGCGTGGCGGATCAATAAAATAATCCAGAAACTCCAATACGAAGATGTTACGCGTATCTGTGATAGGAAAATTGTCCTTAAATACACGGAATAAACCTTCATTGTTACGCTTGTCAGGAGTTGTTTCCAACTGGAAAAATTCTCTGAATGATTGTAACTGAATGTCAAGTAAATCAGGTGTTTCAGCAAGGTGTTTTGTCTTTCCAAAGCTGATCCTGTTGTTCAATGTTGTTGTAGACATAGTATTTTGTAAAACCGGTTTTAGCTAAAAAATGTAGAGAACTTACAGGTTCTCGTTGCTTGAAAAAGATAGCTCGGGATTTAATGCCCTGACCGGACTATCTGCTGCTAATTAGCCCTAATATAAAAGGACTGCAAAAGTATGGAATACCATTTGAAACCCAAAATCAAATTTTATGAGCTGTAGCAATGTGTATAAGTACTGCCTCTAATCTAAAGGACGATAACAAATAATTGACAATTAACGGATAAACAATCCCTTTTATCAATCATCTAAATCATAAAATGTACGCCCATGAAAAAGTTAACAATCACATTGAGCTTATTGTTTTGTTTAGGATTTATAAGTGCTGATGCCCAAATGATGGGTTTTAGGATTGGTGGTGGCTATGGTAACCCTTACCGAAGCAGGAATTATAACCAGGAACAATCCTCTGGTGATTTTACCCCTTCTTTTATTATTTCCCTTGGCTATGGCTTTCCCAATTTGGATGCTGGTCAGTTTGCTAATTCTTATAATTATTATGTCGGTAATGCATCCCAAAGCGGGCCTTTTACTGGCAGTATAGATTACCGCTTCAGCAGGAGGATGGCAGTAGGTCTACTGATTACCAATGGAGCAGTCAATGCACCCTATTATGCCTATGGCGGATCTGCTGAGCCTTCTTTTAGCGGACAACTCCAAAATACTGCCATCATGCTGGACCTGATCAATTATTTACCTGTATCTGATAAAAACATCAGCCCTTATCTAAGAACAGCCATAGGCGCCAATATCTGGAATGAGAACTATACAGGGTCAAATGGTAGTCCGGTTAATTATACAAGCAGTCCATCTGACCTAGCCTATCAGGTTAGTTTTGGTGCTAATTTTTATATCACTAAAAAAGCTGGATTTTTTATAGAAGCAGGATACGGGAAGTATATACTCAATGCAGGTCTTAGTTTTAAATTATAGTCCCTGCAAGCTTACAAAAAAGAAAATCCCGCTTGAGCGGGATTTTCTTTTGAAGTATTTGTCGAAATTACTTGATTTCTACATCAGCTCCGGCTTCTTTCAGCTTGTTAGCGATATCATCCGCTTCTGCTTTAGAAACACCTTCTTTAACTGGTTTAGGTGCACCATCTACTAAATCTTTAGCTTCTTTCAGACCAAGACCTGTTAATTCCTTAACGATCTTAACTACTGTCAGTTTGCTTGCGCCTGCATTTTTCAGGATTACATCAAATGCAGTTTGTTCAACAGCTGCAGCAGCGCCACCGCCGTCTCCACCAGAAACTACTACAGCAGCAGCTGCAGCTGGTTCAATACCATATTCTGATTTCAATACATCTGCTAATTCCTGAACTTCTTTTACTGTTAAACCTACTAATTGTTCGGCTAATGCTTTTACGTCTGCCATATTATTTAAATTTTTTCCGCCTTCATGGCTTTATTGCTCCGGCGGAGGTTTTAAAAAAATTTGCCTTTATTTTCCCTCAGGCCTGGGTGTTTATTACTGTTTTTATTCAGTCTTATTCTTCACTCGCAGTTTCTTCAACAGGAGTAGCCGTTTCAGTTTGCTTTTCGTGATGCTGTAACAAGGCAGCCAATACACGCTTTGCAGGAGATTGCAACAGTCCAATCACTTCACCAATCAGTTCATTCTTAGTCTTGATCTTGGTGAGGTTAACTAGATTATTATCTCCGGTATAGATATCACCATTGATAAAAGCTGCTTTAAGTGACGGCTTTTCACCCTTTCCGGTTTTACGGAAAGCAGAAATAATCAATGCAGGCTCTTTTGGATTTTCAGAAAACAATAAAGCAGTAACATTATGAAGTGATTCATAAACACCTGCATATTTTTCTGCATCCAAAGATTCCAGTGCTTTTTTGATCAATGTATTCTTCGCAACTTTCATTTCCACTTGTTTATCAAAACAAGCACTCCTTAATTTACCAATCTGTGCAACAGTCAGGGATTCTGTGTCTGTTACATAAAAATTATTGTATTGTGTGAACTTCTGCTTGAGAACTTCAATCACCTCATTTTTTTGTTCTTTAGTCATAACTAAAATTTTATAAAACCCGGGTCATTTTCCATTTATATGGAATCACCAGGATTTAGTTTGATAAGGTTTTAGTGTCTAATGCAATACCCGGACTCATACTGCTTGCCATACTAACAGCTTTAAGGTAAGTTCCTTTTGCAGTGGATGGTTTAAGTTTATGGATTGCATTCAATAATTCGGTGCTGTTTTCAGCGATCTTATCTGCTGTAAAAGATATACGACCAATAGATGCATGAACAATACCTGCTTTATCAACCTTAAATGCAATCTTACCACCTTTAACTTCATTTACAGCTGCAGCAACATCATTTGTTACTGTACCTGTTTTAGGGTTAGGCATCAGATTACGTGGACCTAATATTTTACCCAGCTTACCAATTTTTGGCATTACAGATGGGGTAGCAATGATAACATCAACATCTACCCACCCACCTTCAATTTTTGCAATGAACTCATCTAGTCCAACAAAATCTGCACCTGCTTCTTTAGCAGAGGCCTCTTTATCTGGTGTACATAATACCAGTACTTTTTTGGTTTTACCGGTACCATGAGGAAGGTTTACAGTACCACGTACTTGCTGGTCTGCTTTTTTAGGGTCTACACCCAAACGGATATGTAGATCTACTGAACTGTCAAATTTTGTACAGTTAATTTCTTTTACGAGTAAAGAAGCTTCTTTAAGGGAATATTGCTTGTTTTTATCCACCTTAGCTTCAACTACTTTTCTTTTTTTAGTCAATGACATTTTTAAAAAGTTTTACGGGTGAATAAATTAATTTTCCCAGGGGGCTTTACCATCAAGGGTCAAACCCATGCTGCGAGCTGTACCGGCAACCATTTTCATGGCGCTTTCCACAGTAAAGCAATTCATATCTGGCATCTTATCTTTAGCGATAAGTTCGACCTGATCCCATGTCACTTTACCAACCTTTGCTCGATTACTTTCTTTAGATCCTTTCTGAATTTTAGCAGCTTCCATTAACTGGATAGCAGCAGGTGCAGTTTTGATGACAAAATCGAAAGACTTGTCGGTATATACTGTAATTAAAACAGGAACAACTTTTCCCATTTTATCTTGAGTCCTTGCATTGAATTGTTTGCAGAACTCCATAATGTTGACACCCTTAGAACCGAGTGCCGGGCCCACTGGTGGCGCAGGATTGGCTTGACCGCCTTTCACCTGCAGCTTCACGAAGCCGGAGATTTCTTTTGCCATTGTATACGATTTAATTGGTTGTAACGTCACATTACTGTAACTCCCAAGATCAATCATTCTTATTTATAAAGAACTTTTTGGGACGGCAAAGGTAGTAGAATCATATGAACTAACAAAAAAAATACGGTCGTCAACTGTGTAAACACAGAGATGCCTGTTCTATTGGAACAGGCATCTCTAATTTGTATGTTTTGTAAGAGACTAACTCAATTTTTCGACCTGCATGTAGTTTAATTCCACAGGAGTTGATCTTCCAAAGATTTTCACAGTTACTTTCAGCTTTTTCTTTTCGTCATTCACTTCTTCAATCACCCCATTAAAATCATTGAATGGTCCTTCAATAATCTTAATTGTTTCACCAACAATAAATGGTTCACTAATGGTTACACCATTGTCATTCATTTCATCCACCTTACCCAGCATTTTGTTTACTTCACTTTTACGTAAGGAAATGATATTACCTTTTGATCCTTTTCCATCTGTAAGAAAATGCATAACATTGCTGATATTACTGATATGCATTACCATATCATCATTCAGTTTACCGTCCAGCACTTCCATCATGACATAACCAGGGAAATAGTTCTTCTCACGCATCACTTTCTTTCCATTCTGTACCTTATACACTTTCTCCATTGGCAGAAAAATCTGTTTGATCACTTCTGTCCATCCGCTTCTTTGTATATCCTTATCCAGGTACTCTTTCACTTTTCGTTCTTTGCCGCTCACCACCCTTAACACATACCATTTTGTATCAGGTTGTGGGGTTACGATGACATCTAAGACTTCTGAAGATACTTCCATTACACAATTACTTAAAAAGTGAATAAATCAGTTTCAGCACTTGATTACTGCTGAAATCCATCAGACCAACCATTGCTGTAATGATCACAGTTGAAACCAGTACAATAATGGTACTCTGCTGTAGTTGTAACCAGGTAGGCCAACTTACTTTTTCTACCAATTCGTGATAGCTTTCTTTGAAATAAACTGAAATCTTGTTCATTTTTCTTTGGTTTAAAAGTCCTTTGGTTTAAAGCTTCTTTATCTTAAAGACCGAAGCCTATTAAACCAGCCATCTTTACTCCGCACGGGCACTAGGATTCGAACCCAGATCAAAGGTTTTGGAGACCCGTATGCTACCGTTGCACTATGCCCGTATGAATCAAAAGTCTCCGGCCAAAGTTAGTTGATTTACATTTGACCAAAGACTTTCGAATATGTTATTCTTTTCTTTCGAAAAGGGAATCCTTACTTCAGGATTTCGGTCACCTGACCAGCACCAACAGTCCTTCCACCCTCACGAATCGCAAATTTTAAACCTTTTTCCATTGCGATAGGCTGAATCAATTTTACAGAAAGGTTGATATTATCACCTGGCATTACCATTTCTGTTCCTTCTGGTAAAGTTACTTCACCAGTAACGTCTGTAGTACGGAAATAGAACTGAGGACGATATTTATTAAAGAAAGGAGTATGACGTCCACCTTCTTCCTTGCTAAGTACATAAACTTCACCCTTGAATTCAGTATGTGGAGTGATTGATTTAGGAGCACAGATTACCATACCACGACGGATATCTTTCTTTTCAATACCGCGTAACAACAAACCTGCATTATCACCTGCTTCACCACGATCCAGTAATTTCTTGAACATTTCCACACCTGTTACAGTGGAGTTTAAAGGAGCTTCCATTAAACCAACGATTTCAACAGCTTCGCCCACTTTAATCACACCACGTTCGATACGACCTGTAGCAACAGTTCCACGACCAGTGATAGAGAATACATCTTCCACACTCATTAGGAAAGCCTGATCAACTGGACGAGGAGGCAAAGGAATATAAGAATCCACAGCTTCCATCAACTGATCAATAGCAGCAACCCATTTAGCATCTTCAGCCAAAGCACCTGTTGCAGAGCCTTGAATGATTGGGGTATTATCACCATCGAATCCATAAGAACTTAACAGTTCACGAATTTCCATTTCAACTAGTTCTAAAAGTTCAGGATCATCAACTAAATCAACTTTGTTCATAAACACAACAATACGTGGAACACCTACTTGACGGGCAAGAAGGATATGTTCTTTAGTCTGAGGCATTGGACCATCAGTTGCTGCTACCACTAAGATAGCACCATCCATCTGAGCCGCACCAGTAATCATATTTTTAACATAATCAGCGTGACCTGGACAGTCAACGTGAGCATAGTGACGATTTGCAGTCTGGTATTCAACGTGCGCTGTATTGATTGTGATACCGCGTTCTTTTTCTTCGGGTGCACCATCAATTTCATCATATTTCTTAGCCACATTACCCATACCTTTTTTAGATAAGATCATTGTAATGGCGGCAGTCAAGGTTGTTTTACCATGATCCACGTGACCAATTGTTCCAACGTTAACGTGGGGTTTATCCCTCAAGAAGCTTTCTTTTGCCATTTTATTTGTTTTTTGTTGTGTTTAAAATTTTAAGTGATTTACAAAATTTGATTGTATACGCTTTTATGTAATCAACTTCTGTGCTCATTTCTGCAATTTCTTTTCACTTCACCTGAGCCGTTAGTGAGAATCGAACTCACGACCTCTTCCCTACCAAGGAAGTGCTCTACCCCTGAGCTACAACGGCCTACTCAGTAAGCGAGTTCTTAGTCTGTTATTTTCAGTCTGATGAACCTCAAAATGTCTAACTAAAAACAGCAAACTAAATTAAAGAGCGGAAGACCAGGCTCGAACTGGCCACCTATAGCTTGGAAGGCTATCGCTCTACCAAATGAGCTACTTCCGCTTTTGACGACTTCAGGAATGCAAATGTAGCACGTTGCCTGCTAAATTTGGGAAATCCTTATTTAATTTTACTTCCAAAGAACTGTGGGCAGTGGTGGATTCGAACCACCG
>Ga0364859_10352_pt1 | contig 26638 bp, 23 predicted proteins | sample ExccelAu500001D3_FD_206911 | JGI IMG/M metagenome (GOLD analysis project Ga0364859, IMG submission 206911) | Enriched cells from Trout Bog Lake Hypolimnion, Wisconsin, USA - BchlTB.Aug20.5000.01 .D3 | ecosystem: Environmental > Aquatic > Freshwater > Lake > Hypolimnion/Profundal zone | place: USA... | reverse complement strand
ACAAGGGCACTGTATATAAGGTTAATAAAGATGTTATTGAAAGTATTTTAAGGCAGGACATAAAAAAATACTTGTCTAAAATGCAATAAAACAAAATAGATGCCCTGAAGTTAGGTCTACATTATAAACATTCTTTTTAGTAAGAGAGTCGTTTAGTGATTAAGTGCCCTATACCTATTGTTTAAACTTTAATTATTGAATAAAAGGACCTATTCTTTTTTTCTTTCTATAGAGTAGATTAGAACCTTGTTGATAAAATGAAAATTAATAGGGTGGCGGATTGTCGTTTGTGGCATATGGCGGATGTAGAGGATGATAATTCAGTCTAACTGACTGATTGTCAACTAAGAATGAATAATAATCTGGAAATGCTGGAAAGCATACAGATTCCCACAGATTTTGTAAAGTAGTATATTATGCTTATCCGCATATACTTCATCCACACAAAAGCCTGGAATTGATTTGTAAGCCATTTACTGGTTTTATACACTGGACTTTGAAGGGGGTGTATACTTTCCGAATTTTTACTTTTAGATTAATTACCTGTATGCTGTGTGAATCGTAATATAGGATGTTTTGTGGTGGATCCATGTTATTTGTTTATTTTATTATGTGAAATAAAATAGCCCCATATTTTGGATGAGGCTTTTTAAATAATTCAATAACTTAATTTATTTAAATACTACTGTAAAACTTTGTGATGCAGTATTTGAAGGTGTAGCAACAGATGAAACCTTTATAGTAGCATTACACCAATGCTGCTCTGGTAAATTAATCAACGTAATCGTATTCTTGGTGGAAGTACTGACGATAGCTGTATTCTGAGTAAGAGCATTATTATTCGTTTGGTCAGTTACACTGGCAACAATATTAATCCCTTTACTTGAAGGTAGTGCAGATGTTAATGTAACTGTAACCTGAAAAGTACTGCCTGGTGAAACACTGGCATTGGAAGCATCTATTGAGAATGCTATTGCTGGTTCCTGAACAGGCTGGGACCCTCCTCCGGAAGAACCACCTGATTTACTGCAGGAATTCAATACAACAAGTAAAAAAAGTAAAAGGATAATATTTTTCATAATAGATTATCTGATGATGAGTAATTGTTGGGTCTGGTTATAATCCTTACCGAGTATTCTCAGGTAATAGGTTCCACTTCCTGCATCCATAAGAGGAATAATAGTACTTTGATTTGTACTGGTGATTTGTTTTAAAATCTGTCCATTTGCAGTCACCAGTTGAATGGTAATCTCTGTAGCTGGTAATTGTTCAAACTGAACTATTACTTCTGACCTTGCAGGATTGGGGTATAATTTAGCAATATGCTCTGTGGAAGTAGATGATGGATTATTTACTGCGGTTACAACCAATGTATAACTGTTACTAATTGTCTGGCATCCATTTCCATAAGTTACTTCAACCTGATAATTTCCAGTAGAAGCTGGTTTTAGGGTTTCACCATTTGCTCCATTAACAGGAGAACTATTTAAGAACCATTGATAAGAAACATTGGTAAGGTTGGTAGAAAACTGGCTTCCATTCCAATTAATAGACGGTATCGCCAACCCACCACAGTTAAATGACTTGCTACCTGTTCGTTTATAGTTTCCCTGATAAGTTCCCCATATTGGAGATACAAGGGGAACAAACGATGGTGGAGGTGCAAAAAACAAAGAATTCAGTAACTCTTTTGAACTAAACCTATTCAATCCTGCAAATCCACCGCCCTTATTCTTTAATTGATTTTTAAACTGATAGGAAATGGAAGTATTTACTGAACTGGTATTCGGGTTATCATAAAATCCAATCAATTTACCACCTATCGTGCCTATGTAGGTCATACCATTAATGGATAATAAGTTGGCGGTTACAGCTGTTGAGTCCTGATAATTCCATATTAATGAACCAGATTGAGATAAGCAACTTACAAATCCAGTATTATCTGCAATATGGATATATCCATAATCTGAAATTGATGGGGTTGCTAATATACTTCCCTTGGATTGGTAAGTCCAGATTACGCTGCCTGTATTGGGGTCTATCTTATAAAATTGACCATTCAGGTTACCCACATATACATAACCGGTTGCATCTATTACCGGGCTGGATTGTATTGAAGACCCTAATGACGCTGTCCAGATGGTGGTAACAACCCCATTTGAATCCAAGCTTAGTTTTACTAAATTACCGGCAACAGTTCCGAAATAAAGGTCATTCTTCGAATCTACAGCCGGAGATGTTGATATTTGTCCTGCAATACCAGATTTCCACTGCGGAACAACGGTGCTGGTGGTATCTATTGCCAGGTTAAATCCGTACACCGTACCTTTTTGAGTGGCAAATACCAATTTCCTGTCACCTGTTATAACTGCTGACGAATTTATGGAAGCATCACAGTTCACATTCCATATAACTTTTCCAGACTTATAATCAATCGCAAAAAAGTTAGCATTGGAAACACCTAAATAAATTCGGTGAAGGAGTGAATCAATGGTAGGAGTTACATAACTTAATCCACCCAATGCAATAGTTGACCATAATGGGGCACCTGAATAGGTAAATCCATTTAAAGAACTACCACTGGTTATAAATACAGAAGAATCTGATGATACAGATGGTGTGGTAAAGATTTTTGAACTTACAATTAGAGGGAAAATGGTATTACCTAAACTATCCACTTTTTTAATACTGGCACCATTCACAGGGTCATAGGTAGAATCAGCTACATAAAGGGTTCCACTATTCAATGCAGTAATACCAGCTAATATTCCCCCGCTGTATCTTTTTACAAATGCGCTGACATTAATAGTGCAGGTTGCAGTACTTACAGCACTATCATTATCCATAACTTTCAATGTAACAACTGACTGACCCTGTGGATAATTATAAATAAGAATACTATCGGTATTATCCACCAGTGAATCATTGATATACCAACTGTAATTGATGATTTTACCATCCGGGTCATAACTTCCTGCTGCACTTTTCATTAATTTCACAAAATTGTTTTCACCAGCATTTTCTATAGTTCTGCTCGTTAAACTGGAAGGAATGGGTGGTAGATTAAATGGTGAAGTAGAATCCACTTTGCTATAAAATCCAGTTATATTATTAAAATTGATAGGTAGTAACCTGTAATAATATTTATGCTTCAGTTTTAGATTGGATACATCAATATATTGGTGGGTATTAGGGGTTACTGAATCAAGCAGTATTAATGGAGGATTGATTGTATCCCGGTATATCCTTGTATAATTAATATTTTGAGTTGAATCTGTTTGCCAATTCAGGGTATCTCTTTTATTTCCGGGAAGTATTGATGTAAAACGGGGTTGTGGAAACGAATCTACTGATACAGTAATAGTTGATTGCTGGCTTGCACAACCTGTTGAAAGATTCTGTTGACTAACATAGTAATTAAATATCCCTGCAGAAGATGATGATGGAATTGGTGCATTTAGTATACTGGTTCCATTTTTCTGTAGATACCAAAGTAATTCACAATTGGAAGAAACAGATGCTTTTAATGTATCTGTATTCTGACCTATCCAATAATGTAAATTATTAACTAAGGGATTTACGGGTATACTATTTACGGTATCTGTCAAGTAAATCATTTTAATAATACTTCCCAGAAAACTAATTGTAATACTATCCCTGTAAATTCCAACTGAATCGGAAGATTTTATTCTGTAATAGATATTAGTATTACTTAAAGTATCAGCAACAGGATTCAAAAATACTGATGAATTAAAACTGCTATCTGATTTAAGACAAATTTCAATTTCTTTCGATGAACTAATCGAAACAGGATTTAACAGGCCATTTCCTGATAGTTGGAATTGCTGATTACCTGAAGTATTACCAATACAGGATTTTAAGTAATTTGAAGAGGAGCTTATAGTAATAACAGGTGTTATTACCTGTACTGTATCAGATATAGAAGTAGCCGAACAGCCAAATGCATTTGATAATGTAACAGAATATATATCTGAGGTTTTGACTGCGATATTTTGACTAGTTGACCCATTGGTCCAAAGAACATTATAAGCTATATTATTTATAATGGTATCTTTTGATGAAAGAATAGTACTATCACCAGTATTAAAAATCAATGGCCTGTTATTAGAAATAATGGGTGTAGCAGGAACTGAAAATACTGTATCTTTTATAGTATATATTTTTGAATAACCGGTTGTGTTAATGGAAATAGAATCTATGTATGTTCCACTAGAATCTGATGATTTTAATCGGTAATAAATTGTTGTATTTGGAATTGAATCTCCCACCGGTACTAAATTGATGCTAGAACTATAACCTTTACTTGTATCTGCTGATATTTCTAAATTATTTGAAGCGTTAATTAAAACTGGAGTTACCAGACTATTACCAATTATTGAATTATAATCATTTGTTGATTTTGTTCCAAAACAGGATTTTAATGAAGAAACATTAGATGCACTTGTGCTTGTTATAATTGGGATAATCTTACTTACTGTATTAGTAATAAAATTAAAAGTATATACATTACCAGATGCATCAAGGGCAATACCAAAGGGACCTCCTGCACCAACATCTAAAATTGCCCATAATTGGGTTGTAACTCCACTAGTAGTAATCATACTTACACTATTGGCCATGCCATTAGCAATATATACATTACCATATACGTCAATGACTATACCTGAGACTGTTGCATTTGAAGGCAAAGTTGCCCATACTTGGCTTACAACTCCACTTGAAGTAATTTTACTAACAGTATTATTATAATTAGCTGTATACACATTACCTAATGCATCAATGGCTATACTATTGGGATTTGCATCAGTTGCTAAAGTTGCCCATGCTTGGCTTACAACTCCACTTGAAGTAATTTTACTTATAGTACTATCACCATTAGCTGTATACACATTACCTAATGCATCAATGGCTATACCTGAGACTGTTGCATTTGAAGGAAAAGTTGCCCATACTTGGCTTACAACTCCACTTGAAGTAATTTTACTAACAGTATTATTATAATTAGCTATATACACATTACCTAATGCATCAATGGCTATACTATGGGGATATGCATCAGTTGCTAAAGTTGCCCATGCTCGGCTTACAACTCCACTTGAAGTAATTTTACTTATAGTACTATTACCATTAGCTGTATACACATTACCTAATGCATCAATTGCCATACCTTTAGGATTTGCACCTGTTGCTAATGTTGCCCATGCTTGGGTTACAACTCCATCGGGAGTAATTTTACTTATAGTATTATTACCATTAGCTGTATACACATTACCTAATGCATCAATCGCGATACCCAAGGGGTTGGCCTTAGAGGCTAAAGTTGCCCATGCTTGGGTTACAATCTGTGCTTGCACACTTGCGGTAATGAATATAAGAAATATTAAGTACTTTAATTTTTTCATGATGTAAGAAATTAGAATATTTCATATACATGCTTATATAACCTCATATTTAATGATGGGTAGATTCAAGCTTCTTCCATTTAATTATTTTTGTGAATATCAAAATCTTTAAAACATCAAACCGAGATAAAAATGAAGGCAGCCTTCTTTATAAGCTTCATCTTCAAAGAATTCTTTTGATATTTTGTATCCGCCTTATACTGGCTAGTCACTTACAAACCTAACAGCACATCATCTTTTCTGTCATGCGGAAACCTCTTTTTTTGAAAGCATAACAGTTTAAATAATATTATTTACTAATCAATATTTAATCCAAACAATTCTATTAGAGTGAAAAGGCTTTCCCAATTTGCTTTATCCTCTAATAAAATATTTTTAACAACATCATTAGATACAATGTTATTTAGCCGATATAAAAAATATATCTTGAATTCTTTTTTAGAAAGTGACCCGGAAACAATCATTTGATATGCCACTTCAAATAAACCAATATAACTGATCAATCTTCCATATTCTTTAGCCTCTAAAGTGGACTTAACAGAATAAGTATCTTTAGAATTAGGAAGTAGTTTAAAATAAACGTCATCATATTTTCTTAATTCTTTTTTTAGAGAAATTACATTTGAAATACTTCTTTCTTTATTATTCCTCCAAAGAGTATAACAAGTAATAGTAAAACCAAAAAATGTAATTATTGGAGTAAATAAATTGCCAATGCAATAACAATCAAAATTCATAATTTATTAGTTTAAGTTGAATAAGTGAAACTTTGTTTTTAAATTTATTTTTAATCCTGTTTTTCAACATTAGGCATTTGGGATAATTTTAAAAGAAATATAAACCATCTCAATTATATGAGATGGTTTATTAAATCCAGATTTATATCCCCCCGAATTAAACTTGATTTATAATCTATCCTAACGAATAACTGTTCTCGTTTTCTCCCTGAATTAAAAATTATTTTATTTTAAAGCTTTTTTGAGATATTTACTGTCCAAATGGAACATTTAGGCAATATTTTAAATAAGTATTTAGAAGGTGATAATCAATCTGTTGCGTATTTGTATTCCAGATTGAAAGTTCGCCTTTTACTCTTATCATATAATTATTGCAGGGATAAAGAAATTTGCCAAGATATAGTTCAGGATGTTTTTGAGAAAATGCTGGGGATACCAGTTGAGAAAAGATGCGAATATTTTGGGAATACTACCAATAATATTGAAGCCTATATTATTGCAATTGTTAAAAACAGATGTCTGGATGTTTCTAAATTAAAAAATAACAGGGAGAAAATATTGCAAGCCATTCGTTATAAAGCAAATGGTATTTCTGAAAATCAAGCACAGGAAAGATTCTTGAAAGATGGGTTAATTGAAATGCTCCATAAACTACAACCTAGAGAACAAGAAATTATACAATTGCATTTAGATGGATATTCTAACGAGCAAATTTCGGTCCAATTAAATATTTCGTACAATACAGTTAAGAACAATATTTATGAAGCCAAACAAAAATTGAAAAAAATGTGGGACCTATTTATGAACTAAATAAAATTAATGTCAGATCAAAATAAAAATATTGAACAAGTAACTTTAGAAGAAATACTCTTAGCATCTAAGCCAGAAGCTACTGAATCATATCGTGCTGAAATTAAATCAAAATTACAGGATCTTAAAACAACCGACGAAGTATTATCCGGGGCCATAAAATTTCTAGAAGATCATCATTATGATTTTAATGCACTTCATGATTTCCTAAATACATCAGCAAATTTTTCAGGTAGCATAAAAGGACAACCATCAATAAACTTTAAATACAAATATATTATAGGACTAGCTGCTATATTTATACTTGCAATTGGTTTTTCTTTATTTTACTATATTAAAGTAATACCAAAAACAATCATTACAGAATCAGTATTTTACGAACCCGGTTTACCTGTTTTTGCATCCATATCAGGTAGTAAGGATTTTCATGAATTAATGTCAGCTTATAGATTGCAGGATGCTAATACAGGATTGACCTATTTTCATAAATTACTTCTGCAGCAGCCCATAAATGATACATTGAATTATTTTGGTGGATGGCTTTACTATCAAAATAATATGATTGACTCAGCAGTTTTGACTTTCAAGAAGGTTGAAGAAATGAAATCATCAGATTATCTTTACAAAGCAACATATATGAAAGCTGTTTGTTTATATCTTAATGGTAACAAGGCGGAATCGAAAGCAGCTTTTGAATTAATACATCAAAATACATCTGGAGAATATTATATTAAATCTGCTAATCTATTAGCTGATAAAAGACTATGGTAGTTTACGAGGGAGTTTAATTTTATTTCTTACCTTATTGAAGTAGAATAGCAATGGGATAACAAATAATGTTAAATACCAATAATCAGTTCTCTTATTTTCAGTTATCAGAATAGGAGAATCATCTCCTATAAGAGCTAGCCCTCCCCAATAAACAGGATTTCTTTCTTCCTCAGTTTTCGTTTGAGCCAGATAATCATTTTTAGCATTAGTGAGAGCTGAAGATTTAATCTTACCTAAGGATAAGTAATGAAAAAATCTTTCTAAAATAAATGCAGTGGAACGGTCATCTAATTTCCAATAGGAATAGAGACAACTTTTAGATCCTGCATAAGTAAACCAATAAACCAAATTGAAATAGCCATTTGTAATCATATCATCACCTAACCCGGATTCACACAATGAAAGCACAGTCAAATCTGCATTCAAAGGTGTTTTTATTATCTCTATTGGAGTTAAGAATTTTAAATCACCTTCTTTTGAACTATCTATTGCAATACTAAGGGTTTCACATGAATTTAGATTCGTTAAACTGTGTCCCATTATATTTAATATTGCTGCTTTTCCTGCATTAGACTTGTAATTCAATAAAGTTGCTCTTTTCTGATCATAAACCTTAAATTGATACCTGTCTTTCAAATAATGAGAAGTTGCTTTAAAAAAAGGCAACTGATAATATTCGGTATTGATATATTCCGGAATATAAGCCTGCAAACTATTTGAATTTTGTGTATCACTATTTTTTATAGTCTTTCGTAATCTGGCAATTTGAAAAGTAAAGTCATACGTAATTTTATATTTCTTAAAAATAAAAGGTAATGAGCTAAATGTATTATAACCTGAAGTATCCGAAATCAGCATATCTATTTTTATTTTTGAAGAATAAGTTGAAGGAAAAATGATAATTTTGTTGATCTTATTATTTAAAAATGGTAAAACTGGTTTAAACAAAATATTATAAGAAGAAAAATAGAGCTTCTTGTAAGAGGTCAAATCATTTAATAATGAATTGTAATTAGCGCATATTTTATCAAACTCATTTAGTTTAAATCTAAAAATAGCAGTTGTATCCGCTGTTATTACTATTGCATAGGTGCTTTCAATATAAGTGTGGATATCTGAAAAACTTATAATTGCTTGATTGGGTAAAAGCAATTTCTGTATTGTTTTAAGCGATGAGATACTAGAATTACTATTGATATTATACCTGCTAATAAGTTCGTTCTTAAGATTAATGTACTTAGCTTTTTCCTGTGCTTGCCAGGCTATTTCAATATATTTAGCATCATGTTTTGAGTGGTATAAGTCATTACATATATGTACTATAAATTCATAAGCGTTGTTTACATAAAAATTTCTAAAAATTTGTAATGTTTGATTTTTATTAATTTCCATCCATTCATCCCAAGAGGGTGCAATTTGCTGAAACTGTAAAAGTGCATGTTCTTTTCTTTTAATTAAGTTTTCCCCTTTGTAAACACTATCCAGTACACCTAACTTCCATTCATAGGTATTCATATATGCATAAGTAAAACTTTCTATGGGAATCTTATTTTTTTCTAAAATAGATTCGGATAAGGAAAATTGTTTTACCGAAGAATTGTATAATCCAAAACGGAAATAAAGCAAACCCTTTAGATTATTTAAATAAACCAAATCAATTTGATTAGAAGGATAATAATCTTTTAAGATGCCTATTGCTTTATCAAATGCAAGTAATGTTGAGGATAATGCTTTTTTTAGATTGCTTTTAGGTTTTGTTACGCTTGCTGAGTCCATTAGCCAATTTCCAATGGCACGCCATAAGTTTACTTGGTCATACTTTTCAGTAAATGGTTTTTTAACTTTTAAAAGTTTAGTTGTTTTACTTACAACTTCTAATATTATATATCTATCATAATTTCTATCAAAATTTATCAGGGCAGTAAAATAAATTAATGGCTTATATTTTAATATTTCCTCTTTTTTGGCATTCTTATATAAATCATTTGCTGAATCTAAATAGGGTTTCCCATTTTGAATCTGAGCTTGATAAGCATAATATCTAATAAAGTTTGTGAATGCTCTAAACTTGTAATGTGGTTTAATCTGATATTTCCGGGTTAATTGTAAAACAGTATCAGAAATTTCTTTAAATTTTTCCAACCTAAACATACCAAAATAGCATTCAGCCAATACTAAATAAGTATCTGCCTTAATTTCAGGATTTTTATTTAAAACAGATAACTGCAAAATATTATTTAATTCATCAATCGCTTCTAACCGTTTTCCATTTTCATGTAATATCCTGGCAGTCAGTATTTCTGCTTTCACTGCAAAAAAATTGTTCTTACAGGTTTTTGTAATTTCATTTAAAATGTTAAGCGCCTGTTCATATTTGCCAATATCTATTAAGGATTCTACTTTTTCAAGTTTTATAGAATCTTTATGAGTTACTTCTTGAGCAAAAAGGAATGACTGTATAAACAATAAACTAATGGTCAGAGATAATAATTTCATAGAAACTTATTGGAATTCTAGAAAAATGGCAATTCAAAAAGGCAAAGAATATATATATAATTTTAAAAATAATTATATATTGGAACTAAAATATTGACATTCATCATCTTCAATATATATTTTCAGGAATAGATATTTAAATTTCCTTACTTCTTTAGAAGCAAAATGAAAGTTATACCGAAATTTCGACTCCCTGTATAAAAAAAGTTGATTTTAGGATAAAATAAAGATAATGGAAATATGAGTTTAGTTATTTTTCCTACCCATTTCATAAGATGTACATAATTCCATATTTTGGAAAGAAATTCCAAAATCTATAGAAAACAAAATAAGGGACAAAATATAAGTGATTGATAATCAGCTTTCTCATTTGATTTTGGCATTTGGTATACTTATGGATTTATATAAGAAAGAAACCAAAAAACTAAAACTTAAAAATCTGTCACTTATGTTTACAAGAATCAAATTTAACCTGATGATCGCTTTTGCTGCAATTTCTATCATTGCTGCTTCTACTTCTTCTTATACCAATATGTTTGGTAAAAAGTATCATACCAATTTAGATTTTACCTGTTGCAAAGGAGACCAGTTATATGTTCATCATTTTTACACCACACAGTTCTTTTGGCTGGAATCAAATAACGGATATACAGTTGAAGCTGTTGGTAATCCTACACCTGGTGGTTGTAATGTACAATGCGAATAACAATAACTATAAATACCGCTCGCTAATAATATTCAAATGATGCTTATGGTGGCCATACAAATGGTTTACCAGTAACCTTACCGAAAGCGGATACCCATTAGCAGCACCTGTTTTATCTAGCTCTTCTTCAGAAAGATTGCCAATAAATACAATACTGGCCTGGCGAAATACCCTTAATTCTTCCATAATAACTGCAATCGGTCGCTTATCTGCTGCGGCAGCGGCGGCAAATGATTCTTCATCAAAACCAGGTAAATTGGTTTTGTCTCCACGGGCAATACGTGTAGCCCTATAAATGATTACCCTTTCACAGTCAGCCAGATGCAGCATCAAATCCTTAATACTCCATTTGCCAGGGGCATATCGGTACAATAACTTTTCTTCCGTTAGGGTGCTGATTAATGTTTCTGTTTCTGTTAGAATATTGCTTAAATGTCCTAAAAGCTCCCCATCATCCGGAACCATATCTATATAATGCTGATAGAAATCAGGAACACCGATGGTTGGTTTTGAAATTATTTTCATAGAAAGGCTTTCCATAAAAATAATTGTTTTTGACTTTTTAAGGATGCAATCACAGTTATTTAATAGTATCTTCTTCTATTTTGTATAAAATGGATATGTTTATAATGCATTTTCAATTAAGCCCAATAATTGCTCACCCTTAAAGATACTTTCATGAAAAAAATAACAGGTGTTTTACTATTTATATTATCCGTTTTTGCAGTTGGAGCTCAAACAACTTTCACTAATGGCGACTCATTACTTACCCAGGGGGTACCGGTTGTTTTTAAATCGGAAACCTTATTTACCATATTTACTGCCCCCAAAGGATTCAGCGCTAATGAACGGGCATTGCTTATTGAAAACCGGCTAAATAAAATAACAGAACAAAACAGCTCTTTCCTGGAAAAGGATTTAGTAATAAAAGATACTGCCGGTGCTTACGTAATTTTTTATAAAGATATTTTACTGATGGGTGTAACAGAAGCAGATGCACTGGCCAATAAAACGGATGCAAAATTGCTTGCAATTGAATATAGGAAAATTATTACAGAAAAATTATTACAGGTTTTTGCATTTGACCGCCCTGAAGTTATTGCACTTTCTGTTGGGCAGGCGTTGGCTACTATACTGATCCTGATTTTATTTATATGGTTGATTAATTATCTGTTTAAGTTATTGTTGCATAAGTACCTGCTTAAAAAAACGTATACTTCTTTTTATTTCAGAAAATATGAACTGCTAACTGCCCATCAACTGAAAAGCTTTTTCTACCGCCTTGCTATCAATATTAAATGGTTGTTTATTATTTTAATGATCTATGCTTCTTTACCGGTATTATTCAGTTTGTTTCCATGGACCAAAAACATTGCCCATCACCTGATTTCATTTACAATAAAACCTATTGTTTCCATTTATAATTCCATTATAGATTATATACCCAATCTGTTTACGATTACCATCATATATATTTTTACCAGGCAGATCATTAGAATCATCCGCTATTTTGCCGGTGAGATTGAAAAAGGGAAACTTAGCCTACCCGGTTTTTATAAAGACTGGGCAAATCCTACCTACAATATCATTAAATCTATCCTGTATATTTTTATGTTTATTACCATTTTCCCATATCTGCCGGGATCGGACAGTAAAATATTTCAGGGGGTTTCAGTTTTACTGGGTATACTAATCTCTGTAGGGTCCTCTTCTGCTATTTCGAATGTGGTTTCAGGGGTGGTGATTACTTATATGCGGCCTTTTAAAGTGGGTGACAGGGTGAAGATAGGGGATGTAACCGGAGATGTAATCACTAAAAACTTACTGATAACCAGGATCCGCACTATAAAAAATGAAGATATTACCATTCCCAATTCAACAATCTTAAGTGGAGGTACCGTTAATTACTCTGCCTGTGCCCTGGAGAAAGGGTTGATACTGAATACCACCATTTCCCTGGGTTATGATACCCCCTGGAAATTGGTAGAGGAAGTACTGGTTAAAGCAGCAAAAGCCACTCCGGATATTTTACATGAACCCAGCCCATTTGTTTTACAAACCAGCCTGGATGACAGTTATGTTTCTTACCAGTTGAATGCCTATACCAGAAAATCTAATGAAATGGCTAACATCTATTCAGCCCTGCACCAGCATATCCAGGATGAATGTAATAAAGCCGGAGTAGAAATCATGTCTCCCACTTATCATTCCATCCGGGATGGTAATAAAACAACCATACCTGAAAACCAAAGCCCTTTACAATAGCAGCCCTGCTTATCCTATTTACAGAACAGGAATACTTTTAGAACCCGCAGTCTAAACAATTTAGTACCCATACAGTATTTACCTGTCTGGCAGTGAAACTTCTGTACTGTTGAACAGAAGTCATAACTCTCCCTAATTGTCATTTAATTGTCAGATGTCCCACTCAAGTCCCAGTGAAGTGGTACTGAAGTCCTAGTCCTATAAGGAGTAGGACATCTCTATCACTTCACTACTAATTCACTGCAAGATCTCCCGAAGATTTATAGTTCAGGTATACATAGCGTATTCATAAAACACTGAAATAAAAGGGGATTTTAGCTAAAAAAATTAAAAAAGGGAAGAAAACAAAAAAGCCCCGGTAAAGGAGCTTTAATCATTTTTCGAAAAAGGATATAAGATAATAAAATTGGGAAAAGGAATTAAAAGGAATAGCCGCCATTGAAATGGCAGCTATTTAACCCTTAAACATTTTGCAATGTTTTATATTCTATCTGCTATGAAAGTAAAACAGTTTCTTTATAAAATTGTCAATTTACTGTAAAAAACTGCATTAAATCATTATGAATGGTAATTTAGAATGATCAAATGCTGTTTTATGCGGTTTTTTATTATTTGATTAGTGAAACCGGCAATTGATTAATGGGCATGATTTTAATCTCCTTATAATAAATTTCAGCGCCTTCAGATTGTAACTGAATTTTTCCTTTTACCAGTGGGGTTGACTTACCATTATCCCATTGCTGAGAATGGTTAAGTACCATCATCACCTTTCCATTTACAACATGTATACTGGCATCGTCAAAACAATATAAATCCAGTGTATTCCATTCACCTGCAGGCTTTTCTGCATCTCCGCTTTTAATGCATCGCCTTCCCTCCTTTGTATGGGCACTGAATACTGTACTGATTCCCTGCGGATGGTACACATATTCGCTATCAGATTTACGGATGGCATTGATTTCATTAAAAGCATCTGCACATCCCCAATAATCGCCACAGTTTCCTTCTTCTATCTGAAATTCCTGAGACCGCATCCAGAATCCATTATCTGCATCATTTTTTCCTACACTATAGTATAATAAACCGCTATCCATTCTCTTACCTTTTTTATTGGCCCAGGTTTTATTACCCCATTTAAACTGCAGTTGTAAATGATAATTTTTGAATTCATTTTTAGTAACCAGGGCACCAAAATTTTCCCCGGTTATATGAATCACCGCATCTCCATCTGCTAACTGCACTACAGAAAATACATGGTTGGGGTCATTATTCAATCCAATAGCTGCTCCGGAAAACCCATTGATCTTTGGGTCATAAACCGGCCCCAGATAAGTATCCCAGCCTGATAAGTCTTTTCCGTTAAACAAGGAGGTCCATTTAAAAGAATACGTTTTTACCGGTTTAAAACCGGGTAAAAAAACAGTTAGCAATAAGAGTAATAAAATAGAGGGGAACCTGAAAAAAGTATTTTTCATAAGGGCAAATTTTTACGGATGAAATAAATAGCATCGTTACAATAGCAATCTAAATTACTTACTTATTCACTTATAAAAGTTTAAAGGCTATTCAATATCAATATTGTATTTAGAAAGCAATCCGCCTACCCCCTGTAAAGCAAATTTTGCTTTCTTTATCTTATTCAAATCCGGATCTAAAGAATAATTAATAGCTGTTCTGAAATCAGCTTTCTCCAGGATTGTTTGCATAAAACCCGCACTCAATAGATCGCAATTGTTAAATATTGCCATACTCAGATCTGTCTCTGTAAAATCTACTTCTTTTAAGGAACAGTCTTTAAAACTGGCTTTTTTCATTTTTTTCTGGTAAAAAGAGGAATAATCCAGAATACAATTTTCAAAGTTCACAGAAAAAAGAAAATTACTGCATACACTGAAATCAATACCCAATAGCTTACAATTCTTAAACTGCACATTTTTCATACCAGTATTGCTTAATCCGGTTAAGGAAAAGTTACAGTCTGTAAACACACAATCTATAAAATCATTATTACTAAGATTACTCTTGGTAAAGTTGCAGTGCAGAAAAGTGCAGGCTTCAAATTCACGATCGGCAACCGCTTTTCCGGTATAATCTACATTTTCAAAAGTTTTGTCTTCGTGCAGTATTTTTTCCATTTTATTCACCGGTAGTTTCATTTTTATCTAAATACACAGAAACTCAGTGGTAAAGGTCCTGATCCATTCTGAAACAGCCAATTCAAAATCCTCTGCTTTAAGATTCAGGAAACCGGAATCACGGATTGATCTTTCAAAATACCGTAAATCCTTTCCACATCCTCCTTACTGCATAGAGCAGTTCCGGCATTAATGGTAGCAGCAGTACCACAGGCAATTCCATATTTTAATACTTCTTCCAGTTCCCAGCCTTTTGAAACAGCCAGTACCATACCTGCTACCATACTATCTCCTGCACCCACGGTACTCTTTACAGTTACCTCCGGAGCAGTTACCTGAAAACTTTTGTCTGCCGATATCAGTACCGCACCTTCCTTTCCCATGGACACTACCATAATTTCACATCCCCCCTGCTGTATGATGGACCGGGCAGCAATCACTACTTCTTCCTTTTGCAGGTTTTCTTTTCCGTATAAATTACTCAGTTCCCCAATATTGGGTTTAATTAAATAGACCCCCTCCTTTACTGCATGTTTCAGGGCTTCTCCCGATGTATCTATAATCAGTTTGGCATTTTTTTTCTTTACAATTGCTGCCACTTTTCCAAAAAAATCTGCGGGAACACCATCCGGTAAACTACCACTGGCAACCACATATTCATACCCATCCTGAAGCTCTAACCTTTTAAGAAATACTTTCCAGTCCCGCTCCTGCACAGCTTCGCTTACCATTCCAAACCGGTATTGCAAGCCGGTAGAATTTTCATAAATGATAATATTGGTGCGCATATTGGCCAGTACTGGTATGGCAATCGACTCTACATTTTCTTTCTGCAACAGCTTTTTAAAAAAATTACCGCTATAACCACCTGCAAAATGCATTGCAGTACTTTTACAACCCATATGCTGCAATGCCCTGGAAACATTGATGCCCCCGCCTCCAGGTTCATAAGTGGGATGTATACATCGTAATTTTTTTTCAGGAACTACTTTATCGGTTGCAGTAGTTTTATCGATTGAAGGGTTAAGTGTAATTGTAATAATCTTTTCCATGGTGAAAAATTAGGTAAATAATTCCTGTAATGTGGCAGGTAAGAATATATTTAACGGAACAGAAGCCATTATTTTAAGATCAGTTAACAGGGACGATTCGTTATCCAGGAACTCCAGTACAGCAGCCGGACTATTCTTTTTAAAAATAGCTGCAAACAAAGCGTCTCCATTCATTTTCCCGTTAACCAAAACGTTTAGCAAAACATGGTCGTATAATTGAAACTTCCTGTAACTGAAATCTCTTTTACTCATGGGCGTTTTCCCCTCTTTCAGTAACTGTACAATTGCCGCAGTTGTTTTCTGAATAAACTGAAAAGTAAAACCACTGCTTGCCTTGGTTTGCCCCCCTGCTGTGCCTATATAAATAATCCTGCCTTCCTGCTGTTTATATTGCTGATCTGTCATGGGGATGATGCCGTACTCTTCATGCATCACGGTATAATTCTCTATGTGTAATTGATGCCGAATATAATTTTCCAGTGCTGTGTCGTATTGCGCAGCCGGTAAAACTTCCGGCGTAAATAAAGTATATTCTATTAATGCCCTGTTGGCTGCAACCGGCAATACATACATGAACGTAGTGCCTGCATGCTGACTAACTGTAAAATCCATAAAAGTGGCAATAGCAGGATTAAATACCTGAGTTGTTGTTTCAATCAATATACCTTTAAAATGCTGTAGTAACCGGTATTTTCCAACCGGTTCTTCAAAGCGAATGGAATTAAAAAGATAATCTGCGTAATAGATTGTCTGGTTGGTGGTTAGTTTTGCTTTTTTGCCTTCAGTAGTAATAGCTTGTACTTTCTCGTATTGAAAAACAATATTCGGGAAAGCTTTAGCAGCCTGCAACACATAGGTGTAAAAGTCAATACCACGAATTAATTTATAGGTATATGGAGCTATTGAAAAGTTGGAAGAATAATCAGTTGATTGAAAGGAAAGTTCCTGCCAATGATGATACACTATGGGTTCAAATAGTCCGGTTTCTTTTTCCCAGAAGCACCAGGTTCTATCGTTCTTAGTTTTAGGTTCCGCATCAATTACCAGTATCTTTTTATGCTGCAGGGAAGGCTCCTGGAGGATGCGCATCAGTAAACTTAATCCTGCACATCCTGCACCTGTAATGATATAATCATAACAGTGATCATTGTTTATAAAGCCGGTATGTTCCTTATTTTCGGGCAATGGCTTAGCTATTACTATTAACTTTCTGCAATGCCTGATCCCTTTTCACTTTATCCCAGTACTTTTTAGCTACCAGCAGCATTCCAAAGCTTTCCCCTTCTTCTTTATTAAGGTGTTTATGGTGCATTTTATGAGCCCAACGGATGGTTTTGATGTATTTATTGTTACTCCTGCCCAGCCATTTTAATCGCTGATGAATGATTACTTCATGAACAATAAAATAAGCCAGTCCGTATAAAGCAATTCCAAAACCTATTGATGCAGTATAATACAATTGATGCTGCAAACCCAGCATAATACATAACCAGCTGGGTATGGCAAATATTAAAAAGAAGGCATCATTCTTTTCAAATAAATGGCCTTCCGGGTTATGGTGGTCTTTATGCAGGTACCATAAAAAACCATGCATTACATATTTATGCGTAAGCCAGGTAATACCTTCCATACCCAAAAATGTAAGGAGTGTAACAATACAATAAATGATTATCATAAACATAATCTTAAAGCTAGGAAAAACAGTGATTGAATAATAAACAAATGAACTGCAAACTGGTTGTTTTTGTTAAAATAAAACAAGTTAAACAGCCAGGAAAGCAGGGCTGCTATCAAAAACCAGCAGACATAATTGTAAAAAGGGATTTGGCTGTTTTGCCAGTTCCAGAAACCAAGCTTCATAGCTACCGGTTCCAGTATATAATCAAATACAACCGCAAGAATGGCTGCATCAAATAATATGGACCATTTTTTTAGGGTGGCAGGCATTGAATTATTATCCATACCTAATCTGTTCTCTAACCAATTATTCAATTGGCGAATAACTATATTACTGCAAAAAATGATTAAAAACCAGTTGATACCAATCAATAAAGGCACTCCTGAAAATTTAAAGCCAAAAACCTGTCCATAGGTATAATTGCCAAACAGGTACCCGGTATGAATGCCAATGATTTCAACAACAAAACCGGTAATAAAACAAACTGCTGCGAATACATAGAAAGCAGGCTGCTTTTTTTCCTGCGTATACCCTATCAGAATTGCCATTATGCTTAATGTTAAGGGCGTATGCTGAATAAACCAGTCTTTGTATGCTGTAAATACGATCCCTATAAAACCGCATATATGAAAAAGCAGTGCAATAAACAATGCAAGTGATTGTTTTCGGTTCTGATTCACTTTATAGCTTTTTAGAGGTTTTATAATCCTTTGCAACTAATTCACCCATAATCTTTGCACTTTTTAAACATAAGGGGATCCCTCCGCCCGGATGAACACTACCCCCTACAAAATACAATCCTTTTAATTGTGTACTGAAATTAGGGTGCCTTAAAAATGCAGCCATTTTTGAATTAGAGCTGGTACCATATAATGAGCCCCTGTAAGAAGAAGTACGACTTTCCATGATCACCGGATCCAGAATTTCTTCTGTTTCAATCAGTTGTTCCAGGTCTGTTTTCAGTATCCTGTTTAATTTCTGAATCACGAATTCGCGGTAATGCTGACGGTAAGCCTGCCAGTCCTGCCCTATATTGGCAGGTGCATTTACCATTACAAACCAGTTCTCCCTGCCAGCCGGAGCCTGGATGCCTGGCTCACATTTGGAAGTGATATTGATGTACACAGTAGGGTCTGTATATAATTTTTTTAACCGGAACAAATGGTCAAATTCTGCAGGGTAATCTTTGCTAAAGAAAATATTATGCAGTTCCAGTTCTTCAAATTCTCTGTTAATACCCCAGTAAAAAATAAAGGCACTGCTGCTTCTTTCCTGCTTCAGTATTTTCTTTGCCTTTTCCGGTTGATTCAGTAAATTTTTATAGGTAAAATAGACATCAGTATTACTTACGATAAGATTGGCAAAAATATTTTCCTGATTTACAACAACACCTTTTACTGCGTTAGAATGGTAAATGATACGTTGTACAGGGGTATTAAATTTAAATTGCACCCCCTTTTTAAGTGCCAGTTGATAAAGGGCATTGGTAATGGAAATCATTCCTCCTCTTGGATAAAAAGTACCCTGGTTTAATTCGAGGTGCGGAATTAAAGTAAGCATACCCGGTGCCTTATATGGATTACTGCCATTATAAGTGGCAAAGCGGTTAAATAATTGTACCGTATGAGGATGTTTAAATGCCTTCCGGTTTACCTGATACATAGAGCGGAAGAGATGTTTCCATCGAAGGGTAGCAAGAGCTTTTCCAATTGCAGCATTAAACAGGCTGCTTCTTTTATGCAATGAATGGTTTACAAATACAGTTCCGATATTATGATATAATTTTTCTGAATCTTTGAGGTATTGCTGTACCTCAGATTCCTCTTCCCCCAGCTTTTCATTTAATTCTTTTGCCAAAAGTCCGGCATTGGTATAAGCATTGATGATTGAACCATCTTCATAAAAATATTTAAAGGAAATGGGTAAGGACTGATAGGTAAAATAGGCAACTATTGGTTCTCCGGCCAGTGTAAATAATTCTTCCAGATTTTCGGGTTGGGTAAATAAACTCGGACCGGCATCAAAATGATAGTCTCCTGATTCAAAATAGCTCAGCTTTCCGCCGGGATACTCATTTTTTTCATATATAGTAACTTCAAATCCCTGTACAGCCAATCTGATAGCAGCAGCTAGACCGGCAATACCGGCACCTATTACAATTGCTTTGGAAGCAGTGTTCATTTTGTTGTTATTTTCTCATTTTCCACCAATTAAATACTTTGGGAAAAGCAATATGGAACCAGGCAGTATACTGATCATTTTCAGAATGCAATGAAGCGGCTATCTCATCCAGGGTGCGGTATTCAAAATGGTGTACTTCATCAGCATTCAAATTAATTTCACCATCAAAATATCCAACATATACATGATCAAATTCATTTTCAGTTAATCCATTATCAAAATTAGCAGTATAGGTAAAATCAAACACTTTTTCTAAGGGGGTTTCAAAACCCAGTTCTTCTTTTAATCTTCTGTTAGCAGCAGCATCAGTAGTTTCTCCCGGCCTCGGGTGGCTGCAACAGGCATTGGTCCATAAACCCCCACTATGGTATTTAGCATAAGATCTCTGCTGCAGCAGCATTTCACCTTTAGTATTAAAAATGAAGATACTGAAAGCCCTGTGCAACAATGCTTTTTCATGAGCTTCCATTTTGCCCATAAATCCCATTTGCCTGTCCTGCTCATCCACTAATATCACCTGATCTGTTTCTGCTAACACGTTCACTGATTTGATTATAATAAATTAAACTGGCTGCGTAAGCCAGCTTTTGCCAATATAAACATTTTACTGTAATCCGGTATACGGATCCTCTTTTCCATAATAAGCTGTGGTTGCAGCTTTTTAATTTTCTTAAAAAGGGAATAATAATATTTATACGCTACATATACTCCAAACCTGGCTTTCATGGGTAATTGAATAATGCCTTCAAAAGCTGCAGTAAAATCCTTCTGAATATCTGCTTCAATCAATTGTTTATCATTGAGTGTAAAATTGTTAAAATCACAATCAGGAAAATACATTCTCTTTAATCCCTGAAAATCTGCTTTCACATCCCTGAGGAAATTAACTTTCTGAAAAGCAGCCCCAAGGCTTCTGGCAGCAGATTCCAGTTGATGGTACAATTGCTGGTCTCCGTTGCAAAAAACATAAAGGCACATCAGTCCAACTACTTCCGCACTTCCATATATATAAGTTTTATATCCATCCAGATCGTATTCATATTTATGCAGGTCCATCTCCATACTTCTGAAAAAAGCTTCCACCAGTTTCAGGTCTATTTTAAATTCATTTACCGTTAGCTGAAAGCTGTTTAATATCGGATTGAGGCTGATCTTTCTTTCAATTGCTTCATAAGTGTCTGACTTAAATTCGGCTAGCAGTAATGCTTTATCATACTCATGAAAAGTATCCACTATCTCATCTGCAAAGCGTACAAAGCCGTATATATTAAAGACAGGCCCACGTAAGTCTTTGTGCAGCAAATGAATGGCGCTTGAAAAAGAACTGCTGTATTGTTCTGTTGTAATACGGCTGCATCCCTGGCTAACCTTGTGAAACAGTTGCATCATACACTGTAATTTATTTAATTAACCTGCTATTGATTGAAATATTTTATTCAAGAAACCTGATTCAGTATTTTTCAGGCTATTAATTCCCAAAATGCTTCACTACTTCTTTAGCCACAACTTCTCCACTGATCAGGCTGGGTGGAACTCCCGGACCAGGTACTGTTAACTGTCCGGTATAAAATAAATTTTTTACTTTTTTGCTTCTGCATGCCGGCTTTAAAATAGCAGTTTGCCATAAAGTATTGGCTAAGCCATAAGCATTGCCTTTAAAAGCATGATACTGTTCTACAAAATCTGAATGCGCAAAAGTCTTTTTATATATCACAGCATCCCGCACAGATTGTTGTAACTGATGTTCTATTCTTTCCATCACCAGATTATAATAATGTTCCCTTAAAGATTCAGTATCATTATCCAGCCCGGTAGCTACCGGTATCAGTATAAATAGATTTTCACAACCTTCAGGTGCTGCATGCACATCCGTTACTGAAGTAGTACATACATAAAATAATGGATTACTGGGCCATTCTTTTGTTGTATAAATCTCTTTACCATGAACCTCAAATGATGTATCAAAAAATAAAGTGTGGTGCAACACATTATTTAGTTTTTTATTCAGTCCCAAATAAAATATTATACATCCCGGTGCCATTTCCCTGCTGTTCCAATAATCTTCAGTATATGACTGGTGCTTTTTTTCCAGTAGTTCTGTTTCTATATGGTGATAATCTGCCCCACCAATTACCACATCAACTTCATAACTTACACTTTGGCGGGAATGGCTATTCATAGACAAAATTTGCTTAGCCCTGTTTTTCGCTATTACTATTTTTTTCACTTCCTCATTAAAGTGAAACTGAACTCCCAAATCTGAGGCAAGGCTATACATGCCTTTTACTATACTATACATCCCATTTTCCGGATACCAGGTGCCTCCCATTATATCAGCATAGTTCATCAGGCTATACAATGCCGGAGTTTTCTCAGGTAATGCCCCTAAAAACAATACAGGAAACTCCATCAACTCTTTTAATTTGGGATTGCTGAAATATTTTGCAACATGAGATTTAATGGAATTGAACACATCTAACCTGAATAGCCCTTTGATTAAATCTTTATCAGCAAATTCAACTAATGACTGGCCTGGTTTATGAACCAGTTTCTGAATGCCAACTTCATATTTATAAGCTGCTTCTTTTAAAAACAGTTCCAGTTTTTCTCCGCTGCCTGGTTCTATGCGGTTAAACAAAGCTTTCAGTTCATTAAAATCTGCGGGTATATCAACCGGGCCATCTGTCCAGTAAATCCTGTAAGAAGGGTCCAGCCTTTTTAAGGCATAATAATCACTTACTTTCTTATCAAACTGATTAAAAAACCGTTCAAAAACATCGGGCATCCAATACCAGCTGGGGCCCATATCAAATACAAATCCATCCTCAGTATATTGCCTGGCACGTCCTCCCGGAATTGAATGTTTTTCAAGTACGGTAACATCCCAACCTGCTTTTGCCATAAAACAGGCAGCAGACATGCCTGCAAAACCAGCCCCTATAATAACTACCTTTTTTTTCAATGATCAGAATGTTTTGTTTTAATATCGTTCAATCTGGGTTTTTAGTAATTTCCTTGCAAAGTGTATCCTGCTTTTAATAGTTCCCAAAGGCTCACCGAGCATATCTGCTATTTCATTGTATTTAAATCCGTCGTAATACAATAAAAAAGGGTTACGGAATATTTCTGGTAATTCAAATATTACAGCCTGAACTTCTTTCAGGTTAATACTGTTGATGGCATCATTGACCACAGCACCCTGATTGATATTAATCAGGTACTCGTTGGGAGAAGCATCAAAAACGGTTTGTTGCTTTGACTTTCTTCTGTAATTATTAATAAAAATATTGCGCATGATGGTATATAACCATGCTTTAATATTGGTACCAACATTGTATTTATCCCTATTGGCCAATGCCCTGTATAAAGTTTCCTGGAAAAGGTCTTTTGCCTGTTCCTGATCCCTGGTAAGGGTGATTGCAAATGGCCTTAAAAACTCTGCATTACTGACCAGCATCTGATTAAATTCTATCGCAGCCATAAATTTTGTTTATCAATTTATAATTCAAAGCTAAACAAAGTTGGTATAACTAAGTCTAGATTCTGTTTAATTTATTTACGAAAAAGGTAAAACAAAATATTACCTCTGGTAATTAGGCAGTTATGCAATTGCCAGTTTTACACCATTTCCTAAAACACTTAAGAAAAGGTATAGAATTACTGATAAATTAGAAAAAAGGACGGTTTCGAAAAGGGGAAATTAGAGTTTTCCGATATATTCCATTACAGCAGAAAGTGATTGGAGCAGGATTACATTGTCCGGAACTTTCTTTTTGTATTGCTGGCAAACCTGCCCTGAAATCAGGATCTTATAATCGGTTAAACTGTTTTGCAGGTTGAGGAGGAATTTATCAAAATTAAAATTATGAGCAAGGGAAGTTAAATGACAATAGATAAGGGTGGTTTTTTTTAAACGGGCAACAAATTCCATATCTTTTAATGGCACATCGGCACCAAGATAAATGGCTTTAACACCCTTGTTTTTAAGCAGATAACTGATAAACAATAAACCCAATTCGTGATGTTCCCCTTCAGGCAAAAACAATAAAACAGTTTCATTACTTGAAGGTTCTGTGTTACAATTTTCAATTCCAATAATAATTTTTTGCCTGATCAGGTTAGAAACCAGGTGTTCCTGAGCTGGATTTACATGGTTTGTAAGCCAAAGAATACCAATCCGCTCCAGAAACGGGAAAATGATCTGAATAATTGTTTTCTCAATTCCTTTTGTACGGATATAGTTATTTAAAGTCTGGTCTATTTTTTCAATTTCCAGATCTACCAGCAACTGAATCAATTCATTAACTATTCTTTCCTGTTGAGCCTGACTTTGCGAAAGTGTAAGCAATTTATCATTGATTTCAGGAAGGGTCATTTTATCAATATGAGAGATTTTATACCCATATTTATTCAACAAGGCTATATTCAAAATTGCTTTTAATTCATCATTACTGTAATGCCGGATATTTGTGTCTGTACGTTGTGGTTTAAGAAAAGAATAGCGTTGCTCCCAGATTCTGATGGTATGCGCTTTTATCCCTGAAAGATTTTCAAGATCCTTTATCGTAAACGAATTCATGATTTGATTAACACTTACTTTTTTGAAAAGTTCAAATGAATACAAAATGATAAAAAAAACTTGTTTACAATGCTTTCGAAATATGATTCTTCACATTATAAACAAGTTCTGATATAATTAATTACAGTAAAAGAGTATACAATATATGAATGAACTCCTTTATTATTAAAGTTTTAAACGGCGCAGATATTCCCCATAACCACTTTTGGCATATTTATCTGCCAGTAACAGTAATTGCTCCCTTCCTATAAAGCCCATACGGAATGCCACTTCTTCAATGCATCCTATTTTCTGGCTCTGCCTTTTTTCAATTACCCGTACAAATTCGCAGGAATCGCTTAATGAATCAAAAGTACCGGTATCCAGCCAGGCAGTACCCCTGTTCATTACACCCACTTTTAATTGTTTATTTTCCAGATAAACCCGGTTTACATCGGTAATTTCATATTCACCCCTGGGAGAAGGTGCAATATTTTTTGCAATCTCTACAACAGTATTATCGTAAAAATATAATCCCGGTACTGCATAGTTGGATTTGGGTTGTTTTGGCTTTTCCTCTATGGATAAAGCATTAAAATCTGCATCAAACTCTACCACCCCGTATCTTTCCGGATCGTGCACTTCATAAGCAAAAATTGCGGCACCTTCCACATCATTAAAGGATTGTACCAGTTTGCTGAATCCCGAACCATAAAAAATATTATCTCCCAATACCAGGGCTACTTTATCATTCCCAATAAATTGTTCCCCTATTACAAAAGCCTGGGCCAGTCCGTTGGGTACTGCCTGCACTGCGTAGCTGAAATGACATCCTATTTCACTGCCATCCCCCAGTAATTTCTGAAACTGTACAGAGTCTTCCGGAGTGGTAATAATCAGGATTTCATTAATCCCAGCCAGCATTAATACGGACAAAGGATAATAAATCATTGGTTTATCATAAATGGGCATCAGTTGTTTGCTGATTCCACGGGTAATTGGATACAATCTTGTTCCGCTCCCTCCTGCCAGTACAATGCCTTTCATAATATTAAAATTTTAAAGTGTTTTTGATAGATTCAAATGTGGGTAAAATTTTGTCTTTATCGGATAATAACAACTCAGATTCGGGTAATTTCCAGTCGATACTTAATGTAGTGTCATTATAGACAATTCCCCCTTCGGCAGCTTTATTGTAAAAATTATCACATTTATAAAAGAAAACAGCTTCCTCACTTAATACTACAAAACCGTGCCCGAAGCCCCTTGGTACAAAAAACTGCAGGTGATTTTCTTCGGATAGTTCAACTGCTTCCCATTGTCCAAAAGTTTCAGAATCTTTCCTGAGATCAACAGCCACATCTAATACAGTGCCTTTCAATACCCTTACCAATTTGGCCTGAGCAGAATCTCCCTGCTGAAAATGAAGCCCCCTTAGTACGCCACGGGTGGATTTGGATTGATTATCCTGCACAAAGGATACATTTAAACCAATCAGGCTGGCAAAGCGTTGCTGGTTAAAACTTTCAAAGAAATAACCCCTTGGATCTGCAAATACGGTATCATGTATAATAAAACAATCTTTCAGTTTGGTTTCTTGAACTTTCATTGTGCTTACTTAAAATGTTGGATATAGTCAGTTTGTAATTTACCTGTTTGTATACATGGATTCATAATATTTGGCATAGGCACCACTGGTAATATTATTCAGCCATTCGGTATTTTCCAGGTACCAGTCAATCGTCTGACTTAACCCTTCCTCAAATGTTACAGTTGGTTTCCATCCCAGTTCCTTATTGATTTTGCTGGCATCAATGGCATAGCGC
>Ga0364859_10350_pt1 | contig 26912 bp, 20 predicted proteins | sample ExccelAu500001D3_FD_206911 | JGI IMG/M metagenome (GOLD analysis project Ga0364859, IMG submission 206911) | Enriched cells from Trout Bog Lake Hypolimnion, Wisconsin, USA - BchlTB.Aug20.5000.01 .D3 | ecosystem: Environmental > Aquatic > Freshwater > Lake > Hypolimnion/Profundal zone | place: USA... | reverse complement strand
GGGTTGCTATGAGTAACTCATTTGGATTTGGGGGGCATAACGCCACGCTCATTGTGAAAGAATTTGTTGGATAAATTTTCTCTTTTTTACAGAACTTCCATGAGTCTTGGTAAAAGGGTTCTGAAGTTTGACTCTTCATTGTTTAGGTGCTTATTTCTTATTTACCAATATTGTATAAAAAACGTTAGTTGACGTATTCTTTTGTCTGGAGTTATTGTGAAGAAGCATTTCTTGACTTAGCACGAATATTTCATACTGATCCACTGTAGAAGCAGGGAAGACTTATGAATTCTGCGATTAGACTCATCTTTTGACCTGAAGAGGGCTGTATACCTACAGCCCGGCATCAAAATGATCGTCTGCCTGACTACCTCATAAGCCTTCGGAGTTCACCCGTCACGATCAGCATGAAATATCCGGACTAACCACTCAAAAAATATAAAGTTAAAACCACAAAACCAAGTTGTGTTATTTTATACCCGTCCGCCTTTTTTTTCCGCCTTTCTGCTATCTTTGTTTCTTTTTGCGCTTTTCCTTGTTACAGGGGTATCGGATCTCAAAGCTCAAAATAATCTGTTGGTAAACGGCATTACTAATATCACGAATAGTGTGAATTATGATAACACTTACGTAGGTTTAGCTTCGAACACCTCTATGAGTATACTGAATATTACTGGAGTGGGAGTTGTATTAAGCAACACTTCTAATTTTTTCTGTGGCTATGGACCAGCCGCAAGTAATAACGCAACTATTATTTCTAATGGAGCTTCTGTGATAGCTCAAACCTTCAATATTGGATGCTCTGATTACTTCAATACAGCTTCTAATAACTCTATTCTCATTAACGGTAGTAATTCATTTTTACAAAGCACAGGAGGCATCATTATCGGAAATTCTGGATCAGGTACATTGACTGTGGCAAATAGCGGTTGTGCTTCCAATGGCGGTAGTAGCATCGTCATCGCTTCTAATACTGGTAGTAGAGGGGTTATTAATATTGGAAGCATTGATGGCAGTGATGCTGCCGGTACGATTATTGGAGATATTACCTTTGGTAATGGAACCCCAACATTGAATTTCAATCAAACCAATGCAATTACTTTTAATAACGCGATCAGCGGAGGAACCAATGCAGAGGTTAATTTTTTAAATGGCACGACAACCCTGAGCAATCACAACACTTACACTGGGAGCAACCTTGTGATTAGTGGCACAGTTATTACAGCCGTTGCAGAAGCACTAGGAGCGACCAACAACCTGCTGACCTTAAGTAATAGGGGCAGCATGACAGGAACAGTTAATCTTAATATGACCACGCAAAGCGTTGGAGTCTTAAGCATGAATGGAGGGACTCTCACTAATGGAACCTTAAATAGCACGAACATTCAAATTACTGAAGGAAGCAATAATATCAGTGCAAATCTAAATAATACAGGAAGCGTGTCATTCTTGATTAGTGGAGGCAACAATACCCTATCAGGCAATATTAGCAACGGCACCAACTTCTACAACATTACAGGAGGCATGAATCTTTTTAGTGGTGTCCTGAGTGGAAGCGGAGGAGCAAACTTCAGCGGCGGCACTACCATTCTAAACAATAGCAACACCTACACAGGGCCTAACACGATTACACATGGGACTCTTATAGCAGCAAATGCGTCTGCTTTTGGAGAAAGCAGCGTTTATCTTGGAGGAGGAAGTCGTCTGGCTAGACTCTCCATGGAAAGTAATATTGTGAATCTTAATATCGCTTCTCTTAGTTGGGCTAGTAATAGCCTTATATCTATAAGATTAGGATCTCAAGTTGTCAATGTAAGTGGTTCTATAGATAATGCGGACTCGAGTCCAAAAAATTTGCTTTTTATCAATAGCTCTTTAGACAACTCAAGCAACACATTCATGACATTTGCCAGTCAATCAGGTTTTACAACAAACAGTTTTTACGTTGCTGGCATCTCTGGATATTCTTTTATCCTAACAGCGACGAATTTCTCTGCTTTTCTAGGAACAAATACTGATTTAATTATTGCTACTAATAAAGAAATTAACACCTCTTTTACGTCAGCAAGTCTTACTGTTGTCAGAAACGGTATTCTTTCAGGAACAGGTGTCTACACTGGCAATCTTACTAATAATTGGCTCCTGATGCCTGGTGATCCAATTGGTACTTTCACGGTCAATGGTAATGTTACCTTGAATCCTCGTAGCACGCTTCAAATCAACGTAGTGAGCCCAACGGATTATGGAAGCCTTCAAGTCAATGGGAGTGTGGACCTGGCAGGCACCTTAGAAGTAGCGCCACTTGCATCAAAGCCACTGACCTACGGAGAACAATTAACCTTCATCAATTCAACAGGTCCTATCAAAGGTACTTTTCAGAGCATTAAAATTGATCAGAGCTATTGTCGTGGTCGGGTTACAATTATTGGAGATCCACAAGCAACCATTACAATTGCCCCCACAAGTTACACCTATGTTGCCCAGAACCAAAACCAGACGAACGTTGCCCTGGCCCTTAATAGTTTTATTTCAGCAACGAGTGGAGATGCGCTTGTGGTCTCAACCGACTTAGACTCCCTGAGCGCGGATCAATACCCTGGAGCCTTTAACGCAATCATGCCAACACTCTATCAGTCACTCTCCACCATTGCCTTTAACATCGACAATGCGCAAAACCAAGAAATGATACAACGACTCTGGGGGATAAGGCTTGCAAATGCGAGTGAACAGGGAGGGCATTTTAGCATGAGCGGACTAGCAGAGAACACCCCGCTCTTAGCAGGAGAAGAAAATAAAAACGTCCAAGACGATATCCTTCGCCCTGCTCCTAACAAGCACTGGGGAATATTTGTGGATGGTAATGGTATCTTTGCCAAGGCCAATAGCGCAAACCTGCTCCCCACCTATAATGCCCAGAGTGGAGGAGTCACAACAGGACTCTCCTACGCTTGGAACACGTGTTTTACAACCGGTCTCTACACTGGCTATGAAGGAGTCTATAGTAAATATAGTGGCGGAAGCACCCTTGTGGACAACCAAGTGAACTTTGGACTCTTTGGAACCTATGGTCAGAAAGAAGGAAAAGGTTTATTTATCGATGGACTCATAGGAGGAGCCTATGACAACTACCAAATGAATCGAAATATTTCCTTTGGCAGTGGAGACAATGCACTGAATCGTACCGCTATGGGGACCCCTGGTGCCGGAGAGCTCAATACCATGGTGGCCACAGGATATGATATGAAACGTGGTCACTTTACCTTTGGCCCCTTAAGCAGCCTCCAGTATCAATATTTTGGTACCTCCCCCTTCACCGAAAGCGGAGCTGATTCACTCAATCTTGCCGCTAATGCTTGGAATACGAGCAGTATGATCTTTAGTCTTGGAAGCCATCTTGCCTACAACTGGCAAGTCACCAAAAACCTTCTCGTAATCCCCCAGGTATCGCTGAACTGGCAACATCAGTTTTTAGAAAATCCCTATACCATTAATAGCACTCTTAACTCTGGAAGTAGTCCTAGCTTTGCTAATACAAGCTCTGCCCCACTCCGTGATACTCTCTACACAGGTCTTGGCTTTACCATTGAAATGGGCAAACGCTGGGAGTCTTCTTTCTTCTATAATGCTGCTGCTGGAAACCAAGACGTAGTTAGTCAAAATATCTTCTGGAGTCTTGGATGCAAGTTTTAAAAGTCACAGGGGATACTAACAAAAAATCCTAAATTATTATGCGCAAACATTATAATCGAGACTCATATGATGAAGCTTAATTTTATAAAAACAAAAATATATATATTGATTCAAGATGTATCAAATTTTTTGTGCCATCAAGTAAAGGAGTTTGCACTCTATTCTAACCATTGGCATTATTTTTTAACAGTACTTGTTTTCCTTCTTTCGAGCGGAACATGTCTCATAGCAAATGATAAGAGCAAAGAATTAGCATTACAGAGCTATCCTCTGAACTCAAAAAATTATGCTAACTTTCTGCAACATGAAGCAAAAACAGATTGGTGCAATTTTTTTGAAGAAAGAGAGGTGTCGATTGTACGCATTGGAACACCAGGTTATTATTATTACTTTATAATACAAAATTCTAATTTTTTAGGTTTTGTAAATGCTCAGAATAGAGAAAAATACTATCAATGGATACATGACTATGATCTTTCTGGAAATCAAAAAAATATTTCTAATCAAGATGTTATAACGTATCCGCTAGAAGATTTATATTTGAATGATCAGCATGCCGATCTTCTGTTAAAATCTAATATTCATCTCAATGAGCTACAAAATAATAAAAGTCGCGCGCGCTTATCAAATAATGATATAAGCGCCTATCAAGTGTTTAGTGAAAACTCTGAAACTAATAGCTCGATTATATTAGAAAATCCAGGAATTCTATTATTTACAAGCTGTATAATAGGCGGCTGTGTCGGAGGATATATTGGTGGTTATCTTGGTGGACACCAAAGCTTTTTACATACATCAGATCATATCCCAGAACATGTAGATGTTTCGTCTGAGTATCCTAGTTGTTCAACATTAACCGATGATAATCCTACTATTGATGGAAGTGGAAGTCGATCTACCTATAGGGAGTATAAACCACAAGACGATGAAATCTCTGAATATGATAATAACGATAACAGAGGTTTTCTTCTTAGAGCAAATAGAGAAAATCATCATGCAGGGATTTCGTCATGTATTTCTGAAAATTTAAGAAATGATTCACTCATAGGTCACACATCTCCGACAAGTTTATGTGAACGAGCCTTCTTAATTGAGGAAGAACACCAATCGAGAATAGCAAGCAAAGCGTTGATCGAAGAAACACCTCCTAGTACCACGTATAATGCTAATCGATCGTCTTCTCAAAGAAATAGTACTAGTTCAAATAGCCATAGTGATGGATTTAATACATTTGATTCAAAAGAAACTAGGTTTAATAACGATCCACACGGAGGATTTTCTTCACAAGGTAATTCTCAAGAAAATGAAAACAATCGATTTCAGAATCAAAATGGCGTGTCTTCCAAAAGAATTCTATTTCTTATTAGCGCCCTATCTCTTGTTGGAGTGACTGTTTCGAATGCTTCAATTATTTTACCATTAATATTTTTTCAAAATATTATTAATCATCCTACCACACCGACTGATAATGATGCTTTACCCTCATCTTTTATACCGGGAGTAAATTTTGGCGTTACACCAGGTTTTATCCCTGGGTGTATTCCAGGTTTTATTCCAGGACAAATCCCAGGCGTCATTCCTGGGAGGACTGAAAACTTTATCCCTGGCATTAATGGTGTTTCTCCTGCTCCAAATAATTTTGTTTTCAATCCTCCTGGATTTATTCCTGGCTTAGATCCTGGTAATATTCCTGGCTTAGATCCTGGTAATATTCCTGGCATTAATCCAGGAACCCCTCCAGACATCAATCCCGAAAATATTCTTTCAAAGATCCCTGACACCATGGATGAGAAATTGGTCAAAATAGGAAATCCTGGAAACCTTCCCGATCCTTTTTTCTATCCGTACTACTGTGGTGCAGTTTTTTATGAATTTGAAATTAGTTATGAAGCGATTACGCGACAGGAATGGGTTCAATTTCTTAATTCGGTTGCTGTAAAAGCGGATCCCTATGAGCTTTACAATGAAAAGATGACTTCCTTTATTCAACGTCAAGGAGAAGCTGGCGCTTATTATTACCAGTTAACTGATAGTTCAAAAAATCAAAAATCAATGACGTGCATTTCCTACTATAGTGCTCAACGTTATTGTAACTGGAATGAAAACGGCAGAAAAAATGCTGATACAGAAAAAGGTGCATATGATCTTACTAATTTACAACTTAATGAAATTCGTACTCTTAATCCAACTGCTCACTACCATATTACAAATAATGATGAATATCAAAAGACACATTTCTATAATCCAAAAGCCCTACAGAACCATGGTGCGTATGAACGCAAACCTATCAATGCTTATGGTACTCTCGCAGAAGAAGATGCTTTCAATGAATGGACAAGTAGTATAGATCCAGCTTCAAATAGACCAATCATACGAGGAATATCAGATAATACTTATACCACACTTAATCCTCAGGAGAACAGAGAGGATATTGGTTTTCGCATAGTGAAGATTATACCTATCTCGTGCGAAAAAGAAAATGAACAGCAATTACATCAAATGGAGAGCGAGCAATTAATAGCCGAAGCGAGGTTTCAAGATCAAAGCAATGATCAAAATGATAATTATGATAATTATGATAATGATCGAAGAGATGATTGGCAGGGAGCAGCGGCTACTATCGGAACACGTATTACATGTTTTAAAGAAGAAAAAAAAGCTTTATACGAAGGAAGATATGATGAAGCTATATTCTTTCAAAATATAGGCAGAGACTATGAAGAGTCTGTTGCTTTTTATATTCAAAGTGTTGTAGAATCATTCTCAAAAAAGGACTATTCCAGCCAAGAAGTAAAAAAATTTGGATCTACTCAGGAAGTCAAACAATATTGCCTGAGTCAGGAGATTAAGGCTTGGTATAATGCTGGTCTCTATTTGGAAACAGCTAATTCAGATTTAGTTAAGAAAAAATATCATCGTTCGAATATGTATAGAGACTCAGCGCTGCTTGCTATACAATGTGCTAAAAATGCCTCAGAAGGGCTTGTGACTGCAAGCGCTCAAGTTGGCCTAAAAGCCTATATCAATGCGGTCAATGCTGACAATATGACTGACTAATTTTAGAAAATCTCTTTCCCATTGATGTCTTTAGCCCGCATATTTTATATTGATCGTGATCAAGAGGCCGCCATGGCTGAGGTTTGGTAGGACAGACTTACATTTTTTGAACGTAGCATTTCACCCTGGCTTTTCGAGCTCCGCAATAGATCGGCATGAAATATTTGAGTTGTTTTCAATGATCTCTTTTAGTTGCCTCTAAGATACTTTCATAAGCATCGATGGAATGACTCCAATGAAAATTTTTTGCTTTGTGAAGTGATGCATTCTTCATCTGAGTCCGTAATAAAGCATTTTCTAACAGTGGGCGCAGCGCTTGTGCCATGGCTACAGCGCCGTGATCAAGGTTGAAAAAAACGCCATTATGATGTTCGTTAATAATATCTCGGAGTCCACCAATACGACTTCCAACAATAGCAAGCCCATGGGCTAGGGCTTCAACTCCAACCATGGGAAGGCCTTCCGATAACGACGGTATTAATAAAATATCAGATTTTTCCATGGTTTTTTGGACTTCGCGGACGCTCAGCCAACCTAAAAAAGAAACTTGATCTTCAAGACCAAGCCGCTTGACACAATCCTTAGTCTCTAATAAAAGTGGTCCTTCTCCCACTATTTGCAAAGTCCATGAAAGCTCTCGCACTAATGCTAATGCTTGAATTGCTAGGATTGGATTTTTTTGAATACTCAAGCGCCCTACCATCAAGAGACGCGGAGTTTGAGAGAAACTCTGATGTGGATGTAAAAGTGCTGGTATCCCATTGAGGATAATTTTTGGTTGGATATTGTATGCCTTACTAGCCAGGTCGGCCACAAAACTACTCACTGCAGTCACATAAGCAGCAGAGCGCCAGATTGGAATAGTGAACGGTTTTAGAATCTTAAAAAAATGATCGGTTTGCTCGGGAACACCACCAGGCACATCCCCTAAATGAACCGTGAGGACGTAAGGAATACGCGTAAGTTGATGAACAATCCAAGCAACAATTCCCGTTGGCACCGCAAAGTGAGCATGAATCACATGAGGCTTCCAGGAGAAAGCCTCACCAAGCACAACCGGCAAAGAGGCTATGACCCAACAACACATTTCAAAAATACTACACGTGTCCGCACGTCGTCGTCTGGCATGGACACGGATGACTCTAACTCCATCAATCATAGAACGAGATGGCAAAAAGGGAAGACCTCCCGTCACAAAACATACTTCATGCTCACGCGCAACCAAAGCTGAAGCAACATGGGCAGCAACGCGTCCTCCCCCCCCCACCTAGGGGGGGATATTCATAGCAAAGCACAAGAATCCGCGACATATCAAAAAATATAAGAATGAAAAAATCTAAAAGGAAGCATTATTGAGGTCTTTTATATTGATGTTCATGAAAAAAAACGTGATGATCAAGATGCTAATACGTTTTAAATAAACCTATCACATCCTAAAACCATATGGCTAGCTCATCAAGCAGTACATCTCCAACCCGACCTGTCACTCCTAATCTCCCTTCGAACTACCAGGGAATTTCACCTCTCTCTGACCAACCTCAAAGTGGTAATGCAATCACCGCAAAAAATAGTAGCCGCCCTAACTTGCTGCATTCCACACCTTCGAGTAATCAAATATCAATACACCGCGCTGCTACTAAATTAAGAGAAAATATTCCTAAAAGTCAGAACGGAGCAATGCCAATCCGCCAAGATAAGCATGCTCCTAATCTTCCGTTTTCTCCAACTTCTTCTAACTCCGAAAAAACTAATCCTAATGAAAAAGGTTTAAATCGCTCAGCAAATTTCAACTTACTCATTGCATGTTTTGAAAACAACTTCAAACGCAGTATTACCAACAATCAACATGCAGAAAAAGAACTGATTCAAGATTTACAAAATAATACTATCGCCGCAAATGATATTATCGCCGCAAATGATACCCATAACGAATAAATTTAAGATTAGAAAGTCTTCAACAACTCTAAAGTTATTCAGCAATAGAGTTGTTAATTTTGACGATATATTTTCCATAGCGTCAAAAAATCCCAGAATGGTTCTATCCACTTCAACATTACTGATGCTCGAGGGCTTACGCAAAATTACAAGGTATATATTCTTGCAAAAATACCAACTTAACTTTTGAGCGCACTATAAAAGCGAGCGACTCATTTAGAAGCGATAATATTTTATGAAACCTTGCTTGCACTCATTGGATTCAATAGCTAAAGTATTATCAATGTCGACGGGGCGTAGCTCAGCTTGGTAGAGCGCTTGGTTTGGGACCAAGATGTCGCAGGTTCGAATCCTGTCGCCCCGATTTTTTTATGAAAACGCGTTGTATTCGTTGTATTCGTTATGGGGGAAAAGTTCAGGGAATTGGATTTCGCTCCTCTGTATTAGCTTTAGCACGAGAGTATGATATTACGGGAAGCGTTAAAAACCTTGCTGACGGTGCGGTGGAACTCATTATTCATGGAGAAGAACAGGAACTAAAGGAATTTCTTTTAGCTATTCGTCATAGTCATCTTGCAGGGCATATCGCAGAAGAGCAAGAAGTTGCCATGATGCATTCTGAATTCTTATCTCCATTGCATGGTTTTAGAATTCTATGAAACACGCTCTTGCTGTCAACATAGAGCACTTAACAAAAAAGTTTCCTAGTTCTCTTTTTAAAAAAGCTCATCTAGTTTTAAATGATTTTTCCTGGCAAATTCCAGAAGGTCAAGTAGCAGCATTACTCGGGCCTAATGGTTCAGGTAAGAGTACATTACTGAAAATTTTACTCGGTTTTTTTCTTCCAACACAGGGAAGTGTCAAATTATTTGGAAGTACTTGTAGCAGCTTGACTGCACGTCATCGATTGGGTTTTTTGCCAGAACGCCCTACCTTTCAATTATTTTTAAACGCAAGAGAAGCCTTAACGTTTTATGGAAAACTTTCTCATGTACCCTCTCTTTCTAAAAAAATAGAAGAGCTGCTGATTCTTGTTGGCCTATTTGAACACGCTAATGATCTTATTGCTACCTACTCTCAGGGCATGCGTCAGCGATTAGCACTTGCTCAAACATTAATTCATGATCCAAGTCTCCTTATTTTAGATGAACCAACAACAGGATTAGATCCCTCAGGTATAGATTTTTTTTATAACTTACTCCTGAAATTAAAAAAATCGGGTAAAACAATTTTGCTCACATCACATGTATTAACTTATGTTGAGGAAATATGTGATCAAGTAGCCATTATTCAAAATGGGAATCTTCTTTATGCAGGAAATTTTATAAAAACCACCCCCTCCCCAGCTCTCACTTCACTTCAAAAATTATATTTAGAGTTGATTGCATTATGAACTACTTCATTACGGCTACTGATACAGCAGCAGGCAAAACATATATAACAGCTCTTTTAATTCGTGCCTTGCGCAAGCTTGGACATAAGAGTATTGGGATAAAACCTATTGCCTGTGGAAGTTTAGAGGACTCAAAAACACTACAAGCAGCTGCTGATCATGAAATCTCTTTAAAAACTATTACTCCTTTTTATTACAAAGCTCCTCTCTCGCCATTCCATGCAGCAGCAGAAGAAGGTAAAAATTTTTCCATGAATCATATTTTATCTACTCTTAGCAATCTTCAAAAAAAACATGTTTCTCTTTTGGTCGAGGGTGTTGGAGGGTGGCTTGTACTTCTTTCTTCAACAGAATCGATAGCAGATCTAGCTCGCGCAACTCAATTGCCAATTTTATTAGTTGTGCGCAATCGCCTAGGTTCCATGAACCATGCATTACTCACCCTCGAATCAATCAAACATCATGGCTGCCGATGTGCTGGTATTCTTCTAAATCACCACCCAGAGGATCATGAGGATCCAGCAAGAGACAAATATCGGCATTTCTTTAGCGAATTATGCAAGAAAAGGGAGCTTCCTGTTTTTTTAGAAATTGAGCCAGGACAAGAAGAATTAATTCTCAGTCCTGAACACCCTATAGTTCATCTAGATAAAGAAAGACATCTCTACTCATCCGAGCTAGAGAGACCTAGTCCTAGCCACCCAGCACCGGCAAAAATAAGCTCAATACCAAGAAAGAGACCGAGGATATAGAGACCAGTAACAGGCCATTGAGAAATAATCAATCCTCCAAGAATAATAGACACAACAGCACTAAAAAGAACCCATGCAGCTCCTCTATGATGACGCAGCTTAAAGGCCATAAAGATCCGAAAAATGCCGCCGACAAGAATAGCCCATCCTAAAACAAATGTGAACGCTAAAGCAGCTTCAAATGGACGGGCAATAAATACAAAACCAGCAATCCCGTATACAAGAGATACAACGAGATACCAAATATGATTTTGCCATCCATCGATACTAAAAATTTTGACTAAAGAGAGCGCTGCCCCCAACATAAGAATGATGCCTATAAATGTCGTCACAGTAATGGTTGCTACGAACTGATTGGTGAGCGACACTAAACCGAGCAACATCATAAGAAGGCCAAGAAAAATAGTCCAACCGCGAGAGACTTGAGGAATCATAGTTTTTTAAGGTTTAAAGGTTTTACGAAACAAATAATTATACCTTTATCTAAATTAGTTTTAGGATTTTTTGCAGTGGAATTTGTGCGATTATCAAGCTGCTAAGGAAGTGTTCTGATTTTAGCTAGGTAACAGGATCGATGAGAACGATCTCTTACACAAAAAAAGAACAAGTACATCCTAAAACTTATCCAACAAAGCTATAACATGCTCTATCAAAAAATGATTTCTGAAAATTGTAAAGGTTTTGTTGATAAAAAATCAAGAGAGCTTGATGCAGTCATACCCTTTGCAAGATGAAACACTCGTTCAAGAAAGATATACATAAAGATGCTTGACCATACTATAAGAACTTTTCAAGGTACTATTTCTTTTAATGAATATTTCTAAAGTCCGTTTTTCTATTCCTGCTACCTCGGCTAACTTAGGCCCGGGTTTCGATTCGTTTGGTATCGCTTTGCAAATACCCAACGTGGTGACGCTGCAAAAGGAGAGCCGACCCATTCAACATACTTCGATGATTTTTCAAGCAGCAGCTCTCTTTTTTACTAATACTGGAATCACGCCCTTTAATTTTTCAGTGGAGGTTGAGGGCGAAGTTCCCTCTGCACGTGGTTTAGGAAGCAGTGTGACAGTACGCCTAGGCATTCTTCTTGGATTAAATGAATTAGCACAGCATCCGCTTACATCTAGTGCTCTTTATCACCTAGCTGTCGAGTTAGAGGGTCATTCAGACAATGCTGCACCAGCACTTTTTGGTGGTTTTACTATTGCAAGAAATCGTCGTGAGCCAGTCTCTTATCAACTTGCTAGAGAACTTTGTTTTATCCTCTTAATTCCAGATTTTGAAGTTTCTACTGCATCAGCGCGCAAACTCCTTCCAGCTTCTATTCCAATGGATGCTGCTGCTGCTAATATTGCTAATGCTGCAGTTGTTGCCACAGCATTTGCTACTGGCAACTACACAATGCTTCGAGGTGCATTTCAGGATCGACTGCATCAACCCTTTCGAGAACCTCTGATTCCATATCTTTCTGAAGCGCTTGTTGCAGCTGAGAGTGTAGGTGCTCTAGGGGGATGGTTAAGTGGCTCGGGATCTACTATTGCAGCGATTGCTGAAAATGAAACTATTGCTCAACGCGTGGTTGAGGTTTTCAATGAGATTGCTCCTTTAGAAAGTCAAGCTTTTATCACCCATGTTGATAATCATGGAGCACGATTGTTAAATTAATAGCCCTGCAATACATGATGTTTAGCTTCGTGTGATCAATATGCATCAAAGAGAACATGCGACGGTTTTTTGACAGTTTAGAACAAGCGGCTATAGATATTATTATGGAGCGTCGTGGTGGCAAACGTGCAACGATGCTGTGCACTATTTTGCTTTGCATGTCATTCTTGTATAAAAAAATTGTTGCAATGCGCTTAGCACTCTACCGGTCATGCACATTGAGACAAAATTTGATAGGATGCCCTGTAATTAGCATTGGTAATCTGACCATGGGGGGAACAGGCAAGACCCCTATTGTAGAAAAACTAGCTAGAGAATTAACAGCACAAGGGAGACGTGTTGGAATTTTAAGCCGTGGTTACAAAAGTGTCCCCAAACCTTTTTTGCAACGTTTATTTGCACGTGCGAGTCGCCATCAAAGTTTTTTTGCACCTCGTATTGTTTCTGAGGGTGGAGCGGTGCTGCTCGACTCTCTTAGAGCTGGTGACGAGCCCTTTATGCTAGCGAAGAATCTTAAAGGTGTGACTGTCTTAGTTGATCGTGATCGAGTGAAAAGTGGACTATATGCCATTAAACATTTGGGATGTGATTTACTATTGCTCGATGATGGATTACAGTATCTTAAGTTAAGACATCGTTTTGATATAGTCCTCATAGATCGAGAGGCTCCTTTTGGTAATGAGTTTTTAATTCCACGCGGAACCCTTCGTGAACCTCCTGAAAACCTCCGGCGTGCTACTCATATTATTATTACAAAATGTAACGGCAGTGATCTATTAGAATTATATAAGCGTATTCGAAAATTTAATCGTACGGCTGAGATTATTGAGTCTTCACATCGTCCCGTTGCACTTTTTCATATTATTTCAGGAGAAAGCCTTCCTCTGAGTCATCTTCAGGATTTGAAAATTGGAGTGCTCTCAGGAATTGCTTTTCCAGAAAGTTTTGAGCACGGATTACGTAAATTAGGAGCTAACCTTCTTTTAACCCAAAGCTACGCAGACCATCATCGCTATTCTCGAAAGGAAATCGATCGATTTGTGCAACGTTGTGTACGACGCAACGTATCGATGATTCTAACTACAGAAAAAGATGCGGTTCGTATTCCGCGTCTAACTGAAATGGAAATTCCCATTTATTATCTTCGTATAGAAATTAGGATTTTAAAAGGAGAGGAAACTTGGAAGCGTATGATCGAACATTTTATTGATACGTCACATTCGTAATATATAGTTAAATTAATTGTACTATACCTTTGCCTAAAAAATTTTTAGGATTGAATTTTTAGGACTTTTTTGAGCAGAATTTTTGAAGCCAGCACGGATATTTCAGCAAACTAATCAACTCTCTGGCTACCTCATGATCTTCCCTGTCAGATCATGGGGTCCCCCCTAAAAAAATCTCTAGGGTTTGTTTGACGAGGCCTTAGAAATAAAAGCTACGAATAGAAATAGTATGGTGCGCGATGGCAGGTTCGAACTGCCGACCCCTACAGTGTCAGTGTAGTGCTCTACCGCTGAGCTAACCGCGCAATAAAAATGATGACGCTCTGCCAGCGGAGATGAGATGAGTCATAACAACGCTCATATGATTAAAAGAAAACAATTCAATTTCCTAAAATTCATTCATATAAGACGGCAAATCGGCGTTCAAGTGACTCTGAGATTAAATAGCTAAGCTGTATGAAGCAATATTTTTTTACTTTTTGATTTAAAAGATACTTTCATTTCTTCGCGGATATGTTCACCATTTTGCGTTTTACAAACATTAAGATTCACGCATGAAACAACACAAAAAAATATCCCTCCTAAGCGCAACGGCTATTAGTGCTACGGCAATGGTTGGTTCAGGATGGCTCTTTAGTGCACAACTCAACGCACGACTGGCTGGTAATTATGCTTTTTTAGCATGGTTTCTAGCGGCACTCCTTGTCCTATCAGTGGGACTATGTCTTTCTCAGGTGGTGACTATTTATCCGGTCCGCGGCGCCACAACACGTTCCAGCTCTTTGTCACACAATGCAATTTTTGGGATGCCATTTGCATTTGCCAATTGGTTTGGGCTCGTTATTTCAGTGCCAACCGAAGCTCAGGCAACAACAGAGTATCTCTCCTTTTATCTCAAAAATCAGATTCTCATTGACAATAATGGCCTGACGTTAAATGGAAAATTATTTGCACTTATTATTTTATTTTTCTATTTGCTCGTGAACTTTTATGGGGTCCGCATTCTTGCAAGAGTTAATAATACGATCACAATTTTAAAAATTTTTACCCCCCTTTTTGCGATTACACTTTTTTTAATCACACGTTTTGATACGAGTAATTTTCACTTACTCACTAATAACATCTATAACATTGGTTCTGCTTTTAGTACTATTGTGGGAGCTGGCTTAATTTATTCATACAATGGTTTTCAACTTGCTGCTGCGTTTGCTAGTGAGGTGAAAAATCCAAAACGAAATGTTCCCCTTTCGATGATCATTTCAATTTTGTTAGTCATGTTCGTCTACATGGCTCTTCAATTTTCTTTTATGGGTGCAATACCTCACGCTTTACTTGCACAGGGCTGGTCAGGGCTTAATTTTCATTCTCCTTTAATGAATTTAGCCATCTTGCTGGGTTTGAATTTTTTAGCTTTACTCTTAACCGTAGATAGTGTTGTGAGTCCTTCAGGAACTGGTTACGCCTATCTAGGTGCTTCCTCAAGGATGTTTTATGCCATGGCTGCTGAAGGACAAATGCCAAAATGGACGATTGCTAAACTCAATCCTCTTTATAATATTTGCAGACGCTCCTTATTGCTCAATTGGTTCATTGTCGCCATCATTCTATGGAATTCTCAAAGTTGGGCAACCCTTATGCTCATTGTTACAGGATATTATATTATCGGCTATATGGCTGCTCCTATTAGTATGGGAGCACTTAAACCTCAATTCCGATATTTTGGTGCCTGTGTCTTTCTTCTCCTCACTCTCATCATAATTACGCTTCCAAAACATGATCTTCTTCTTATGAATCTTTCACTCTTTGTTATTATGAGCATTTATGGATGCATTCAATTAACAAGAAAAACAAGTTTTAAGACACTGATGGTCTTAACCATGCCATTTATGATCTATCTATGGTTGATTTATCTTCATCAAGAGATCTTCTACATTAGTCTAGTCTCTATGCTGTTCTACTTTTTCATTACACACCCTAGCTATGTTGCATTCTGTCAGAAGCATGCTACTGAAAAGGTCCGGCTAGAAGAGGAGCTATAGTTGTTGCTTGGAGCTCAGATATACATTTGCACCTCACTGAGAGGATTCTAGCCAGGAGATATTTTACTTAAGAAGTTTTTTAAGATGAGACACAACCTGTCAAGCAATACCTCCACAGCCTTTTCTTTAAAAGCAAGTCGCTCTATGGCGAAAAATTCTCTCCAGACAAGCGTTGGTCTTCCTTCTGCAGCGATAGCTAAAAAGAGTGTACCCACAGGAAGATCTCTAACGAAAACTTTGGAAGAACCAATACCTGCAGGACCAGCAATTCCAGTTGTTGCAAGACCAAATGTAGTTTTACTTAAGATGCGGACACCCTCTGCCATCGCCTTCGCCGCCTCCTGACTTACGGGTCCATGAGTTTCTAGTAAACTTTTAGGAATGTGTAATAATTTTATTTTTGAAGCATTGGAATAGGTAATGAATCCTTCTTGAAAGACCCTGGAAGCACCTGGAACATTTGTCAAACGATGTGCAAGCAAACCGCCGGTACAAGATTCAGCGGTTGCGATTGTTTGAGAAGCCTGCCTTAAGGTTTCAATAATCAATGATTCTATTGTCTTGTGCATAAAAGTCCCACGTCTAGGTGGATGAGAGCATCTGATCAAGAAACTTGAGTACTCCTTTAAGAGCGGACATCATTCATGGAGAGAGCAGGAGCATCCTTCCAGAGCGATTCAAGATCATAGAGCTTACGTAACTTATCGTGAAAGATATGAACAATGACGCTCCCATAATCAAGGACAACCCAGGGACTTCCTGCATAACTATCATCGGAAAAGGGAGAGCGATTGTGTGTTTCACGTATTTTTTCTCGAATAGAACTTGCAATTGCTTTGATTTGCGGTTCTGAGTTGCCCGAAACAATCACAAAATAGTCAGTAAATGTTGAAATTCCACGGAGATCTAAAATAATAGGATCGTCGGCTTTTTTATCAATAGCTGCTTCAACACATAGAAAAGGAAGTTGTTCGTGAGAATTTTTTTCTGAAGAATCAAGGTCGGTAGAGAGATTTTTTTTCAAGATAAGTATGTACTGGAGGTGGTAAAAAATAGGAAACATGAGCGCCTCGAGCCAAACGCTCTCGAATTTCTGTCGAAGAAATGTCTATTCGTCGTGCGAATAGAGCTCCCGATCTTGAACTATTTCCTCTGGCAAAGAAAGTAAAAGTCACTCTTTTTTTTAACATAGCGCTCTGCTTCCATCCTTGTAAAGTCTCGGCATGATCTTCTCCAAGTAGATAAAAAAAAGTTGCTCGCGGAAAATCTCTTTCTAATTCTCCAATGGTATCAATCGTGTACGAGGGGCCTTCACGTCGGAGTTCTCGAGAATCAATACTAAAACGAGGCTCTCCAATAAGAGCTAATGTAAGCATCGCCAAACGATCCTCAGCACAAGCGCAAGGAGGAGTACCTATTTTATAGGGTGAGAGACGCGCTGGTAGAAAAATCAGACGATCTAAATGTAAAATTTCAAGAGCATCTTGTGCTAAAATAAGATGCCCTAAGTGAATAGGATCAAAGGTTCCCCCAAAAAGACCGATACGTTCTTGCGTCATCATAAAATCAACCTATAGGATTGGAGGCTATGGAAAATTTACCACTCGGTCAACTCCTCCTCCTTGGTATTCCAGGACCTACTCTCGATGAGTCTTTCATCAATATGATAAAGCATGTTCAACCAGGAGGTTTTATTATTTTTGGACGCAATATTCAAACCCCAGAGCAACTGCGTGCTCTTATTGAAGCTGTCCGCAGGTATAGTAAAATAGAACCAATCATCACTATTGATCAAGAAGGCGGGCGTGTTTCTCGTTTAAAACTCCTGGGTCATGAACCTCCTAATGCACGCCAATTAGGTTCCTCGGGCAAATTAGAACTTATTAGACGTCATGGAGAAATTACAGGAAAACTTTTGAGACTTTTTGGATTTAATCTCGATCTATGCCCTGTCCTAGATATTGCTTTTAATGAGGATGCTGATAATTCCCTCAGAGGTCGCTGCTATGGTCATAGTGCCACTGAAGTTATTGAACGTGCGGGTATTTTTCATCAAGCGCTCCAAGCAACAGGAATACTGAGTTGCGGCAAGCACTTTCCAGGTTATTCCTGTGCTCCAAGCGATCCTCACTACGACCTATCTGCTCTCCCTCGCTCACGCGTGGAGCTTGAAACACATGAACTCAAAGTGTTCCGACACTTTGCATCACTTGTTGATAGCATGATGATTGGACACATAGCCTTTCAAGAACTTGATGATTCTGGCCTGCCTGCATCGCTTTCACCAAATATCATTACAAAATTATTACGAGACGAGATGCGATTTCAAGGACTCATCATGACCGATGACTTGGATATGGGAGCGATCATCAATCATTATAGTTTTAAGGAAACCCTGCGTCTGGCATTGCAAGCAGGAAATGATCTCCTTATGATTTGCCATCGCATGACCTTGGCACAAGAAGCAAGAGAACACCTTGCAACCTTTCCTAAGGAGGAGCTTGAGCGAGCATTGTTTCATATAGCTCGTTTCAAAAAAAAGATGACACCACCAGATCCATTTTCCCGTAATGTCTTCAAGAGTTTAGATGATCAAGTATGGCAGCTTCGGGTTGATACGCTTGGAGCAGAAAAAGCAAAAGAGAGAAGTTTAGAAGACGGCAAACGCTCACCTGTCGAAATTTACTAAGTAATCCCTTCACGACTCACTCCTACTCTACCTATTGCAAATGCCATTTTAGAAAATGATTAGGTTTTAGAGATATAGTCAAAATCAATTTTATGTCCGCTACAACACTCTCCTCTCATCTCTGGACTCAATCACTGCGCCTCATTCCCGGTGGCGTTAATTCTCCGGTAAGAGCTTTTCGTGCAGTGGGAGGAACACCTTTTTTTGTAAAGTCTGCTTTCGGTTGCCATATTACAACTGTAGATGATGAAGTCTTGATCGATTATGTGGGAACGTGGGGACCGGCTATTTTAGGCCATGCTCCGCAAGCAGTCATTGATGTTATTCATGAAAAAGCAAAACATGGTTTAAGTTTTGGCATTCCTAACCCGCTTGAAGTAGAGATGGCCAAAACAATCACTAGCATGGTTCCCTCCATTGAAAAGGTACGTATGGTCAATAGCGGAACGGAGGCAACAATGTCTTGCATTCGCCTGGCACGTGGGGCAACAGGTCGTGATGAGATTATTAAATTTGAAGGTTGTTACCATGGTCACGTTGATTCCCTTCTGGTGAAGGCAGGAAGCGGCGCTCTCACTTTTGGCCATCCAGACAGTGCGGGTGTGCCTGCAGCACTCGCATCCTTAACACATACCCTTCCCTTCAATGACCTTGATCAAGTCGAACAGATTTTTCAAAAAAAAGGGCGTCACATTGCCTGTGTCATTCTTGAGCCAGTTCCTGCTAATGCTGGGCTCTATCTTCCCAAACCAGGATTTCTCGAGGGTCTTCAAGCATTGTGTCAAGAATATGGCGCCTTGCTCATTTTTGATGAAGTAATGACTGGCTTTCGACTTGCTCGAGGTGGATTTCAAGAGCTCTGTGGGATAAAACCAGATTTAACAGCACTCGGAAAAGTGATTGGCGGAGGCCTGCCCGTCGGCGCCTTCGGAGGTCGTGCAGACCTCATGGATCAACTTGCGCCAATCGGTCCTGTGTATCAAGCAGGCACGCTCTCAGGCAACCCTCTTGCCATGGCGGCTGGTCTCACCCAGCTGCGCGAGATGGAGCATCAAGTCGTTGGACTCAATGGTTGGGAACAACTCGAAGAAAAAGGAGCTATCCTTGAAACAAAGATGCGCTCGCTCATTGTGAGTAAACCATTAACCTTCCATCGTATTGGCTCCATGTTTTGTCTCTATTTTCACCCTGGACCAGTGAATAATCTTGAAGATGCAAAAAAATCTCGCACGGAAGATTTTGCTCGATTTTTTCATGGGTGCTTGAGTCGAGGTGTTTACTTTGCTCCATCACAATTTGAAGCAGGATTTATCAGTCTTGCCCATACATTAGAAGCACTTGAGAAGACTGCAGCTATTGCAGCAGAAGTATTAGAAAAAATATAAATATTTTTTTATGTCTCTTTCACTGCTTTACGGTTACTTTTTTGCTCCATCTTTTTTTCTGTGAGTAATCGTATTGTTGTTCGAGCAAAATTTTTCTTTCAGGGTGACCAAAAGTTTTTTCTTAAAGGTGTCACCTATGGTCCTTTTGCGCCTGATTTGGACGGCTATGAGTATGGAACTTATGAACAGGCTCAAAAAGACCTCGCTTCAATGGCAGCATGCGGAGCTAATGTCATTCGCCTCTATACGTCTCCTCCTTGCTGGTTTCTAGATCTTTGTCATCAACATGGATTGTATATCTTACTAAGTATTCCATGGATGGAACATGTTGAGTTCTTAAATGATCGCACCATTCGTGCTTCCATAGAAACAGTTGTTATCCAAACAATTCGTCAACACCGAGGACACCCAGCCATTTTTGGATACCTCTTGGGCAATGAAATTCCCTCTTCCATGGTTCGCTGGCTTGGGGCCAAGCGGGTCACGGAATTTCTCGAACACTTAGTTACTCTTGCACGTCGTGAAGACCCTTTTGTCCTTTATTCCTATGCTAGTTACCCTCCCACAGAGTATCTCCTACCTCAAAATGTTGATTTTTTAACATTTAACGTCTATCTCCATCGCCAAGATGATTTTGAGCGCTACTTAGCACGACTTCAAAACTTAGCAGAGGAAAAACCTCTTATTATTGGAGAGTTTGGCATGGATACCATTCGGCATACGGAAGAGGAGCAGGCTCATATGCTCCGCTGGCATTTAGAATCTGTTATTCGAGGAGGGCTTGCAGGCACTATTATTTATGCATGGACTGATGAATGGTTTCGTGGAGGGCAAGAAATTTTAGATTGGAATTTTGGATTAGTTCGACGTGATCGCACACCTAAAAGAGCATTAGAAGTTATACATCTTTTTTTTAATACTAAGGATCAAGGACCCATCACACATCAAGTGCATTTAAAAGTTGTCCCAAAAGTCTCAGTCATTGTTTGCAGCTATAATGGGGGACAGACTTTAGAGGCATGTCTATGTTCTCTTAAAAAAATAGATTATCCCAGTTATGAAGTGATTGTTGTTGATGATGGCTCTACGGATAACACAAAAGAGATTTTAGAGATGCACCCATGGGTTAAGACGATTCATCAAGATAATCAAGGCCTGAGTGTTGCTCGTAATATCGGAGCAGCAGCATCTACAGGCGAGATTATTGCCTACACAGACTCTGATTGCATGGCTGACCCTGATTGGCTGTTTTATCTTGTAGGAACACTGCTCTCAGGTGATTACGCCGGCGTTGGCGGCCCCAATATTTCACCTCCTGCCGAAAATTGGCTTCAAGCCTGTGTCGCTGCTGCGCCAGGTGGACCCAGTCATGTTCTTCTCACCGATATTGTGGCAGAGCACATTCCAGGATGTAATATGGCGTTTCATCGATGGGCTTTTGATCGTATTGGAGGCTTTGATCCTGAGTACCGAAAAGCAGGTGATGATGTTGATTTTTGTTGGCGCCTTCAACAAGAAAATTTTGTGATTGCTTTTAGTCCTGCAGCCATCGTTTGGCATTATCGTCGCTTTACATTAAAGGCATTTCGCAAACAACAAGAGGGATATGGAGAGGCAGAATCACTACTGCGCTTTAAACATCTTATCTTTTTTGGACCAACGGGAACCGCAAAATGGAAAGGTCAAGTTTATGGAGCCCCACGCTTTACCTGGCTCATTAATCATCCGGTTATTTATCATGGTGTTTTTGGAGAGGGATTATTTCAGTGTATTTATCCCTCAGCACAATCAGAAATCGCGGCTTATCTCAGTAGTATTGAATGGGTCATCTTAACACTCTTTATTTTTCTACTCTCGTGGCCCTTCCCCTCCTTGGGCATTGTCTCTTTTCTAATGCTTGGAGGCACCTTGCTCGTCTCTCTCTCCTACATGATTCATGCTAAGCTCGAACCGCGTTTTGATACGATTAGAGCCCGACTCCTAGTTGCCTTTTTAGCTTTTAGTCAACCACTCGTCCGTGGTTGGGCACGCTATTTTACCTGGCTTAAATTCAAAAGAACCCCTGAGTCTGTGATCTCTGCTAAAGAAAAAGATTTTTCTCCTAGCCGCATCAGAGGTTATTCGCGTCTTAATTTTTGGAATGAAGGGGGTCTGGGACGAGAAATACTTTTAAAAGAAATCATTCAAGCACTCGAAAGTGAGGGATGGAGTTATTCTATGGATACAGGATGGAAAGAATGGGATATTCAAATTTATGGAAGTTTTTGGTGGGGTATTCGATTGAGTAGTGTCACTGAGTATCATGGCGGACCAAAATGCCTTACTCGTGTAGCACTTTCTATACGTATGGTTGCAACGACTATTGTCGTTAATCTCCTCATCCTCGGGTCCCTTGTTTATCAATTTTTTATGACATCCTCGGGTACCATCTGGTACCTGATACTCTACGGAGTGATTTTAAGTACTTTTTTTACTCTTGCCTACCGTCTTAAAAAACGAGTTGCGCAGTTAGTAGAAGCATCAGCTCAACGCGTAGGACTCAAAAGAGTCAAGGGAAGATAAAATATTTAGGCTATACCAACCTTCTTTACTGAAATGAATTATAGAAGTTTTTTGGGCTTATATAGTTAATGCTTTATAGCGTCTGGATCACATGCCCATTCTCTAAGTATTTCTCCAGCAAAATAAGTAAGAATCATCGAAGCACCAGCCCTTTTAATGGAAAGCAATGACTCATGACGCGCTGCATGATAGTCGAGCCAACCAAGACGTGCGGCTGCACAGATCTGAGCATATTCACCAGAAACTTGATAGGCAGCAATGGGCAGTAGCGTTGTTTCTCGTATAGCCCTTATGACGTCGAGGTATGTTCCTGCCGGTTTAACCATAACAATATCGGCACCCTCCTCTTCATCGAGCTGAACTTCAAGGAGCGCTTCGCGAAGATTTGCTGGATCCATTTGATAACTCTTTTTATCCAAAGGAATGGATCCAACCTGACTTTTTAATGCTTCTCGAAATGGCCCGTAATAAGCCGATGCATATTTTGCTGAATAGGACATGATGGCACGATCTTGAAAGGATCGACTATCAAGAGCTTGACGAATGGCTCTTACTCGACCATCCATCATATCAGAGGGAGCTAGAATATCTGCTCCTGCTTCTGCTTCCATAACAGCCAGCTTCGCTAAGACTTCCACAGTAGAATCATTCTCCACACGTCCATCTTCATGGAGCAAACCATCATGACCATGGCTTGTATAGGGATCTAAGGCTACATCAGCAATAACAAGAAGCCTAGGAGTCGCAGCCTTAATTTCCTCAATAGCTCGGTAAAGAATATTATTTTTTGTGAGTGCATGTGAAGCTTGAGGATCTTTACAAACAGGGTCAATGCATGGGAAAAGAGCAACGGCAGTCATTCCCCAATCAGCGAGAGAACGGCACTCGTCGATAAGCGATCTGAGTGTATGTCGGAGAATCCCTGGCATCGCTTCTATCTTTTGAGCATCTCCCCCTCCTCCGTGAAAAAAAAGTGGTTGAATGAAATCTTCTTGATGTAGTTTTGTTTCTTGTACTAAGGCTCGAAGAGCAGCTGTATGGCGATTGCGACGTGGACGACGAAGGAGATGCATATAGTCAATGAGTATTAATGAAATTTTGATTTAAAATAAAGAAGCGAGCACAGAAAAAATGATATAAAAAATGACTTTTTTACTTTAGTAAGAATGCGCATAGATCCTTAAAAGATATTAAACAATGAGCTCCTGTTTGTTCTTTTGTTCGAGGTAGAGATCAACGAGTTTTGCAATAGTAAACTCATGCATCTCTAAGATCACTAAAAGACCTTGGATCGAGGAAAATCTTTGAAACCATCTTTCAAGTGGCTTTTTTAACTCATCCCACGCCATTTGATCCATAGCGATCTTAAGGAGTTCCTTGTACATTTGAATGGCCAATTGAAAACATAGCTCCTGATTGCTATAGGGCTCTTGTTCTTGATAAACATGCCTGAGCGAAGGATCAATAAAATGATCGGTATATTCATGAAGACCCTTCCGGTCAATAGGCAGATCCATCACCTGAGAAATCCTCCCCATTTGATGAGCAGGATTTTTCATGAGTGCATCATAATCGACAATAATACGACGATGCCCTTCTGAATACTTGAGAGAACTGAGTAGCGATGCAATCCATATCCAGAATGATTTTTCTTGGATATCTTGAAAACTACGCTCCACAGAAATCGCCACACTAATGGGATTCCTCAGTGCAATGATGATATTTAAGGCAACCCCTAGTTGCTCACAAATTTTTTTCCAAAAAGGGATCAAGAGTGAAGCCGTCGGGACCTTGAGGGCAAGGGGTTGATGATGGGGAATTTTTTTAAGTAACAATTCTTTGGCACGAATAATATAGGGACTATTCAATAAAAAATCTAACTCTGCTTCTCCCAGTGGTAGAATTCTACGCGCACGATTAGAGGTGCATGATTTTAACATCTCAAAATTCAATTCATGAAAATCCCGATCCTCCCAATATCCCGTTTTATTAAATTCATTGGGTGGCATGAAATGATTCCCCAGTGAGACACCCATTGTTTCTAGACCTTTTGTCAGAACACTGGTACCACTACGCTTCATCCCAAGAACTAAGATGAGACTTTTTTGATCGTGCATGAATTCCTAACTAACATGAGGCGGCCTATTTTCTTGGAGATTGCAGACTCTCTTCACAAGATAGATCGATTTGCCTTGGGACTCATAAAACGTACGCATGATCATTTCAGCAAGGAGCCCCATCAAAAAACTCATAACTCCCATGAGGAAAGTAAAAACAGCCATGAGGGGAAGTGGTGTGGTGATGAGTGGTTTATTCTTGAGGAATAAGAGTGTTAATGACCAGATAGCAAAGCCTAAACTTCCTCCCAAACTAATGAGCCCACAAGCTCCAAAGACATACATAGGCTTCTGCGCATGACGATCAAGAAACTTCACAACCATTAAATCCAAAATGACCTTCAGCACACGTTCAAGACCATATTTAGAATGACCTGTTGTGCGCGCAAAATGATTGACTGGCAATTCTGTAATGCGTGCTCCATGCCATTTCGTATAGATGGGAAGGAATCGATGCATCTCACCATAAAGACGAACTCCCTCAATCACATCTCGACGATAAGCTTTGAGCGAGCAACCAAAATCATGAAGGCGCACTCCTGAGATTGCAGAAATTAATTTATTGGCCATCATGCTCGGAATATTACGCTGAAGTGCATTGTCCTGACGATCACGACGCCAGCCAGAACAGACATCATATCCCTCATCAAGCTTAGCTAACATTCTAGGAATATCTTCAGGATCATTTTGATAATCGCCATCCATAGGAATAATGATTTCTCCTGAAGCGTAATCAAAGCCAGCCATCATCGCTGCTGTCTGACCGTAATTACGCCGAAAATGTAGAACTTTAGCTTCCTGATATTTGGCTGCAATGGTATCTAATACTTCTGCGCTTCCATCACTACTTCCATCATTGACAAAAATGACTTCGTAGGGCTTCCCTAGGCGATTCATTACTTCAGAGAGTTTAGTAAAGAGTGGATGAATCGCTTCCTGCTCATTATAAATAGGGATCGTTATAGAAATCATGGAAAAATAGATAGTAACAAGTAATCCTTCACCGACGATGGGTAAAGAGTTTTTAAAATATTTGCGAATTGTTTTTGGTAGAATGAATTAATTTCAACCAAAATGTTTTCTTTTCATGATCCGAAAGAAAAAGCGAAGTTGAAATAGTTTCTCTTCTATACCTTTAACGCACATAGACTCTTTTGGTCTTTAGCTTTTTATTTTTCGATGTCTTCTTTATTAAAAACAACTCTTCTGCAAAAACTCAGATCCGTACCGCATCAGCCTGGTGTTTATGTGATGCGGGATCGATTAGATCGCATTATTTATGTTGGTAAAGCAAATGATCTACGCAAACGACTTGCAAACTACTTTACTCCCTCACGCCGTACATCGGCTGATATTAAGACCCGAGCTCTCATCGAGAGTATTTATAACTTCGAGTATCATCTAGTGAAAAGCAATGCAGAGGCAGTTCTTTTTGAAGGCAAACTCATCAAAGAATGGCGACCAAAATACAATGTGAGTTTTCGTGATGACAAACGCTTTCTCATGATACGCGTGAGACTGCTGGATCCATTTCCACGTTTTGATTTAGTAAGACTTCGCAAAGAGGATGGAGCGCGCTATTTTGGTCCTTTCCCAAATGCAAGTGCTCTTCGAAGCACCTTGCGTGCCGTTACAAAAGAATTTGGCATACGTTCATGTCACCCTCTCGTTCCTACTGAAAAAGATTTCAAACATTGTCTCGATCATATTATTCAAAATTGTTCCGCTCCGTGCATCAACCGCGTTAGCCAGGAAGAATATCACGAGCGAGTGATGCGTGCGTGCACTTTTTTAGAAGGAAAGTCACACTCCATGATCACGTCTTTAAGAGAAGAAATGGAGAAAGCCGCTCAAGCACTTGATTTTGAAAAAGCCACTTCCCTACGTAATCTTCTTATGGATTTGGAGGAAACCACAAAACCAACGCGACGTTTCACACGCACATCACTCCCCACTAGCATTGATCCTGAAGCAGACATGCAAGAGCTTCAAGAGCTGCTAGAACTCCCACTCAAGCCGGAGTTGATGGAATGTTTTGACATTTCTAATCTCTCGGATACGCATTGTGTCGCCTCTATGGTTCAATTTAGAAAGGGTGTGCCAGAGCGCAAAAACTATCGACGTTACCGTATTACAAGCACTCAAGGCCAAGATGATTTCGCCGCCATGGCCGAAGTTGTGCGTCGTCGCTATCAACGCATTCTTTCTGAAGCCACACAAAGAGATTCGTTGCAAGAATCTCAACAATCCCAAGAATCACAATTTGATTTTTTACGACGCATCGCTCAGCAAGAAGGAAAGCATTCCCCTCTTCCTGATCTCATCATTGTTGATGGTGGAAAAGGTCAACTGAGTGTTGCCTGCCGCGAACTTCAAGAGTTACGACTTTACGATATTCCCAT
>Ga0364859_10348_pt1 | contig 27469 bp, 25 predicted proteins | sample ExccelAu500001D3_FD_206911 | JGI IMG/M metagenome (GOLD analysis project Ga0364859, IMG submission 206911) | Enriched cells from Trout Bog Lake Hypolimnion, Wisconsin, USA - BchlTB.Aug20.5000.01 .D3 | ecosystem: Environmental > Aquatic > Freshwater > Lake > Hypolimnion/Profundal zone | place: USA... | reverse complement strand
CTCGATGATGTAAGTATAGAAATACAAAAAGGCGATGTCTTTGGCCTCCTCGGGCCTAACGGGGCTGGCAAAACTTCCCTCATACGCATCATAAACCAGATCACCGCCCCCGATAGCGGCCAGGTACTTTTTAATGGCGAACCCCTCAACCAGGTGCATGTGGAGCGTATAGGCTATCTGCCCGAAGAACGCGGCCTCTATAAAAAAATGGAAATAGGTGAGCAGATCATCTACCTCGCCAGGCTCAAAGGCCTCACCCGCCCTGAAGCCCTGAAAAGGGCCAAATACTGGTTTGAAAAACTACAGATACAAAGCTGGTGGAATAAAAATATTGAGGAACTCTCTAAAGGCATGCAGCAAAAAGCCCAGTTTGTAGCCACGGTGATACATGAGCCCGAATTGCTGATACTTGATGAACCCTTTACTGGCTTTGATCCCGTAAATGCGGAGATCATCAAGAACGAGATACTCGAATTGAATAAAAAAGGCGCCACTGTAATATTCTCCACCCACCGCATGGAGTCGGTGGAAGAGTTATGTGATTCCATTGCGCTCCTTAACCTATCGCATAAGATAATGGACGGCAAAGTAAAAGACATAAGAAACTCTTATCGCAGCGGCACTTATGTTTTGGAATACGAGGGCGATAAAATAAACCTGAATGGCAGTGCTCCGTTTAGCATATTACAGGAAACCAGCCTTGATGATCACCAACAAGTAAAATTGAAAATAAATGCAGGAAGCAAAGTGAACGATGTGCTCCACTATATGCTGCCGCTTGCAAGTATCAATAAAGTGGAAGAAGTATTGCCCACAATGAACGATATTTTTATCCAGATGGTAGGCGCTCAAAACAATCATAACTAATCTATGAATAAGATACTACTGATCATACAACGGGAATATTTATCCAGGGTAAAGAAGAAGTCATTTATTGTCATGACCTTCCTTGTACCTGCATTATTCATAGGCATGATGGCGTTGGTTGCTTTTCTTGTCACAAAGCAGAATGACATTGGCGACAAGCACAAAATAGAAGTGGTGGATGAGAGCGGCCATTTTATCAACAAATTAAAAAGCACGGCAGTCATTGAATATGTTACAGCTAAGAGTAATTATACCACAGCAAAAACTACCTTCATAAAAGATGGTTACGACTATCTCCTTTATATACCCGCATCCCTCGATGGTATCCAGATACTCGGCGAAAAGAAAGCAGGCCCGTTAACCAGTGGTAAAATAGAAGATGAGCTCAGTAATATCATCCGCTCACAAAGGCTTGCCGAAGCCGGTATAGATACTTCAGTGCTTTCACGGGCGCAGAAGCCCATTTCGATAACGGCAATGCAGATAACGGAAAACGGTGTAAAGGACGCGCACTCCTATGTAGCCATGGGTATTGGTTTCCTGTCTGCTTTCCTGATTTATATATGTCTGTTCATTTATGGCACACAGGTAATGCGTGGTGTGATCGAGGAAAAAGTAAGCCGGATTATAGAGGTGGTCATTTCTTCTGTTAAGCCTTTTCAACTAATGTTGGGCAAAATAATAGGTGTGGGTCTTGTAGGGCTTACCCAATTTGTCTTGTGGATCGTTATATCCGTTGCCTTGTCCATGACAGTTGGCACTGCCCTTTTGAAAGATCAGATGTCGGCCAAAACAGAGCAGGTAGCGCAAATGCAGCGGGCGGCGGCTCCCGGCACATCAATGGCTGCAACTACACAAACTGACCCTGATGCAAACAGTGTGATGCATGATATCGCCGGGATTCCCGTGGTATATACCGTATGCTGCTTCCTGTTTTATTTCCTGTTTGGCTATTTCCTCTACAGTGCAATTTTTGCAGCCGTCGGCTCCGCTGTTGATAATGAAACGGAAACACAACAATTCATGATGCCCATTACCCTGCCCTTGATATTTACTTTCATTATTGCGCAGAATTTCATGATCAATAACCCCGATAGTTCGCTCTCGGTATGGCTGTCCATGATACCCTTCACATCACCCATTGCTATGATGATACGTATTCCATTTGGCGTGCCGGCATGGCAACTGGGCTTATCCATGCTGTTCATGGTCATCGGGTTTTTATTCACCACATGGCTGGCATCACGTATCTACAGGGTGGGCATTCTCATGTATGGAAAAAAGGCAAGCTACAGGGAGCTCGCTAAATGGATCATGTACAAAGAGTAATATTTTGAGGCAACAAAACGACAATAAAAACGTTATTAAACCTGGAATGGCAATAAAATTTATAAAAGGGGCAGGCATAATATTCCTTTTGCTTTTCTCCTCTTATTGTAAAGCGCAGATCGAGCTCTCTACAGGTTTTGATCTGAGTTACCCGGTATTGATGAACAGTGAAAATAAAGCGCTTAATTATGGGCAGATCACTTTTGGGGTGCGCGCAGGAATTGCATACAAGCCCGCCGAAACACAATTCTTCCCTATCCTTAACCTCTCATACGGAAGGACAAGGCTCCCTTTGCAACAATTCGGAGACAATGTGGCCGCCCTCAATTTCAATTATGCCAATGTTATGCTCAATGAAAATTATGTAGCCGCTTTTCCAAAGAGCGAATTGTATATATACGGTGGTATCGGCTTTTCTTATCTTACTGAAAAAGGGATAACCGTAGCGGGCTCAGGTGGTGAGGCCATGCAAGCTGCAATCGATTCAACCAAAAATATTAGCAAGGTATCCCCTGCACTCAATCTGGGATTTGAGTACAACTATGGCGAATCAGCAGGCAAAGATCTCTATCTGACTATTGGTATAAATTTTCAATACATAATGTTATTGCAGGGTCGCAATACCTATTATATCAATATAGTTGAGCAGAGATCTAAAAATTTGACTTTTGCGTCAAATCTTACCGGCAATGTAATAACCCCTGGTTTTTATATAGCCATCCATTATAAAATGCATAAAAAACGAGGTGACAGTATGTATCTGTAACACAGTCCTGTATTGGTAAGCAGTTACTAATTGGATTTGCGTTGTTTCAACAGGAAGGGGAAGAAAAGAACAATATGGTAGTAGCTAAGTTCTTTAAAGTTTATTTTATCTGAGTATTTCAGGTACTCCGGCATAGCACGAAAATAGTGTCTTAACTTTTCAAGGCCCCTCTTACCCTTTGATACGTATATAAGGTTCTTTTTTGCCATTGTTAAGAATCGTTGACGAAAAAATTTATCGTACCTGAAATCAAAGTAGGAATTGAGCTCCATATAAGCTTTCTTAAGTGCCATTTCAGACTTTTCCAGGTTCTCCTTCGATTTAGACATACCACCCGGATGATTGCGATAAGCAGCAAGCTTTTCATTCATGAATTTCAATTTGCCTTTATCGGCAAGCAGGAGCTGTGTTATCATATCCCCGCCCAGTGCAATTTCATAAAAACTGGGCAGTGGTCTTGGTAATACATTTCGGAACAGCAAACTAGGCGTTGGTATGATATTCATTTCTGAATTGATAAAATCCTGGATCTCGTATACGTCCTTTGTAAAAGGCGGGAAAATAGGCAGATTGGTTTTCAGTTCATCAACTATCTCAACATTGGAAAAGCAGGCGCTGAAATCAGGATTAGCTTCCATAAAGTCTACCTGTTTCTGTAGTTTATGATCATCTACCCAGAAATCATCTCCTTCACAAAGCGCAATATACTTTGCAGTTACAGATAAATAGATGTTGCTGCTATTACCATTAGAACCAAGGTTTACCTCATTGTATATCGGGAAGATCTTTTCCGGATACAGATCCGCATATTTTTTTACTATACTCCTTGAATTATCCTTAGAGCAGTCTTCACCTATCAATAACCTGTACCTGAATGTGGTTTTCTGGCTGATGATGCTTTCTATTGTCTGCACCATGAATTTTTCCTGGTTATACACAGGCATCATAATATCCACCATGATCTCAGTGTCCATAGCCCCGGTTATTTTTCAATTATTAATTCCGCATAACCAAAACCTGACTGACTAAAACCATTGCCATTATAAAAAAGTAAACGGCGGTCATTTACCTCTATTGCTGCGCCATACTCTATCATGTGGTGGTCCCAATCATCTTTATTTTCTGATACCGTGATGCCTGCCTTATCGTCCTGCCTTTCCCAATTCACCAGATCATGAGAAACTGCGTAGCCGATCCTATAACTATCCCCTCCTGTTCTGAAACTTATAGAACCTTTATAGCTAAACCACATATGGAATACACCATCTATCAGCAATACCGTGGGGCAAGCTATACATTCGTATTCATCCCTTGGTTCTAAAATATTCTTAAAATCCCGCTCCCATTTTATACCATCTTTTGATGTGGCCATCCGGATGGTATAGGTATGCTCCCAGCGGTTATTCAGCATGATCCATTTTAGTCCTGCTGTGTAAAACATATAAAACAACCCATTGTGGTTTATGATACAAGGAGCTGTTACCGTTAGATGGTCAAATCTTTCTACACTTAATATTGGCCCTTCACTGTACTTCCTGAAATTCTTCCCATCATCACTTATTGCAAGCCCTATTGTGAGGCAATACGGTACGGTTGTTCTTCTTGACCATGCAATATAATACATGTACACTTTGCCGTTCACATTAATAGCAGGGTGTGGTATGATACCATGCTCATCAAATGTGCCGGGATTGCCCAGTTTTAATATTGGTTCGTGATGTAAGTAAACAATATTATTCGGGTTTTTAATATCCAGATCAACGAATGTAGGCAACGTAATATCATTAGATGGCCTTGATGCAAAATAAGTCCTGATCACACCATCCCATTCTATCGGGCTTGGCCCCTGAGCATGAGTTTTCATCCACTCTACCGATCCATCTGGAACAAAAACGCGGCCTTTCTTTTTCCAAAAAAATTTTTCCAATTTTCTATATTTTATTTCTTAAAATAAATTGATAAAAAAGTATACTCCTTCACCGGCACAAAACCCATATTTTTAGCCACAGTAAAAGATGCGGCATTTTCTACAAAGCAATCCCAGTTGGCTGTAATCCCTCTTTCAATACTTCCCCGCACAAAGTAAGCTGTCACAAATTTACCTAAACCCATTTTACGGTATCTATCTTCTGTAAAAATATCAATTTCAGACACATTATCTGCTACGCAGGCACTATAACATATTGCCGCAGGCACTTTGTTTGTATCTTCAATATAATACCCATAACCATCTTTTAAAAAATGAGCTTTTGAATCCCAATATTTATTTTCAAGGTTCAAATTAAATGAAGATAACTTGTCAAAATTTTCTGCATTGATCGGGTAACATTTAAAATTGTCCGGGAGCTGCACTTTAATGTCAATACTATTGTCACGATACTGCAGCTTCACTCTCTGTCTTATTCTTATGCCAATTTCACTTTGCGTTTTTAAGTAGGCCATAAATTTCTCCGGCGGTGCATATATATGAAAGTAGTCTGGTAAATTCCTGTTTGCCTTGATAAAATCAGCTATTCCAACAAAATCAGAATACTCGTCACTCAAAATAAGTAGGGCAAAACCTGATTTATGGATCACAAATACAGTTGTGATATTTTCCGGATCATCTACATATATATCCCCGCTTTGTTGCTGCAAAAAAACAGTGCTTATCAATGGGAAAGTATGTAACTCATTAAATGCCTGCAGCAGCTTGTATTTGTCTTTTTGTAAATTTTGTAACATTGTTGCAACCGGAGAAACCTGTTAATTTGAAAATTCAGTGTAAAATAGCATCACTTTTCCTTATGCCACAACATTTTGGTCATCTCTGTATAAATTTTATTGGTTCATAAAACTAACCATCTTTAAAGATAACACTTACCTAAAAATAAATTTTTACAATCACTATGATTTACGTCAGCTTAAAATACTTAAAAAATATACAACATGATCAATATCATGTGATAACGAATAAAAATCATTGCTCACACAACAGATTTTTGTTTGGCATACAATAACTTTGCTTGAATAAACCGCAGCATAAATATTATAATACCGGCATCAGCAGATTATACTTTTCTAATGTATGATAATAACTGGCGTTGGATAAAGGCTTTTTTAAAGTAAAATTCCTATTATTGGAGTAATAATTATTTGAGATACAAAATAAGCCGTCATGAAACAGATCAATATCGTTAAACCTTTTTTACCAAGTATTGATGAGGTATATGAAGATTTTGCTAAATGCCTTGCAACCGGAATGGTGACAAACAACTCTTCAAATGTGAGATCATTTGAAGAAAAATTGCAGGGGTTCTTAGGTTGCAAGCTTAAGCCACTTACATTTTGCAATGGAGAGTTGGCTTTATTTAGTTTAATACAGGCAGTAAAGCTGAAATTAGGTTATAAAGTAGAAGATAGTTTTGATGTGCTGGTTCCTTCCTTTACTTTTTCGGGAACTATAAATGCCATCGTAATGAACAATCTTAAACCGGTTTTTTGCGATGTTGACGAAACGCTTACAATAGACGTAACAAAGTGCGGTGATATTAACGGTATCAAATTAATGGTAATTGTAGGTGCCTACGGCAACTTACCCGATATCGATACTATTGCAGAATTTGCAGCTAAAAATAACATCCATATTATTTTCGACAATGCACCTGCCTTTGCTTCTAGGTTTAAAGATCAATACATCTGCAATTTGGGTTTTAGTGAGATCTATAGCTTTCACGCTTCCAAAATATTCAATACAATGGAAGGTGGATTGGCAGTTACAAACGACGATGATATCCATAATTACTTAAGTATTATCAGAGATTTTGGCCAGTACGAAAAAGTCAGAGGCAATGTAAGCGTACCGGGACTGAACTCAAAGATGCCTGAGATCTCGGCAATAGTGGGGTTAAAGAACCTCGAAAAAATTGATTTTATTCTAACTAAAAGAAGGGAAAATATTAAAAAGTATAAAAGTTTCTTCGAAGATCCGGCCAGGCGGGATCTGTTTTCCACCATGAAAGTAAGAGCAGATGTTATTTGCAACTATCTATATTTCCCTATAATCTTAAAAGAAGAAGCAACGAATTTTGTCAATTATCTGCAGGCAAATAATATCACTGTAAGAAGATATTATACAGCTGTGCATGATCTCGATTTTTACAGAGGAAAATACAAGTCATTCAATTTGGATTTTACAGATGCTATAAAAAACCGGGTTGTAGCCATCCCAATACATACTATAATGGACGATGGTGAGATCAATTACATTTTCGAAATAGTTACTAATTATTTTAGTTTATGAAAAAAGTACTGGTTACAGGAGCAGGAGGATACGTCGGCACAATACTGTGCCAGGAATTACTGAAAAAAAAGTATTCAGTAGTAGCCTTAGACAGGTATTTTTTCGGGATAGAGAAAATGGGGCATTTGACTGGTAAAAATATAACTATAATAAGGGATGACATTAGGTCTTTCAATGAAAAAATCCTGAAAGGAATTGATGTCATAATTGATCTTGCCGGGCTAAGTAATGATGCAACATCTGAGATAAACCCGGCTTATACAAAAGAAATAAACTGTGACGGTTCAATGAGATTGGCCACATTAGCCAAAAAACACAAGATTAAACATTACTTATATAGTAGCTCGGCCAGTGTGTACGGATTTAATAATATTAGATATTTAAGTGAGGCTGATCAATTAAACCCGCTAACCGAGTATTCTAAAAGTAAAGTGTTAGTTGAAAAGAAACTTTTAGAATTATATGACGACCACTTCAATATCACAATATTGAGAAATTCGACTATTTATGGGTTATCTCCACGAATGAGGTTCGATCTAGCAGTCAATATCATGGCTATGAGAGGATGTAAAGAAGGGATAATTTATATTATGGGCGATGGCTCCCAATGGAGGCCTTTTGTTCACGTGAAAGACGTGGCAGCTGCATTCATTATGTGTATTGAAAAACCAGACGCTGCCTCCGGCGAAATTTTTAATGTAGGCAGTAATGACCAAAACTATTCTATTGGAAACCTGGCAAAATATGTATCAAGTATTATTGAAGGCTCCAAAACCATACACATACCCGACAATCCGGACTTTAGAAGTTATAGCCTGGATTTTAGTAAGATCAATAAAAAATTAGGGTTTCACACCAAATACACTGTAAAGGATGGTGTAAAGGAAATACAGGAAGCGCTGCAAAGGGGCTTGGTAACTTATGATGATCCCACTACTCACACACTGAAATGGTATCAAACACTATTGTACTGGGAAAATAAGATAAATGACCTGAAACTTAACAATAAAATCCTCTAGCACTAAAACAAAAAAATTACGGCCCTCTTAGCCGCTTACAACTTAAAATGCCGGTAAAACGAAAAGCGGTTTGTTTATTCTTTATAAAGGAAATTATATCTTTGGGATAAACAACTTAATAGATGAGCAAATTACTTCAGAACAACAAGTTAATTTCCTCTATTCTTGTTTCTGCCGGTATTTTGGTTACTGGTTTGCTACTCGATCATAACAAAGTTGCATTTATTGTTCTGGCCATATTTTTGTTTAGCATTGATTTAAACAATCACTTTTTAAATTTAAGTAAATCAGGGAAATATAGCCTTGCTAAAGCAACTATATTGTTACTTCTGTTATGCGATCTTGCCTATACTTTTTACCTGCAGTATCATTGCCCTATAGATGGCGACCTTGCTGAAGTTGTTTTGCCCAGCCAGCAATATTCTAAAGTATTAACTGATCCCTTTGGTTTCAGTATACTCTTTCACCATGCCCGTTACAATGCACCTAACCGTTTCTTTTTACACTGGACTGCTTATAAATATTTCAATACAGCGCCATTTATTTTCCGGCATTTTGCCTCGCCTATAGATAGCCTATATCTTGCCAGCGCACTTTCAAAAGTACTGATCAAAATGCTGATGATCTATGTTTTAAGCGCATTCATAAGCGGCAGTTACAAAATATTCAATAAAGATTTTTTACTGGCTGCACTACTTACCACACCTCTGCTGCAAACTTGTGGTTATGTATGGGACATAGGGATCATAGACCCTACCGTTACCGGTGCTTTTGCTTATACACTGAGTATTGGCCTGTTCGCTCTGTTTTTTATGCCCTTTTTCATGAAATATTATCACCAGCAAAAATTACAAATGAATTATGGCGTTATCGCGCTGCTCGTGCTGTTCTTGCTTGTGATCGTTTTTTTTGGCCCGGTAAATGCCCCGCTCATCATCATAATTTGCCCATCACTTCTTTTTTACCAATGGTGGCTGGGCATGAAGCGTAACAGTGAATTGCCATTGCTTCAAAATACCATTGTATCAATCAGGCAAATTCCAACATCTGTGCTCATTACATTTATTTTGGCACTCCTTTTCTCAGTGTACTCTTTCTATATCGGCGGACATAATGGCGAGAATTTTTTATCCACAGTCCCACTCATACAACGGTATATGCAAATGCCGCACGGCATTTATTCCATGTATTTTAATAAAGCAATGGGGCTTTTGTCATTACTAATTTTAGCAAATATCATAATGCTCATTCGTAATAGTAAGGATCCTGACGCCCGAAGAATATTGTGGTTATTCCCCTGGATCATTTTATTTTCTGTGGTTTATACACTGCTGCTTCCTTTAGGTGGCTACAGGGTTTACCGCCCATATATTGTGCGTCGTGATACTATGGAACCCGTTTTGATAGCCGTATTCATTTTCTATGGTATCTCTACATTCTATATGCTGAAACACATAAACACGCAAATGTTCAAAAAAATATATTCCGGTTGTTTGGCCATCTTATTATTATATTTTGTCGTTTCAAATAATAACAACAAATTTGACAACTCTTGTGAGCGGAGCTCTTTACAACAACTTGCTGCATCAAAAGAAAAGATCGTTCACCTGAACGCCGATTGCGATGTTTTATATTGGGGAAAGATTACCGATTACCGGGATTCAAAAACTGTGACCGGGCTATTATTGAGATATAAGATCATCAATGAAGAAAAGTACTTTTATCAAAAATAAGATGTGCAAAAGATAATGCTGATTATTTAACTTTACTTGTTATTCGAATTGAAAAGCCTTTTTATGGAAGCCAATTTTCTAAAAGTATATGACTACATAGCTGCCAACGATTTTCCTTCAAAACTAAAGGAAATGCTGAAGCAAAATAAAATAGTTCATCTCAGGAATGTGCCTTCCAGCGCAGATTTTAAAAAGTTTTACTCCGACCTGGTGGATGAGCTGGGAGAAATACTTAATGTGGATGAAGACATCAAGACCGGCGATGCTAATAGCCAGGAGCGCTGGACAGATGTGCGCTATGACAAAGAAAATGCACACACCTTCCGCCATTCTAATACACGCCAGCCATTGCACACAGATGCGGCATACATGAATTTTGAAATGGACGTGAATTTTTTCTTTTGTATGGAAAATGCAGAGATCGGTGGTGCTACTACGTTTATTGACTCAACTGATCTTTTATATATTCTGGAGAAATACGAGCCGGTATTATTAGAAAAACTGAAGACATTTGAAGTTGACTTTGGCAAAGGCAATAACCAGAGAAAAAGGAAAAAAATAATTGACAATGACGCACGCGGTACAGTACTCAACTGGAATTATTTCCGCGTAATGCCTGATAATACTCCTGAGGTATTAGTAATGTGCGAAGAATTCAATAAATTTCTTGAAGAAAAAGTTGTTGCCGGTGGCCTGCTCACAAACGTGTATTTAAAGCCTGGCGAGGCAGCATTTTTCCAGGACGACAGGTTGCTGCATGGCAGAAACTCATTTTATGGCAACAGAACGCTTATTAAAGGGGGGTTTAATTTTATTTAGCTATTCCGCCAACTTCAATTTCAATAACATACTACATGTTATTGAAATTGGAGAATTTTAAAAACTGTTTTGAAGTTAGTTTGATTGGCTTGTCTGCTTCTGTTATTATCACTTTCCCATCTTCTACACTTTTGATCACTTGAGTATTGGCGCCTATAAAAACTTCGTTCCCAATACTTATGCTATGGCCTATAGTGCAATTAACTGCAAAAAAACAATTGTTCCCTATTGTTACGTTACCTGATATAGCTGCCCCTGATGCAAACCAGTTGTGGCTGCCTACCGTGCTATGATGCCCAATTATAGCCCCGCTCCAAACAAATACATTATCTCCAAGACGCACACGTGGGTGTATGCATACATTGTTCATGATAAAGCAGTTCTTCCCATATACCAGGTCTTTCGGTACACCTGATTCAGGATGCACATAAGAAATGATCTCATACCCCTTTGCTTCGGCTTCCAATATTTTATTGGCAGTAATAGACAAAAAATCATGATACCCCGCAATAACAAACATACAATATTTATCAGGGCTGTATTTCTTTTCTATATCTTCAAATGGCACTACCGGCAAGCCATTAAAAGTATCGCTTTTAATATGGCTTTCATTTATAGTAAATGCCTTTACCGGCCATCCGCTCACTTCACGCATATAAAACTGTATCACATCAGCATTAACTCCGGTCCCGAAAATAATTATGTCTTTACTCATATCTTCTTTTTAAGGTCTTTTAAAGCTACTTTATCTGTTTTACCATTTTGGTTTTTGGGCAACTGTTCCAAAATAAATAATTTCTTAGGCACCATATATTCCGGAACAAGTTTTTTCAGGTCAGTACCAACTTCTTTTTCATCCCTATCCGTATTCAGTGCCACAAATGCAACGATCTGCCCCAGGCTTTCATTTATTCGTTCGTAAATAACTGCGGCTTCATTCACATAGTCCAGGGTATTAAGCAGCGACTCAATCTCCTCCAGTTCTATCCGGTAACCCATGTGTTTTATCTGGTTATCCACCCTACCTTTAAAATGCAATTTACCTTCATCATCCACTTGCACTATATCGCCTGTCCTGTATACTATTTCCCTATACCTGTTATGTTGCGGGGTTTGTATAAATGAATTTTCGGTCCGCTCCGGATCATTATAATAACCGGCTCCTACATTCGGCCCCTTCAAACATAACTCACCAAACTTTCCTGTCTCATCAGCATTAATAAGGGTATAGTCAAAATTAGGCGCCAGGTAACCGAGCGTTGCCAGGTTATTCATGTCCTCAAAATCTTTCTCTGAAATAAGATGGGACGAACAAATGCAGGTACACTCAGTAGGCCCATATACATTAAAAAGCTTTGCCTGTTGGCCATACATACCATAGAGCTTTTTAAGCTGTGGCTTGGGAAATCCCTCTCCCCCAAAAATGAACCGCTTCATTGCAGGCAAACTATTAGCTGCGAGCGCCTTTGTCGTCATCAGGTATACTAATAATGATGGCACAGAAAACCAACTGGTACACCCTGCCGATGCAACTGCTTTTAATAAATGAAAAGGGTCTTTTGTAATATCATTGGTCAGCGGCACCAATTGCGCACCAGAAAAAATGGTGACATAAAAATCAAAGACCGAATTGTCAAAATATATAGGGTTGGCATTAGTGCATATATCATCGCCTGTGATGTTATATGTAGTTTTGCCCCAGGAAATAAAGTTTATCAGATTGGCATGTGTAATAACAGCGCCTTTCGGAAATCCTGTGGATCCTGATGTAAACATGATGTATGCACCATTACTACCTGTAATTTCATTAGTAATTTCCGGAATGGTAGTTGGATATTTTTTTACTTGTTTTTCAAAGTTTTCATAAAGATCCACAAAAGGTATTCGGGTCTCCGCAAGTTGTTCTTTAAACTCACAGGCTATATCAAAAAATATCAGCTTAGGCGCACATCGATCTATGATCTTTTTTATTCGTTCATATGGTGATGTAAGATCTAAATTGGTATAAATAACGCCTGTTTTGAGTGCTGCAAGCATTGTTGCGTATCCTAAGGGCGATTTGTTATTGAATATAGCAATAACATCACTCTTCTGTAATCCTTTCGCAAGAAAAAAATGGGCGATTTGATTAGACAGGTTTTCTAATGCTGAAAATGATACTGTTTTACCGTCCGGGTATTTTAAAGCAATGCGGTCTTTATGCTCAGAAGAAATTTTTGAAAAAAAACTGCCTATGTTATAAATATACTCCATGTTTGTGATCATATTTTCAAGCCACCGTCAAGGCTCAATATAGTACCATTATAGAAATCATTCTCCATTACAAAGATCACTGCATTCAGCAGTTCTTCGGTTTTCCCCATCCGGTTCAATGGCGTAGCGTTTTGGTATTGTTTTATCTTATTTTCGGTTAGTGCAGCACGGGTGCTCGGCGTGTCCATAAAGCCCGGTGCAATGGCAACAGCCCTTATCCCAAACATCCCCAGCTCCTTGCTCCAGGTTACAGTCAGTGCATTTATCGCAGCTTTGGAAGCAGCATAAGCCGATTGCCCGGCATTACCATTAGCCGAGATAGAACTAATATTGATGATAACTCCCTTGCTTCTAGTCTTCACCATTTTTTCAACCATATTCACAGTAACATAAAATACTGCATTCAGGTTAATGTCTATCGTTCGGTTCCAGTTCTCAACTTTATGTTTTATATCTTCTCTCGAAAGCAGGTTTATCAGTGGTTCACTATGTATTATTCCTGCATTGTTTACCAGAACATTTATTTTCCCGTGCTCATCAAATATCTTCCCAATAAGCCTGTGCACTTCATCATAATTTGTAAGATCACCGCAATAACAGTGTATCAATGGCTGTTCTTCCTTTAATAAAGCCAGTGATTCCTGGTTCTTATCAATAACAATTACCTTGGCTGCAATACTTGCCAGGTTAACTGCCAGAGTTTTGCCAAGTCCGGACGCCCCGCCTGTGATCAATATTGCTGAATCCTTAACGATCATATTGTTACTCCTTTCTCCCTAAGTATTTTCTTAATATCCCCGATACTTTGCATATTCAAAATATCGTCTCCCGAAAATTCAATATTAAACTGCTCTTCAACTCTTGTAATGAACAGCATATGCGCCATAGACTCCCACTCTTCAAGTGTATTTAACACGATCTCGTCCTTTTGGTCGGCTTCTTTAAGTGAGAACGACTCCTTAATAATTTCAGCTAAAGTCATCTTTTATTTATTTTATTCTATATGATACGACTGCATTAAAACATTATTGACCACATCTTTGCTATTAAACATCAATACATCAATGATCGACAACCATGGTACAAAGTCATTTTTATATTGCACGTAAGGCTTTTTATCTGAGATCAAAAATTCCAATTTTATTCCGCGCTCTGAAAAGTATTCTTTCGGATAAATCGCTCTGCCTCCTGCGGCATTAATATAATGATCAACTCCTTCTTTATGGCAAATATCTATCAACCGGTCTGCCTTTTTTAATTCATTATTATTATATCCCTGCTCACTGCAAACCTTAAAATTTCGTTTTATCTCTAAATATCCACACACATTAATTATACTATTCACCGCCAGTTGCGAAATCGGCATATCTCCTTCAAACCGCAACGTTTTTTCTATGATAGGAAATACTTCTGTAAAATAAGGAGATTTTTTATAGGCAACACTTACCGTGGTCAATACTTTCGAAATAGACTTATCATTTAATACCTGTACTTCCTTGATCAACTTATTCTGGCTGGCATCGATACATGGTATCGTAAATAATTGCTCCTTACCATTCAGCAACATTTTATTCCTGTTGATCCAGCCCCTGTTAATATAATTTACATCATCATAAAATACATAAATATCTGTAGCATGAATAAGTTGAAAGTGACCAATATAAGGGAAAATATATGGTTGCATTATAGCAATCTTACTCATTCTCTCTGTTTATTACCTTGGATTAATTATTTTGGGCCCTTAATAACAACCTGCAAACAAAGTCAATTTCTTCATTTGTAAGGTCATAATATAAAGGTAAGCAAATAATCCGTCTGCTAATGTCCTCGCTCACCGGCATAGGCCCACTACTTACATAGTCAATATTATTAAGGCTGGGACAAAAATACCTTCTCGGGTATACCCAATCTGCATTCAGCGTTTCAACGGCTAAATGCATCTTAGCCTCAGTTTCAAAAATTATAGGGTAATATGAATAATTAAATTCCTTAGGGTCATACTTCATCCGCGTCACTTTAAGCCCGGACAACTTCAAATCATACCTTTCAGATTGTGCCTTTCTTGCGGCAAGTATCCTGTCTGCCCATTTAAGATTTACGAGCCCCATCGCCGCATGAAATTCTGAATTTTTCCCGTTTATCCCTACCCCATCAAATCTTTCAGGCCCATTATGTCCGAAGTTACGCATAAAAGCCATTTTCTTCAATAACTCAGGATCGCTGGTAAAAACACCTCCACCTTCCGTTGTGTGAAACAACTTCGTAGCATGAAAACTGGCTGTGGTCACATCGCCATATCCAAATACAGATTTTCCCTTATACTTCGTGCCAAAACAATGTGCTCCGTCATATACTACTTTCAGGTTGTGTTTTTTCGCTATTGCACCAATAGCATCAATATCACAAGGATTACCATATACATGCGTTGCAATTATTGCTGATGTTTTATCTGTTATAGCAGCCTCTATTTTAGTAGGGTCTATATTCAGCGTCACCGGGTCTATATCTGCAAACACAGGTGTGCAACCTTCCCAGACTATAGTGCTGGTAGTGGCGATATAACTGAACGGTGTGGTAATGATCTCCCCCTTTAGTTCCAATGCTTTTATAGCTATCTGCAATGCTATTGTACCATTACCTAAGTATAAAAAATGATCCAGGTTAAGATATTCTTTTATCTCGATCTCGAGCTCATTTACCAAAGGGCCGTTATTAGTGAGCCAACCCCTGCTCCATATCCCTTTAAGATACTGTTCATACTCCTCGATCGGTGGCAAAAATGGCTTTGTAACATTTATCATAAATAATGCTCAATTAAAATATTATTTGTCAACTTCTGCAAAAATTACTGTTTCTTCTTCATTAATGGTATAATGCCCCATATATATCCTATATCCTAGATTCAAATTTAATATCCATAAAGGTATATTGATAAAATCATTCATGCTATGATAAATAGCTATAGCCAGCTTAGGTTTAAACTTCATTATTGTATTCTTAGCTCCTTCCAATGCATATGGCTCAGCACCTTCTATATCCATTTTAATAAAGTCCACCTTATCCATGTCTTTGCAAAGGTCGTCTATGGCCATCGTCTCTGTAGTGCCCGTATATCCTTTAAATTCATCAAACGATATCCTGCTTGCAGGCCCGAAATCCTTGAAGTAAACTTTTAAATTACTCTTATCCCATACCGGCTTTTTGATCAATTGAATATTCTTTTCCAGCCCTCGGTTTAATGATAGGTTCTGTTCAAGTATTTTAATGTTATTTGGTATAAATTCAAAAGTGTAAACCTTACCTTTATCACCTATCTTATCAGCAAAATACAAAGCAGTATCACCCCAGCACCCCCCGGCATCAATAACCACATCACCTGGTGAGGCCTCTATTTCAATATTCTCCGACTTATACTTATATTGCTCTATGATAAAATCGATCAGCACCCCATTGGCCACATAATATAACTTGACATTTTTATTTACGCTGCTTAGATCGAATTTATATAATTTAAGATGCATGAAATTCGGATCGACAAAATCTTTTACATCAGCTATATCATGCATCTTTTTTAATTCCCGGAAATACGATTCATTATTCAGCGGCAGTTTGATCTTCCTGTGCCCCAGCATTTTATAACATAACAGTAATACCATCAACTCCCTGGATTTATTATCTCCAAGGTTGTTATATACCTTTTCCAGCTCAGGATAGTATGGTATTAAAACATTGAATATCTTGTAAATATTATTGTTCTGCTGGTCTATAGAAACTCTGTTTTTAAATAATACCTTTTTAACTGCCGTTTTTAGCGTCTTGGGTGGCTCCAGCGGATCATTCTTGCCAAACCTTTCCCTATCAAAATTATCAGTATAATTATTGTTGTTGTTCTTTAAAATAGTAGTCAGTATCGCTTCCTTAAAATCCATATTACTCCAGATTATTTTATATCCCAATTAAATTTCGGACGAACAAGGCCCGGGAATTTCCCAAGCCACCCTACCGGGCGTGGTGGTTCTATTCCTTCTATACTTATCACATCCTTGGCAAGCATAACATGTGCCCCTTTATTTACCACCATAATGTTCAGGCTGTATACCATATCATTTAAATAATGAGCAGGTATATGGCAAGAGGCGGTAAAATGACCTGGTTTGATAATCTGGGGTATAGAGCAGGTAGCAAAAACACACGTGCCGTCAAGAGTATTGAAAAATAAATTTACATTGATTTCAGATAATATACTTATATTGATCGCTTCTACTTCCACCCGCACATCTTTGTCTATGCTAAAGTTACCTCCTACTTCATGTTCATTGATCACTTTAATAGAGCGCAATTCAATATATTCGTTACTATACTTATGGTCACCTTGAAAACTTACATAACTACTTGTAGACGATTTCTTCAGGTAATCATTGATGGTAGCTTCCACCGGCCCCTGGCTATGTATTCGTCCATTATAAAGAAAAATAGCTTTTTTACACAGGCTTTGTATCGCCTGCATATTATGGCTTACGAATATTACCGTTCGCCCATGGCTCGCAACATCATTCATTTTACCAAGACATTTTTTCTGAAATTCGGCATCGCCCACCGCAAGTACTTCATCCACTATTAATATTTCCGGCTCCAGGTGTGCCGCGACTCCAAACGCCAGACGTACATACATACCGGAAGAATATCTCTTCACAGGTGTATCTATATACATCTCAACACCGGCAAAATCCACGATCTCATCAAATTTCCTTTCTATTTCTTTCTTGGTCATACCTAAGATAGCGCCATTCATAAAGATATTTTCCCTTCCAGTAAGTTCAGGATGAAATCCTGTACCTACTTCCAGCAGTGCGGCTATCCTGCCTTTTATTTTTATCTGCCCGGTTGTAGGGGTAGTAACCCTCGATAAAAGTTTTAGTAATGTCGATTTTCCTGCCCCGTTCTTTCCAATAATACCAATAGTATCGCCCCGGTTTATTTCAAAATTGATGTCTTTCAATGCCCATGCATAATCACTCTCGCTTTTTTTGGTTCGGTCATTCTCTGAACCTATTTTTAAGTAAGGATCTTCTTTACCTCGTGAAAGTGCCCACCAACGTTTCAGGTCATGACTAAGCGTGCCCGTGCCTACCTGGCCCAGGCGGTATAACTTGGAAATATCTTCAGCCTTTATCACAACTTCATTATTCATCTTGTATATTATACAGTATCAATAAACCGTTTTTCAACCCTGTTAAAAGTAAATATCCCTGTCGCCAGTAATACAATCGTAAATGCCACACTGTACATAATCCACCGAAAATCAAATATACCTTGCCCGAAAAATCCATACTTGAATGCTTCAAACAATGATGTCAGTGGGTTTAATAGGAAAAATAATTTCTTCTTGCCATGCACACCCGACAATGGTATGATTACCGGTGTGATATACATAGCCAGCTGCACACCAAAACCAATTAAAAAAACAAGGTCCCTGTACTTTGTTGTAAGTGATGTAATAATGATACCAAAACAAAAACTAAGTAACACTATTATAAACAACCATGCCGGCGTTAGCAATATAAACCAGTTTGGAGTTATTTTTTTATCTATGAAAACATAATAAAGCCATACTATAAGAAACAGACTAAATTGGATAAGAAATTTCACCAATCCGGAAATAATTTTTGATATCGGTAGTATAATGCGTGGAAAATAGACTTTACCGAAGATTGATGAATTTTCAGTAAAAGTTTTAGAGGTCATATTCAGGGTTTCTGAAAAATAACTCCATAAAGTAGTCCCGACCAGGTAAAATAATATGGCAGGAACTGCCCCTGTTGATATATTGGCAATATTGGTAAAAACAACAAAAAACATCAGTGATGTTAATAATGGTTGTGCAATAAACCATATTGGTCCCAGAATCGTTTGCTTATATACCGTAATAATGTCCTTTTTTACAAACATCATTAACAGATCACGGTAGTGCCATAATTCTTTAACATGAAAATCTAAATACCCACCACCGGAAGTAATTTTGATATCCCATTTATCAGTATCATCACTTTCAGTATGCTTAGTCATAAATTTATTAACCTTATTGCATTTAAGAATTAGACACTATTTGTTGCGGGACCTGAACCATTTCCTAAATCCTTTCTTCTTCTTTTTATTTACATCCTCCATGTAGTAGCCATTCCCATTATTGCCGTAACCATAGCCGTAACCATAGCCGTAACCATAACCATAGCCGTAACCATAACCATAGCCATAACCATAGCCATAACCCTCTTCATAGCCATAGCCATATGCAAATCCTCTATTGGCCACCACGTCATTAAGTATTAAATTCAGTTTTGTTATCCTGTCACTATAATATAATTCATTAGGTATGTTTAGCTGCTGTAAGTAAGAATAAGCTTGCCTTACCACATACAATGTTGTATCTGCATACTTGTTCAGCAATTGAGCATCGGTAACAAGTCCTACAGGAGAAGTATCTACAATGATATAATCGAAATTGTCTCTCAGGTACTTGAATAATTCCTCTGATCTAGGTAAGAGTATTAATTCTGAAGGGTTAGGCGGTACAGGGCCGGAAGGCAAAATAAAGAAATTATTCTCTATGCCCGACGGCACTATGATCTCGTCTATTGTAGCCTTACCAATAGAGTAGTTCGAAAATCCAATGTTGTTATCAATACTCAGCATTTTTGATATCTTCGGCTTTCTAAGATCTAATTCCACCAAGATCACTTTTTTACCAGACATGGCAATAGTGATAGATAAGTTAACCGCAATAAAAGATTTGCCCTCGCCGCTCATACTGGATGTGATCATAATGATCTTCTCCGATTTATCAGGAAGCAGATACTGTAAATTAGTACGCAATGCACGGAATTGCTCTGAAATGATCGTACGGCTGTTCTTCACAATTGCAAAACCATCACTGGTCTTGTTATTCCCTATCTCACCTATGATAGGTATCGTTGTCAGTTTCACAATATCCGACTTACTGATTATCCTAATATTTAACGCCCTGCGAAGCACTATAACACCAAATGGAATAAAAAGGCCGTATAAAAACGACAACATCAGCACATGTGCGTGATTGGGTTTAACCGGGCCCACATTTATCGCAGGGTCTATCACGATAGCATCTGCTACTGTAGAAGATTTTTCAATTTCGGTCTCTTCCCTTTTCTTCAACAGAAAAAGATAGAGCTCTTCATAAATTGATTGCTTGCGCGAATAATCAAGGTATAATCTTTCCACATTGGGAATATCCCTAATCTTGCCACTTAATATATCTACAGTTCTTTGAAGCTTATTTACTTTTACCTGCATTTGTTGTTTAGAACTAATAAGGGCGTCAAGTATATTCTGTTTTACTTCTTTCCTTTGCTGAATTAAGTTTTTAGTTATCGGATTGCCGGCGGTATACGCTATTAGGCTGTTTTCTATATCTATCTGTAGCTTATTGTAGTCACTCATTAATCCTACAAGACCAGGGTTCATTAATAATGAAGCTGGCAACGTCATTGACCGGTCTCCGGCCTTTTCTAAAGAATCACTTAATGATGATGTTATATCCAGTTCCAGTTGGGCCTCCTGTAGTTTTTCAGCAAGTGCTGTATTTGCAGTAACCAATTCTGAAGATTGGGACTTCATATCAGTTATACCATGTTCTTCTTTGAATATTACAGCATTTGTTTCTACACCATTCAGTTCTTCGCCTAAAGTCATTATTCTCGATTCGATAAAGTTAATTGTACTCTCCGATATCCTGTTCCTGTCAGATATATTTTTTGCTTTATACACCTCCATCAGTGTATTGATCATATCTACCGCCCTTTCTGGCAAAGGATCCTGTTTGGATATGTACAAACAATTTGTCGCTTTATTAAGCACAGCGATGTCTATCGAATTTAAATAACCGGTGGCTGCGTCAAATACCGAAGATTCATCTACTGAATATTGCTGCTTACTCGGATCAAAAAACTCAGTTTTCCTCAATATGAATTTCCTATTTCCTGCCCCATACACAGTATCACCCCATTTTGTCTGAATTAACTTGCCTCCCGGCTCAAGTACCTGGACATTATTGGGACCGGAAATATTTACCTTACAGGAATAATAGTCATCCACAGTATCTGCAACTACAAAATCAAAAGGTCTGCCGTAGTATAACTCAGTTATTTTAAACCGGCCTTCTATAGTATAACTGATATTTAATTTTAATTTTTTTACTATTTGGATCATGGTACTGCGGCTCTTCAATATCTCAATCTCATTGTCCATGTTTATTTTATTCCCGCTGCTCTTGATGGCGTCAAGAACATCATCGCCCGATGAACTTTCGGATTTTTTAGAATCATTTATCAGGAATTCACCCTTGGCCAGATACCATGGCACTGTATATCTTAAATACAAGTTACCACATATCAATGCAATTGTAATACTAGCCAGCAGCCAGGGCCATATGGCCAGCACCGTAGTAATTAACCATTTAATATTAAAATTATTCCCACCCGTACCTCCTTCTCCAACCTTGGAAATCTTTTCGTTAACAACGGGGGTAGAAGGGTTATTACCGCTCATCTAATAAATTATTTATTATTTAATTCTAACGACATTAAACGCGATCAGCGCTGTTAATATTGAGACAAAAGCAGAGAAATATCCAAAGTACATATTAAATACAGAGTTGGCCTCAGTTAGCTTGCTCTTCCCAGGCTCTACATAAATCAGATCACGCTGTTTCAAATAAAAATAAGGCGACTGAAAAATAGAACTGTTTGTCAAATCCAACCTTACAAAGGTTTTCTGCTCACCCTCGGTCCTTACTAACAATATATTTTTATGCTTTGCAGAAAGGTTAATATCTCCGCTCATCGCTATTGCATCTATTATGCTGATTTTCTCGCTGGGCGAAGTCAATATACCTGCTTTAGCCACATCTCCCAGAACCTGGATATCAAAATTGGAGATCCTCAAATTCACCACAGGGTCATTCCAAAATACATCTGCTTTCTGTTTTATTATTTCCCTTGCCTCTACTGTCGTTAATCCTCCAACTTTTATTTTGCCAATAAGCGACAACTCTATATACCCATCCTTGTCAACAAGAAAACCGTTGAGTTCATTAAATGACCCGCTTGAGTTAGTAGTAATCGGGGTATTTGATGTATTTTGCTCTATCGTTTGTATCGTAATAGCCAGTACATCATTAGGTTCTATCTTGGGATCAACAAACTTGGTCGTATGCTCCATCACATATGGTGGAGTTTTCGCAGTTAAAGTATCATTTCTTAAATCTTTAAAATATAATCTATTGGGTGTAACGCACGAATCCATTGACGCACATACAAGTAATAATACTAAAAGGCTAAAGCAGTAATTGCTTTGCCTGTTTAATTTACTCATTCTTAAAAATTTCATCAAAAATAGCTTAAATTAAGCTAAAAATAAAAAAAACACAAGCTATCCTGTGTGATACATTTACCTACATTAAAAATATATACAAAGCATGTATTTTATACAATTGTTCCATATTTTAATAATCCATTAAATCCATGCAAAATAGAAATAACTGTTTATGAAAACACGCGTATGTTACGTACCATATTGATGTAAACAACATGTGCTAAACCACGAAATTTATCAGAGGACAATTACAAATTAACCGAAACAATCTTTCCTTATAAACGGGCGTCTACCATATTTTTATCCAGGCAACCCTTTACATCATATATGATGCCGCCTTTCTTCAATTTTTTCCTCCAGTCTACACTCAAAAAATCTTTATGTGCTACAGATAGTATAAGTGAGTCATATAACTTTCCTTCCGGTAGACTGGTAATAATTTCTATCCCATACTCATGGGCCACATTCCCCGCATCAGCCCACGGATCATAAATTGTCAGATCTATACCATACGATTGCAGTTCGCTTATTATATCTACTACTCTTGTATTTCTCACATCAGGACAGTTTTCTTTAAAGGTGATACCCAGCATAAGCACATTTGCTCCTTTTACCGTAATATCTTTTTTGATCATCAGCTTCACAAGTTCGCCGGCTATATACTGCCCCATACCATCATTCAGCCTGCGCCCTGCCAATATGATCTCAGGGTGGTAGCCTGCCTGTTGTGCCTTCTGGGCCAGGTAATATGGGTCCACTCCTATACAATGTCCACCCACCAGGCCTGGTTTAAAAGGCATGAAATTCCATTTTGTCGCCGATGCCTCTAATACCTGGTGTGTGTCTATGCCCAACCTGTTAAATATCTTGGCAAGTTCATTCACAAACGCAATGTTGATGTCACGCTGCGAATTTTCTATTACCTTAGCTGCTTCAGCCACTTTTATGCTTTGCGCTTTATGTGTCCCTGCGCTTATAATAGATCTGTAAAGGCTATCCACTTGTTCAGCAATTTCAGGCGTAGATCCTGATGTGATCTTTTTTATTTTTGACACTGTATGCAGCTTATCCCCCGGATTGATCCGCTCAGGCGAGTAACCACAATAAAAATCAACATTAAACTTCAGGCCTGATACACGCTCCAGCACTGGCACACACTCATCTTCCGTAGCTCCCGGAAACACTGTAGATTCATAAATTACTATATCACCCTTCTTAAGTACCTTGCCAACTGTTTCACTTGCTTTATATAATGGGGTCAGGTCTGGATGATTATTTTTATCAACAGGCGTAGGTACAGTTACAATATAAACATTGCACTTACTAATATTTTTGATGTCATTGGTACAATAAAGCCCTTTCTTATCTTTTTCGGGCACATGGTCCAGTATCACCTGCTTCAGCAATGGTTCATCTATCTCCAGGGTATTATCTATACCATTCTGCAGTTCGTCTATACGCTTCTTGTTGATATCAAACCCCAATACCGAATAATACTTACTGAATTCTACTGCCAGTGGCAACCCCACATATCCAAGCCCTATAACCCCTATACAATATGATGAATTTTCCATGAAGCTAATATCTGTTTTGTATAAACTATCTCCATGATCAACGATAGCCTATAAAATATGAAAACGCAAAAATATACTTTTCCTCTTTAGGAAAGAATCAAAAACACAACCTTGAATTTAAAAAAGGATAGCCTGCGAATTTATAATAATCCTTTGTTGCAGCCATTCTGCTCAGCATATGGGCATGCTTTTCATGGTGCATATCACTGCCACAATAATCATACATACCCTTTTGAAGTAATTCTTCTGCGATCATTTTTATGTGATTTCCATAATGCCCGGTAATGGCCAGCATATTTAATTGCAAAAGACACCCCTTATCTCTCAATTCCCTGTACCTGTTAAAATCTCTATGAAAAAATACATACCGCTCAGGATGAGCTATTATAGGCCTGTAACCCGCACTCTGCATTTTAAAAATAACATCATCAAGCATCATAGGCTCATAAAGCATGGAGAACTCTACCAACACTTCATTATTATATACAGTAAGTAATGGCTCTCCTTTATCAAGCAGGGAAATGAAATATTCATCTATATAGTATTCCGCCGCCGCTTTGATCGATATATCTATTTGCCGTTCGCTAAGCGCTTTCTTCACAGTCTCAAGCCCGCCTTGTATCGTTTCCCTTGTATTAGGGTAATAATCTATCATTATATGGGGAGTGGTGATGATTGTTTTATATCCCATATCCTTCATAGCGCTGATCAGGAACAGGCTATCCTCAATGTTCTTCGCGCCATCATCTATACCCGGAATAAAATGAGAGTGCATGTCTGCCCCCAAAAAACCCCAGTTAGCGTTTTCGGGTACAGGCAGATCATATTCCGCATTACTCTCTTGCTTTTTTCGGCCAAAAAATCTGGAAAACATATTGCAATATAAGAAAAACCCCTTAAGGGGTTTTAAACAAAAAGGAAAAAAATTAGCTAAATAGATACCTAAAGCTGAAAAGTACTAGGTATAAGCTAAACAGATGGTCTCCCCGGAACAAGGTCCCGATTATTTCGGGAGGGTTCCCGCTAGGGAACGAGCGAAGATCTGAGGTTTCAGGGGGTACTTACACCGCAAAACTATCCCCGCATCCGCAACTCCTGCTGGCATTAGGATTGCTGAAATGAAACCCTTTACCATTAAGCCCGTCCGAAAAATCAAGCGTTGTATCACACAGGTATAAAAAACTTTTCAGGTCAGTCACCAGTTTTACACCCTGGTCTTCAAATATCTGGTCTTTGGGTTGGGTCTCATTATCAAAGTCAAGCTTGTACGACAAACCCGAGCAACCCCCTCCCACAACGCTTACACGAAGAAAATAATCATCCGTCAGGCCTGAATCCTGCCTGAGCTTCATTACTTTTTCCTTCGCTTTGTCACTTACGTAAATCATTACTAATTCATTTTTACGATTTCCACTTTTGAAAGTAGAAATCTCTAACTACAACACCCGATCAATTGAGCCATTGAGCCTTTCAGCCATTATATTAATGCGCTTTTTTTTCTGCCACTAATTCAGGTAATCCGTTCTTCACTCGGTAATCATTGATAGCCGCCTTAATAGCGTCTTCAGCCAGTACTGAGCAATGTATTTTTACAGGAGGCAGATGTAATTCCTCTACTATATCCATATTGTCTATTTCCAGTGCCTGCTCTACGGTCTTGCCCTTAAGCCATTCTGTAGCCAGCGATGACGATGCAATCGCAGACCCGCAACCAAATGTCTTGAATTTAGCGTCACGTATCACACCGCTCTCTTCATCCACTTCTATTTGCAGGCGCATTACATCACCGCACTCCGGTGCACCTACCAGGCCTGTGCCTACATTGGCTTTCGCTTTATCCAGTGTTCCTACATTCTTAGGATTGGAATAATGGTCTATCACTTTTTCTGAATATGCCATAATATTTTTTTTAACCTTATTAACTAATTACCTTATTAACTAATTGACGAATCAACTAATTAACCAATCAACTAATGGTGCGCCCACTCTATCGCATTTATATCTACTCCCTCTTTGAACATTTCCCAAAGCGGGCTCATCTCGCGCAATTTTATTACCGTGTCTTTTATCGCCTTTATCGTAAAATCTATTTGCTCATCAGTAGTAAACCTGCCAAGCCCAAATCTCAGCGAGCTGTGCGCCAGGTCATCGCCAAGCCCCAATGCTTTCAATACATAAGATGGTTCCAACGATGCCGATGTACAGGCGCTTCCGCTCGACAAGGCTATGTTTTTATTAAAGCCCATCATCAGCCCTTCACCCTCCACATACTTGAACGATATATTTGCAGTATGCGGCAGCCTGTGTTCCCTGTTGCCGTTCACATAAGTTTCTTCCAGTTCCAGCAATGCGTTTTCTAGCCGGTCGCGCATAGCGCTCAGGCGCTTTGCCTCGCTTTCCATTTCATTCATGCACAACTCACATGCCTTGCCAAAACCCACTATCGCAGGCACATTCAGCGTCCCGCTGCGCATCCCGCGTTCATGGCCGCCCCCATCCATTTGTGCTGTAACCTTCACTCTCGGATTTTTACGGCGCACATACAGTGCACCCACACCCTTAGGACCATACATTTTATGCCCGCTGAAAGCCATCAGGTCTATACCATCGGCATTTACATCCACTGGTATCTTACCCACCGCCTGCGTAGCATCTGTAAAGAACAGCACACCATGCTTGCGTGCTATTTTGCTGATCTCACGTATCGGCTGTATCACACCAGTTTCGTTATTACCATACATTATGGTTATCAGTATCGTCTTGTCTGTTATCGCTTTTTCCAGCTCAGCCAGGTCTATAAGCCCGTCGTTTTGCACATCTAAGTAAGTCACGCTGCCGCCTATCTTCTCAATATGCTTGCAGGTATCCAGCACCGCTTTATGCTCCGTTGTGCAGGTAATGATATGGTTACCTTTCGATGAGTACATCTCATACACACCTTTTATTGCAAGGTTATCTGCTTCTGTAGCACCCGATGTCAGTATTATTTCCTTTGGGTCTGCATTTATCAGTTTAGCTATCTGCTCACGTGCATAATCCACAGCCTCTTCAGCTACCCACCCAAACGAATGGTTCCTGCTCGCCGCATTTCCGAACTTTTGGGTAAAGTAAGGCAACATCGCTTCCAGCACACGCGGATCCATTGGCGTGGTAGCATTATTATCAAGATATATTGGCAATTCTAAATTCATACCTTTGTTTATTGTTACAAAGTTACGTCAAAACACCTATTTTAAGTTTCCGGGGTTTTAAGTTTAGTATATAACCCTATTGTCAAAAACTATTAGAAATGTTAAAGATCGAACACCTCGGCATCGCCGTTAAGCAATTAACCACCTCAATACCCTTATTTGAGCAATTATTAAATACACCATGCTATAAGACTGAGGAAGTTGCACCCGAAGGGGTCAGTACCGCCT